>Ga0160429_1000966_pt1 | contig 17653 bp, 16 predicted proteins | sample SolpanmetagenomR_FD_108199 | JGI IMG/M metagenome (GOLD analysis project Ga0160429, IMG submission 108199) | Solar panel surface microbial communities from Lawrence Berkeley National Laboratory, California, USA - R | ecosystem: Engineered > Built environment > Solar panel > Unclassified ...
CGATCTGCTTCACCCGCGTAACACACATCGCACCCGAATCCAATAGTACCTATCGAGAACGATACAACTCGCCTACTCCACTTTTCACTCTCTCATACTATACCAGCACTGTTTGACCTATGAAACCTCCCATGTTCGGCCGTTGTCGTAGAAGCGCAAAAGCCAAGAATGCCGAAGTGGTAATTGTGGAGACTGAATGTTACAGCGCTGGGAATGCTCTGTTGTGGCGGCGTATCTGGTAGACTAGGACGTCTGGACTCTACTGAGCGCTACGGCTGAAGACCCTCGACTACTGCCTCCATCTTGGCTCTTGATCTAGGGGTGGGTTCGAGGAAAAATGGACTCCTCCAGCATTGCCTGCTTGAATCGTGGTCACGACTCTGCCAAAGGTGACGTGCTATGTCTGGACTCTGATTTCTCTCAACCGCTGCATGTCATCGCCAATGCTCAATTTCAGCACTTGATCTGGGCAGAAATCGCGGATAGTGGGCATTGGTGGCGAACATTCGAGCAGCAGCCATTAACGCAAGGCGATGCTTGTCGAGAAACTGAGGATCCATGATCGTAGCATAGTACTATGCCACTGCTATTCCTGCAGTCCTTTGTACGGCATGAACTCAGAATTGTTGGCGCAAATATGAACAGAGGAACATGCTTTTGCAGGACATGCAATTTGGCAAAGATTTATACGCCATGGCTTGTCTTGTCTGAACCTTGCATAGACATCCTGGCTGTATGAAGCAGAAAAGGCTCATTGTGGTTGTGTCCTGCTTTGGTGTTGGAAAAGTCTGCAATTCGGCACAGTTGTGTGCAACTTTTGAATCTTGTGTGATCCGGTATTGACTATTGGGTGTATATTCGTGAGAATACGATATGTCCTACGGAAAATGCCGTATGCCTGCCTTCTATCCCAACGGGAAGCTGGCATATCGGTACTTGGGCTTGCGAAGGGTAATGCTGAAGGATTGGTAACCTTGGATTCGGAAGAAGACGTGCCATGGGGACAAGCTGATCAGCGCGGCTTCCTGCTAGTCGTTGTGAACCGTCAATGCGAGCACTTGGGTCTGATAGATGAGCAAGGAGCTATTTTTCTGCCTGACGTGATGGCATTTGATGGAGCAGAATCTGATGCAGTCGACATTGAACCTTGCGAGATGTGTCCGATGTTATCGTGGTGATGGCCCCAGCCCTTGATCAGAGGACCGTGAATAAAGAAAGCCGCAGTCCTGTTCGGGTATGGTAAATACAAATGCGTGGCGGCTTGCCAATGGCAATGGGGGGTGCGGTGGGTTTGAAGAAGTGGAGGACGGTGATAGCAGTGACACCATATCGGAGTCAGTGGCGCCGAAGGAATGAAGCAGAATCGATACAGAGGAGAAGCTTGCAGATCTGTTGGTAGCCGAGCTAGCGTGGTCATATTGCGGTAACGGATATGAGACAATCGGCAAATTCGCTAACAGGTTGTTGAGAAACGTGGCACAATTGTCACTATGTCTTCAAATTGTCAGGAGAGCTGAGCAGAGGTCTCCAGCAGCCTACGATAGAAATGAATGTGGCTTGAAGGCTCGAGGGCTTAGAGGAAGAAGCTGGTCACCTGTCTCAAATCGTGTAATCGTATTGTCGACGTACGGAGCTGGTGGTGCTATTCGGCTCTCGCGCTGCAAAGCTACAATGTTGACACTCAGCCTGCCGCTTCTCTTGCAATTCACTCTCAGGTTGCTTCTCTGAGCGGCCTTTGTAGCCGACTCGAGATTTTCTGCTGGTATTGCGCCATCATAGTCGCATTAGATTTGAACCGTGGTCCACCATCATCACCCCGGATGTTGTCGACGAGGCCGTCGAATACTGACAAGCGTTGTGGACTGTGATCAATATCAAAGGCTGCTGATGGGGCCTCACATTGTCGGCGCCGCCCTTGTTGAATGATAGACCTGTCGACTGGAGAGTGGAGTGTTTGCTTTAGCAAGCTGTCGATCCTCCCTAAATATGATGAAAAGACATTGATGTCTGTGCTGCTGGACGTAGTCGCAGGGTGTAGCTACCGAATTGCATCTATTACACTCACCTCAATCATACCAACAGTGATGAACAGCAATCCGAAATGTGTAGCAGCTACACTGCCGCCACATACAGTATCCTACCTCATGTCGTCTAGCAACAACGATGAGCAGCCTGCTCTTCCAACTGATGAGTCGCTGTCCATGTTCGTCAGTACTCATCGGCGGTTCAAGCGTCTGAGTAGAGGTTCTGTATCGTGGCCGGCATTCTGCTGTGAATCCCTCGTTCTTGATCATGTCCTAGTCATCTACTAGTCGCATTGATACTTCCCGCGACCATCCTTTGTGCTTACGAATAACTTTGGCAGATCTTCGGCGCTAGAGGTGTATCTGCGTAGGTCCCTGCAAGCTGTAACAAGAGGCGAGATCAGACAAGATCGCAATCGGGTAACGCAAGCACTTTGCTGGATTTCAAGCCAACAATGAAGACTAGGAGGCTTGAACGCTGAAGGGAAACTGAAATATAGAAGGATTTGGGGAAAGAAGTGAAGGTGGTCTGTCAAGGAGAAAGATATGGTAGAGGTGAGGTGGGAAATAAAATTTGCTTCTGCTGTTTTCACTGTCAATCTTTACGCTCGCCACATCGTTTCTCCAACTTGGCCTGCCTCTTTCTTCGATCTCCGTCCCTGTACCTCATCCAGATCATGACATCACATCTTCGAGCTCAGAACTCATCCGCCACGACCGGCTCAAGATAGCATATGAAGAAAGTCACAAACAATGGAAACCACAGCTCCTGAGGTGTCCGGACCCAGAACTGTAGCAATGCTTCGACACGGAAACATGGGGCAGACGATGCTGCGACGGACGTATCTCTCCTTGTTGGAATTGCGGCCAAGCAATAATGACATGAGTTGGTGATGTCTGTAACGTCAAATTAGTGCCAAATTTGATTTAGAAGCGACCTCGAGATCTATGAAGCAGTGGCTATACTGTCAGACATCATTTTCTTGCTGTATAATCTTATCCAGCTTATGGTTCGACCAAGCCGATTTGGCAGTATATCTTTCTTGGCTGGCGCCCTTTCTGGTGAGAACATGCCTCCCAACCTTGAGCACGCCGAAGTCGGCCGCCAGATTCACACGTTAGAGTAACGCGGCTACCCCGAACTCTGCATAGATTGTTTCACGCATGACGTTCTGCACGGATTATGCCGTCATATTGCGTGGAGGCGTTGATGATCTGGATGTGTCTCAAGCAAGCTCGTAAATGTTCAGGGCTACCATCGCTCGCATCTTGATATCACAAGACAAAGGAGTGGCGCATGAGTCCAGGATGTTCCAGTATGCGTGTTCGTGCAGAGTTTTAGCAGCTTGTTTGACCGCTACCTCACGAAGCTGGCAAGGTGGTTAGATAGGTCACGAGCCTCTTGCATGAATGTCCACGATCCGTCAGGCATATCCGAGCGCGCCTATACAAGGCACTACAGTGTCTCCGGCCTTTCTACGATTGCAACCGATGCTGCTGTTTCAGTATGATCTCGCCTCAACCTAAATCCTCGATAACACGTCGCAATGCTGTGCATCCCCACAATCGTTGGAAATCAAGGGCAAGATTTCGTAGTGGAGGCGCATAGCGTTGGCTGGACTCTTCTGCAGCTGCATGAGACATGTTGTGACATATTTCATTAGGGCAGACCGAAGCTTTGCGCAAACCGTCTTCCAAGCCCTAGAGGCTAGTGCTGCGCTATGATCCAAGCGCGTGAATGTGTATGGCGACCAACATGCGCGCTCGATACCGTGGTCTAACGCTGGACAGGCAGAGATGGTGTAAGACGAACGGAGGCTGAAGTCGCAAGGTTCGTGACAAATGAATCCAGAGAGAGAGACAGATGCTGCGACTTTCGTCAGACTATGTTGGTGTACGGATGATTGACAGAAGTATTCGCCAAGTTTGTGCAGTTCTGAGTGGTCATCGATGAGTATCGGTCTTGCCGGTAGTCGCACAGTCAGCCATAGAACGATAGGAGAAGTCGATCTACATAATCTTGCTAGACAGGGGCAGGGGCCTTGCTCGGTAGCATTCGAAGACTATTTGAGGAGATAGGAACAGTCTTTGGACATTGATGTCACTGTTATTGTGGCTGTGGCTGTCACAGAGTGTCCTTGGAGATATGCTTGTATTGTCTTCCTTTGGACTGTTTTGAGAGACGAGAGTGGCTTCGAGCATTGATGTCGCTATTGTTGCGGCTGCCGCGGTCAGAGCATATTTTGGACATATGCTGTGTTGTCTTATAATGAAGTCGATTCTGAGCTAATCACCTGTCCAGGTGCTTTTCGACCGACTGCCTGACAGTCTGAGGTGCAATCGATCGAAACAGGGGGCCACGTCCGAGAAGGAGAATCCGATGACCGCCGATACCATTCTGTAACTTCCTATATACCCCTTCTGAGTGCAACGCCGGATCCTCTAGATGTAGAGGCTGTGTGCGGTGGAGATTGTGTCGATGGATGACTGAGACTGTTGAGGTCTGCACTAAATCACCGATCATGGTAGCTTCGTCCACCGCTATGGATTTGTCTTTGTTCGAGTCTGAGCACGTTGGCTATCTGATCAAGCCTTGCGGAAAACGCGGGAGAATGTGCTCGCTAGGATGATGGCGATTCACGTACACTCATGAAATGTGCATTTAACACTGCACACGTCCGCAGTGTGCATGCTAGTAGTCTGGTCGTGAGCGATGTAGAGCCTCGCCGCCAGCCAATGCCCAGGCAACGGCTATTCCTTCTCTTTTTCTTGTATGCAAACCATCAGTTCGGTTATGGGTGAACTCGGCAGTGCAGAGCGAGTCTGCAGTACAGCAGTCCACAGGCATAGGCCGCCTCTCCTTCCGAGCCAGCGTCGAGTGATGAGCAGTAGTCGATCCTAGCGGAAGGTGCTGGTGCAGCAGTCTAGAGGTGTGCGCCACCTCCTCTTCCTGCTGCCATTCGTGAGAAGGCAAAGCCGTGATCATTGCTGTCAATTGTTCTGTGTATGCTGGTGGCGGAATTTTGTCCTGCCGTGGCGATCATTCTTGCCAATGAGTGCTCTTGTCTTTGACAGCCATTGCCAATCGGTGTTGTTTGCATTTTGTTGCAAATTGGCATCGCAGCTCGTGTTTGTCCTACCGGTCGCTTTCGCCACTAGTGGATGTCATTGCCAGTATGTATCGTTGCTAGTGGATGCTGTCGCGATTGTGTCGTTGCTGGTGAGTGCTGTTGGTGGTGGGGACTTCTTGCGAGTGGAAGGTTCTGCCAGAAGTGGTTTTTGACCAGGAGGAATGTCTTGCCGGGAGGAGCTTCGCGCCAAGAGGAGGTTCTCGCGAGGCGGAATTTCTTGCCAAGAGGAGGTTCTTGCCAGGAGGAGATTCTTGCCAGGAGGAGATTCTTGCCAGGAGGAGATTCTTGCCAGGAGGAGGTTTCTTGCCAGGAGATGTTCCTGGCCAGGGGATGCCTCACCAGAGTTTCTCACTAGTGAAAGTCTTGCTGTTGCGGTATCATAAACATTCGGCGTGCTGATAGCTACTCTAATGAGCCCCGGCCAGCGGAGCTCTTGCTGGACTCATACCGGCAACCACGTCCTGGCTGCCTTCGCCGACGGACTGTATACGAGCGCGGTGTCTTTGCGTGATCGAAACTGCTTGATCCTTAACATGGCCAAATTGACAGCGGTGCCCTTGGGCTCTTGATCGATCGGGGTCGTTATTCGTGATGCCATTGCTGTGCGAGGAAGGAGGGAGGGAAGGGAGGATGTGAGGCGAAGGTGCTGAAGCCGAATCTCCAATGTATAGCCCCACTCTTTCGCTGTTGGCTATACAAGCGATTGGACGTCCTTTTGCATGTGACAATTGATGACGTGAGGTGTAAACAATAACTCTTTCCTCTACTGTACCTGAACCTCACGTTACTTCACCTTTGATCTTTGAACTTTGTCCATCCACAACGTCATCCTGTCAGAGCCTCTACAGGCTTGGGACCCTGCTCCCATGCAAGAGGCTGATGGATTGAACATCTTGGATGTGAATATCGAGCTGCTTCTAGTATCACATCATGGTGACTACGCGTCGACAGCAGCTGTGAGTTTACTACACTTCCTAGAGATATTATACCTGATTGACATGGGTAGCTTGGCTCGTACTACGTTCCGCTCTCTCCGTCTTCCTCCTGAAATCAGGCTTCGAGTCTACCGCTTGCTTGCCGACAGCCATGATGACCTTAACGAATTGAAGCTATTCGCTTTAAGCCATGCTAAGCCAGTCTGGCGTGAGGATGACTGGAATGCTCTCGAGAAGAGTTGCCCTTTGATTAACCTCCGGCGTGTGTGTCGACAAATGAATGTCGAAGCTGGCAATGCTGTATACGAAATGCTACCTCTTACTGTCTCTTTTTTGCGCTTCCATCGCTTTGTACCAAAGAAGGGTGTGGATACTTTTCAAGAATCTCTACAAGAAACTACAAAATGGCGCAGCATTGTCCTTGATATCAACGACCTCGAAGATGCTCAAAGCTTTTCGGCGACATCTACAGAAGCATGCCTTCAACTGTTGACGCGGTTCTTCCAATGGTGGATTACACATGGCCAGAATAGAAACTTGACAATCAACATGGACTCACTACATATGCGTGGCACCTACAGCGAGCTAAGGCTTCCAGTCCATCTTGCGCTCGAAGGATTCATGGCAGCTCTACCGCTGGGCATGACTGGTAAAATAAAGTTCATCCTCGACCGGCTTACGCTTGAATTACCAGTCACTATCCAAAACAACGGCTGGAGTGGAGGGTCGTCTTACGCCGGCATTGCGATCAGGATCAGAGATTGGACATTGAGATACCGTCATATGGTTGAGGCGCGCAAACAATGGCTTCAGTGGTGGGAAAACAAGAATGGTAAATGGAGCTTTCTTACGTATGGCGAGGCTCTGAACAAGGAGACTGGCAAGACAGTCTGGTAGCGATGCTTGTCGCTGGGTGCTGGAACGGTCCATTGGTCGAACGAGTGTCTTTGACTGCTGGATCTGGAGCCTTTGAAAAGGCTGCATGGGCTGCTACGACCTCCTTTCTTCAGTTACTGGCACTGAACATTGAAGGGAGCTGATATGAGACATGATTACGATACGCTACGTGCTTATTTGTAAGGGCATCTATCCTTGCCAATTGAGATGGACTGATGGGATGAAAAGCTATGAGATCAAGGAATTGTCATGAGATATGGCCACGGAGAAAGTGCTACCTGCTTTCTCATATGACGAGGTTCTGCTTGCGGCAAGCTATAAAAACCGGAAGATTGCGTGAGCAAAAGCTGCAGAGGCTGTGTATTTCCTGTATTGCGTTCATTCAGAGGATAATGAGCTTGAACACAAAACGTGTTTGATAACTCAATGCATATTTATCAAACCTCACGCCCGAGTAGACTACCTCATAGAGATTTCAGTCTGCGTATATCCTCTCCCACCTCAATCTGTACATAAATGCAACGCTTGAGCTAAAGCCTTTGAGCATTGAACTTCTGATTACTTGCCCTCTTCACGGGCTGACCTCGGAGTGGTTCGAACCATTCGGGCTCTGCTCCGTATCTCCGCAATAGTCAGTCGTGCTTGACTCATGCCCAACGACGTCAGTCCTTTCCACTCCAAGAAAAGCATTTGCAACATAATTCCACATAGAAAGTGAGTTACGTCCTCTGGTTCAGCCTCTTACGCTAGTAGGTATATGCTGTCCGGACGCTTCTTCCGGCGCTGCTCGCCACGGCAGTAGATTCTACCCACTTACCCATTTACTGCTCTCGACATGCATGCAATCACACCTCACTCTTACGATAGCCGCGAAGAACAATGTAGAGGCACGCCGCGTGACCTTATACCAATCTCACTATTCGTAGGCTAAACATCGCGAGCAGCTCGCTAGACTTCCGACCAGGCTAGTCACAACCTTAAAATAGCAGCATGTCGTCCACCTCACACCGTGGATGATAATACGCTAAGCGTTCCGGTCACGTCTCTGGAAGATGCCGCTCCTCCTCGAAATGCAACGGGACGAAGGAGAAGCCAGAATGATCGCGCGCGGGAATTGCAAGACATTACACCTTCTCATGCTAGCACCAAAATGCGGAGCAGTAGCAGATCCCCATTCTTCAGATCATCGGCGCGGACGACAAGCAAGAGCACGTCGGTGGGAGCCTTCCCGCGCAAGCCTCAGGACTCAAACTGGAGAGCTCTTTATACCTCACTCCAACGCCGAGCGCCGCCACCGCAAGACAAGCTAAGACACTGGACCATACTCCTCCTTCCGCTCCACAATTATTCTTCAGCGTCGGCACATAACGCACCGCATTCCGCTACCCCTATTTGCAGCGCCAAGTGCTAGCACATCGTGAGCTCAACAAGCACGTTGGTGTGATCGCCCAATGGCTGGCTTCAGATGACAATGCAAGAGCTGAGCTCACCATGACTGATGCCAATGCCGGACATCGCTGCAAAATGAGACTATGAAACCACACCTCGCTCTCGCACTGGCTGCAAGTGTGACGTATCGCGTCCTTGAGTTACAGCAGCGCGAAGCACCTTCCATATCCGAAATCCAACGTTGACCTCAGGACGCTAAGCACTCCCGATCAAATGCAGTCAAGATCAACTACAGTAAAGCTACCTGGGCAAGCGAAGTGTTAGGAACCGTCGTTCTACACCATATCGATCCAACACGGTCCATTTACTGGCCGAGAAGAAACTTTGACAAGAGTGATGTGTATTAGTGGTGGTGTTAGTGGTGGTTGGGGCATATCCGACGAGTCTGTTGATCCTGCAGAGGGTGACTGGCAGGAACAAGATAACGGTGATGCGCTAAGGTGCTCGAGTGATGGAGATAGCTGGGCCAGGAGCGTATAGGGGTCGAATAAATGGCTAAACACAAGGTCATACGACTGGCGAGAATGATGCTGGGAAGAGCTGAAACACAAGCTGGAACAAGGCTTTCTTGTTGCTAGGAAGACCAAAAACAATGTCACAAGGTAAACAAGAGTGACGAAGAGACACATTCAAAACATGACCTATGATCCGACAGTAAAGGCATCCACTACAGCTCTATGTTTGCGGAAGCAAAGAAGTGTAGGGGCTGTACCCGCTCCCCATCTCGTCGCATAGCTTCTTGCCTGTCCTTGCGTTCCTCGTATCAGTCCATGGAGATGTGCCAGCGGCATCACGACAAGCATGAGCACCCGCAAGGCGTTGTATGCCCTACCTCCTCGAAACATCCACCTACCGACAGCATTCAGCTCGATGGTAACTACAATGATCAATTGCACTACTGTCTCACCAAACACAATGCTGGAACTTGAAGCTGAAAGGCGAGGACAATCACGACAAGCATAACTATCCGGCAGGCGCATTATGCTCGCCTCCTCCAGACATCCACCTACCGATAGCGTTCAGCTTCAATGGTGACTACAAAGTTCAATCGCACCAATGTTGCCCCCAAACACAACGCCAAACTTCGAAGCTGACAGACGTAAACAATGCCATAGACCTGCGCTCTATCGACGACAACTGAAGGGATGCTTCGAGCTCGTCATCCGCTTTGAGGCATCGCAACGCCATTTTATAAGCTAAAAAGCCACACGACCGTCGGTAATCTTCAACCCCATCTGCCAGGCTATGTTCTGTGGTCCGCTCCATTCTCACACAATCCGTCTTCGCTCGTCTTCGTATCAGCACCAACGTGTGGACGCTTAACACCACAACAGGACAGCTCGACTCATCTCGGGTCGACCTTTAGGTATGAACAGCTAGATCACGATGTCGTATGTGAGAGAGTAAGACCAAGGTGTCATCTCACCGAACAATTCCCCATTCGAGAGCAGTGTGAATCGCTAGTTTGGTAACGACTTGCCTTCGACCCGTAGCTTCCCCCGAGGAAACCATCCTTGCAATATTGGTGTCTGGAGCATGAAGTGGATGACCCTGGTCGCTAAGTACTTTTGGCAGATTATGGGCACTTGATTGGGATCTTCAGCCGACGTGTCTAGTCCGTAGCCGCCAACAACTTTATAGCATGCATCTCGCCTAATCATCTGCAGTAAGGCACGTCTTGATTAATCATAATCAAGGGGGCATTAGACATGACAACAAGCACGAACGCCAAATAGCCGAGCGGACTCAAGCGTGCTGCTGAACATGCCCCTTCCCAACGTCATTCCCCTCGTTCACGCCCGTAACCTCGCTAGTGACGACCTCGTCCTCATCTACAGCCAGCACAGACGAAATCAATTTCTCCTCCTCATGATAGCCGCTTCTTCCTCCTACACGAAACGCCCCCATCAAAAGCCACTGTTGAACCTTTGACCCATCAACGCCACAAGCCAGATTGTGGCCGCTCTCATCTGCACTTCCAACACCACCAATCGTACAGTCTGCCCATTTCCTGTGCCAGACTCCCTCATCTTCACCGCTCTGCAAAGCCACCTTCACGCTGACAATATTCCGCACCCTCCATCGGCAAAAGTCAAGGACTTGAGTGAATAGTCCCGCAAAGATCATCTAAAGCACTGCTATGGTTGGTGTTGATGAAGGTCTTCAAGTGTCTTGGCTGAACCTGAGCCTCATCAGCTCACACCTATGCGACCAAAGATTGCAATTACCACACATGGTTTTGCCAGATCGACCCACAAACATGCAGCATCTGCCGTTCCGCCTGTCAATACTGCAATCAATGCCGATACTGCCAAAGATGGTGGAGCTAGGACATGCGCTCTGTACGTTCATGCTTCTGACTCCACTAAGGTACTCGATCTACCAACGACGGGGATGCAGCTCTAGTAGCTGTTGAAGCTTCGGCATCATTATCGAATTCTGAACGCCTGAATACACTATGCTCGAACCATACTTTAGATGTCTAGCCGTCTATCACCTGTCTTTCCACCCGCCTTGTTCATTCTGACATAGGGAAATAACAGTAAGCTTTCCCTTCACCTCACGTCGAAGCACCATCTTTCGAGCCAACGTCTGTTCCAATACGAAAATGGATCGAGATAAATGCAGGAGCATCCTGGTTCTGCACTTTCACCAAGATTGTAACCTGAAAGGCAGCGCCAAAGAATTAGCAGAACGCCCTCCCACTCGAGCAAGGTTTGCTCTCGAGAATCCTTCGGACCTACCACCCGCCTCCGTGTTCATACCGCATCTTCAATCTTTCAATCTACTGCTTGGCCGAGCACAAATGAGGATGAGACTACGAATGAACATCACACGAATCAAGCTCCCCATAAGGTTGTGCCGCAAGACGATAGCCACAACAACTACGTGGGGAAACATGACATGAAGAAACACACCTGTGTCGCCTGCATGAAGCTCAACCATATCGCCGGAGATGGCGACGACCGCTACTATTCAGGACGCTGACAATGTTTGGCACTCAAGACATCAACAAGAGCTTGATCAAGGACGTTTCACGCCCCGACAACAGCTGTAACGACAGCACGAATAATCACAATGAAGAAGAAATGCACAAGAAATTCATCACCGACTATGCGGCTAGCAATCCTGGAAGTACTAGCCCAGAGTGGGCAGGCTAGCGAGGGCAAAACGTCCGCGCTGGTGTTGCAGATGGTATAACAATAGATGGTACACCCACACTCAATGATCGTCTTTACAGCGGCGCTGCAGACAACACCCGTGCAGTGCAAGTGAATGAATAACTATAACGACACCAGCAGCAGCCTCAATCCATCAAAGTGGAGGAAATAGAGGCAGGGGCTGAGGTGTTTACAGCAAGTCCATCTCGAGAAACATTTCAGCTTCTACTAACTAGATCTTTTACCAGACCATTAACCAGATACGAGGCAACGAGCTACATCAAGAGGACAAGCTATACTGCATCAACGAGCTTCGAAGCAACAACAAGCTCGAGCGATACATTGACCGGTTACAGCAGCACCAGCAGCAACAGCACCAGCAGCATCACAGTATCAGCGTCAACAACCACCTATTTTACTGAATGAATAAGCACCTCGACTGACTGAGGAACGTCGGCACCTCTCATCAGAACTCATCACCTCCGCAAACTCCTTTTATCCCATTCACCTCGCACTCGCGCCTACAATCGCGTCTGCACAGCCTTCATCCAACTCGGCACTATGCACAGATCCGCTCACGCATCCGCGGCTTCCTCCTCCCACGGCTGACAACGTTCCGTATAATACCACTTCCACGCTTATCCTCAGCATAATCGTTCCCCTCCGCCCCACCATCGTGTTCTATACCTCGTAGCGCCCACAATCATATTCATGCCGTGAGGCACGACGCGCAAGATACGAGGAGGAGACTTGTACAGATGGAGAAAGGTAGGAGCAAGATAGAAGTCCAGCTCAGAAACATGAATCCATGGGTCGAGATTGTCGTGCAGGTCATGCGGGATATCCCGAGGACGGTAGATAAGAGTCAGGGTCTGATCACGAGCGTGGGTGGTCGACCTTTTATGGGATTGTGGTGAGTACTGCAGGAAGGCTGATCGGGAAGGGATGCTCGAGTGGCATGTCTTCCACCGCCCTCGTCCTAGGGCAATGCCTTCTGGGTGTGCACGAAGCAACAAAAAGCAGCAAGACGCACTCCACGCAGCAAGCCGCATCAACAAGTATCAAAAGCAGAAAGATCCTAGCATTTCAGACCTATATCCAAACAACCATGCCGCCTCATCCGCTCGATACCTCCTCTCGCGCCACATCTGGCGCTCGACTCACACGAAACAAGCACAACTGATGGACATCCCAAAGACGACAAGCGAAATCGCACGGTTCACCACGCTCCCATACCTCTCTACATCGCCAACGCGCACAATATCCCGTCATGTGGCCGTTGCTTCTGCTTCTTCCGAGTCTGCCGACAGTTGTGTACATTCTCTCCCCACGGGATTTACGCAGGACTGACACCATGGTAGTAATGATCTTGAGTGAGGATAATAGACTCATGATGACCGTACCCTCGAGCAATTTGACGTAGATCCAGCACAACCCGCTTCCCAGATAGTTCTACTCCTCGGCGATAGTGGTCCTACACTCTCAACACTTCTCCGGAATATGCTTTCAGGTGAAGGCGTTCTATCTTCTTCTTCTTCTTCTTCTTCTTCTTCTTCTTCTTCTTCTTCTTCTCCTTCGTCTTGCGCTGGCGTGCTCTTGTCCAGACATCTCATCTATGACTCCCTCCTCAGTAGAATGCTTAGCTGGAACACTGCCCTCGATCCAGCCTTCATGGCGGTAGCTCTGCTAAAGGTCTGCTCATCACGTACTCGATCAAAGTAGTCATCATTAGCTTCCGAAACAGTTGTGATATCAACAGCGTCAAGAGCAGTTTCATCATTATCAGGTTCTAATGCCATCTCTCCTCCCTTCAGCCTGAAAAGCCCTCCCACCATTCTCCATAAAGACATCCTCCCCCAGTATCATGAGTAGTGCTCATCTCGCTTCCACATCGTTCAGTCTAGAGGCAAGTCCGCCTCCATGCTACAGCCGCTACGATTGTTGACGAAGCAGCATGAGACTTATGGCAGGCGGCTGAGCACTATCATGGTGGACGAACGAAGTGGTAGGGGAGTGGAAGAGCACTCCCAGATTACAATACCTCGCCAGATCAAAGAGGAGTGAGGGCGTATGGATGCAGACCTTGATGATGGCAGTTGTTTAGGCTACCATAAAGCAAGGCTGTTCGAAGTAAATACGCGAGCTGGAGGATGAGACAAGCGCGGCATGGTGATGTGGAGCAGTCTATATGGAGAAGGGAGGGGTGGACGATGATATAAAGCCTTCGTATTCCCGATTTCGTCGTTAATGTCAGCTTTCAGAGATACAGTTGGCGTAGGTAGAAGTAGTCAACAACCAAGAGTAGCTGACGACGATGATATTGTAAGCACATTGAGAGTATCGGGATCGTTTCTTGTGAGAATAATCATATTGCGTAATGTCATCTACATCATAAATCATGTTAACGTATACTCGTGCCTGTTCCTCAGATAGCTATGTAGTACATCGACTCTTCTCCGGTCTCTGTATCTTTATTGGCGTGTCAGCCCCGGATCCGATTCGTTCCGTCAATACCAAGCAAAATGTTTGCGGAACATATCTCAATCTCTTTCTGCAATGGCGCACCTCAACAAGTCACAAGCCTGCTTGTATTGCTTCTCCATGGTCGACACTCTCTCCGCCAACCGCGCCATTGTAGCCGAACTCTCTTCCATCTGAGAAATGGTTTGCCGTGTGAGTAATGTCAATTGAACGATGACTAGGCTGCAAGTTTCGTTACGCTGCTGTGTCGAACGTGCCAACTTCTGTCGCTGTTTCAGCTCCTTTTTTAGCAAGAGAATGATTTCATCATTCGCATTGTGATGTGGAATAGCCTGATGCACCAATTGTGCGTACGTTTGTGCGGCAACTTCTTGCTTTTGACCAATGTCTTTGCGCCAATCTTGCGACGCCGTGCCGATGTCCAGTAAAGCAGCGAAGATGCTGCCTTGATGTTGCAGACTTTCATCAAAACGAGCGGCCTTCTCATGGTCGCTTTTGAGTTGTTTAAGCTTTGCGTCGGCTGCCCGTAATAGATTCGTGTCAAGGGTAGCTTCGGGCTTCTTTGGTCCAGTCGGATTACGCTTGCTGCCTTGCCCATACTTGGCAGTAGATTCGGGTATCTGCAATAGCGTAGCCAGATGAGCACGCCACAGCGACACGTCGAGCTTTGAGGGCAATGGACGATTGAGCATCAAGTACACAGCATGAACTATGGTGAAGATGCCACAGTCAATTATGCCGACTTGCTTCGCGCAGGCAAGCTCCTCAACCTGCCAAGTAGCACCTTGACGGATTCGCAGCTTGTCGAGTAGGTCTGTCGCGACTCTGGCAGCACGTTCATTGCACGGCCGTGACACTAATGAGTTGCAAGTATAAATGGTCTTCTGGTTCAGATCAAAGACGACTAAAAGCCAATGCTGCAAACCGAGATCATGGTATGGAAAGAATATCTTGCTAGTTCCGGAATAGTCATGCAGAGTGTTGTCTGCGGGTTCTGAGACTGAACGATAGCTGAGGATGGCCTCGCAATCTTGGGTCAAGGACGTCAACATTCTCAAGAGATCGTTAATAGTTAGGTCAAGCAGCATTGCGCCACTGACCAATCTCTCATCCGCCTCTTGACAGTCGGGCTGAGATGTAGCTCTCGTTTTAGGTGAAGTACCCGCGACACCGCTGTCAGACTCAACCTCAATAACCTCAATAGGCACCTTTGTGGCACGTAGGGGTGGCATTATAGATTCGGGAGGGGTGGGCTTCTCGGACTGTGCTAGTGACAACTCTGAATGTTGCGAATGATTCGTCGCATTATCACTTTGAGCATCGCGAGCGGATGCTTGTGCTACTGGTGACGCTTCTGCATTTTGCGAACCATTTCGCGGAATATCGCTTTGAGCATTGCGGGTGGGTGTATAATTCTGTGCTGGTGACAGTTCTGCATCCTGTGACTGCTTCCGCTGTTCATCACTTTGACGATTCCGGGCGGGCGCTTGACACTTGGGTGCGACTTGCCGTGGACAAGTATTCACTGCCAGATCTTCATTGGACATTACGGTGAGCTCAGAGTCATGACTTTGAGAGAGTATTTGAGATTGATCACGAGCAGATGCTCGCGACTTCTCCAGCTGGCTAGACTCCGCCTGTTTGTATCGTTCATACACCACAGCAGGATCAGGGATGCGATTCGAAGTGCCTGTATTATCTGAATCTTCCTCCCGGCTGAGGTCCAGCGTCGGTGGCGAGGACGGTATATTGTTGAGCTCTTGCGATTCAGGAACATGTCGGCTGACTTCGGGTGATGGTGCATTTGGATCGGGCTCAGCGGTGAGTCGTCTTGCAGGCGAACTAGAAAGAGGTACATGTAGATCTGCTTCTCGACGCTTCCTTTTCCTTCCTGACCTGTATATAGACGGCTTCTTGATTGCTAGAGTCTCGGCTAGGAGATGATCGTCATCATAGATGGGTCCAAATCCTTCTTCCTCGTCGATCCTGGACACATGAGGGCTCTGAGCACGAGTATGATTGCGTGTGGAAAGTGTCTCGGGAGACGTGAATATGAGATCGGGCTGCTTCCTGTTAGTCCAGGAAATGTCAATTGGGCCTTCTGGAGAATGACAGGAATTATGCCTTTTTGCGAGCTAGCTGGACCTCGCGCTTGACTGTGATTACTTGTATGGTCTTGCCGCCGCTGCTCTACCCCAGTCTGCATTGTCTTGTCTCGCTCTTGCAAATCTTCACTGGATCTCGGCGTGTCTGGCGGCGTCTGCACTTGCTTCTCTTGTGTTAACCTTTCAATGCAGGCTTTGATAATCGGTCTTGTCAAACGTCCTCTGGTTTGCCAACCGTGGTAGATCTCCTCCAGATTGATCAAGGCGTCGTCGAATGGGGCAAGGGCGGCAAGCGTGGCAATAGCCGTGAGCACGTTGTTTCCAAAGTCTTTGACCGTGTTCTTTGAGGCAACCGTACAGAAATATCGAGGTAGATTGTCCGGAAAGTCTGTCCAGCCAGGGTGTCGCCGAATACGAGCAAGGACGAGTCGCCTCTTCTTCGTGGACTTCTGCTCTTCGCTGGTTGATAGAGAACGACACTCTGCGAGATAACGATCGAAGTGAATGTCGTGGTGGATGGCGGAAAGCACGTCGGCATTTTCAGGCTCGTCTAGATATGTGATGGTGGTGGACGCAAGATGTTAATACCGTTGACCCATTGAGACAGCAGCGAGGATCTCCCCTATCTCCTGCACTCGACTGACGACAGGAAGCTCATCGAGCCCGTCGCACAATCGTTCCTCGTACTCGGGATGTTCGGCGATAGAGCTCAGATCGAAGCTCATCTGGAGGAGCCGCGCGATTTCGCGCGCGCAGGCGCTCCTCGAGAACCACACTGACCGTGGCCGAGGGCAGTGAGTGAGGTGCAAATTGTGAAGATTGGTGGAATAGTAAACAAGTTCGGAGGTCCATCATTTGGCCCGAGGTCGGGTTTACTTTTAATGTAAAGCCGTTGCTGCATGTTTAACTTTTATACAGGAGGCTACCCAGCTGCTTAGTCAGACATCATCAGACCATTTCGCACCTCTCATGCTCTGCTCGACCTCGCTCTTCTGCTATCGTTGTCACCCCTGCAGCCATGAAGAAAAAGCAACTTGTGACATGATCTGTGCATTGCCAGTCCTTGAGGCAATGATGGTAGACCGCGCCGATCATAGTGTGGTGGAAAGGTACAGCACAATGCTTAAGAGGACGCTGAACGTACTTGCGAAGAGAGGAGTATCGTCAATACCATGCGGAGGGCCCTGGTCGCCGTGGAAATGAAGCACGTATATCTGCTTGGTAGCTCAATCCCATCGAAGGTCTATTGGCGAGATGAGTAGTTCATGTGGTGGTGAGGATCATTGCGTAATTGCCTCAAAAATGTCTGCTCTCACACCCTCCTCAGCTGGGCGTAGACTTGTTAGAGCATCAAAGGAAGACTACATGAGCCAGATGACAGCACTCAGGATTCAGTAACATAGACGGCGGCAGCATGAGTGCTGAAATCTGGAGGTGTCTTTCATCGTAGGGACCAACACTTCAGAGCCA
>Ga0160429_1000968_pt1 | contig 17642 bp, 16 predicted proteins | sample SolpanmetagenomR_FD_108199 | JGI IMG/M metagenome (GOLD analysis project Ga0160429, IMG submission 108199) | Solar panel surface microbial communities from Lawrence Berkeley National Laboratory, California, USA - R | ecosystem: Engineered > Built environment > Solar panel > Unclassified ...
AGGTAGCCTCGCTCAGAGTTTGAATGGAACAAGGTGATGACGCATTGCCCGTTCTCGATTGCCGCCAAGGCTTCATGATGTGAGAGCTCGCCAGTGAAGAGGAGATCGACGTCCAAACCACTGAATAGTGAACCTCCGCTACCAGCACAGATGCCGACGCTGCTAATCTTAATGTCCACGAGGTTGGCGCCCTGCGGAATGGCAATTGGAAAGCCTTTTGGATTGCCTAAACCTCGTCCGATGCGCTCGATGATTTCCGTGAGGAGCTGGGGTTTGGCGAAGCGGACAACACGGCCCATACCAGCGCCTGGTTTCCCTTCTATTGGCTTGATGATCGATCGTGTGTGCGATTTAGTGGCACTGTGTTGGGTCAGTCCATGTTCCCTACATTGGGCAGCAGTCTTACAGCTTGAGATCGCCGTCCTTGACATCCATTTGCGAGGGATGATGTTGCAACATGAAGACTGGTCGCTTCACGTCAAGGAACGCATCGTCGCCCTGTGCTGCAGGTTTCTTTGTTGGCTGCTCAGAAGCAGAAGTCTTCGCCTCAGGAGGCGCACCATTTGCGTCTTCGCCTCCATGCTCCGGTGCCAATGCAGGCTCGCCAGTTACTATGTCCGCCAGCCAGTCACCTAGACCCCCAGGTGCAGCATCCACGGCAGTATGCGGGCTGTATACCTGTATTGCTTCAGCCTTCATCATGAGATAAGTACATTTTCTGCACTAACGCTGATCCCTTCTGCCGCCAATCTCAGTAATGACTGCTGCTGGCTGTTGCTTAGAGTGAGAGACTTGAGCCCACGGAAGATGATAGGATCTATACTACAGTAAGATCAGCTGCGATCGAGCAGCTAGTACTGGGGTTACATACGATATGCAACAACAATGGAGTCGTTACGCTCGATTGCTTCGTCGACAACAGCCTTGGTGAGGTCGACGGTAAGGAGGACAGAATTCATATTGCGCCGGAGCGAATCGAAAGGAGCTTCCAATAATACTGTGACCCTGTCAAAAGCTGTCCTGGAATATAGATAACGCGTCTCAAAGCTTACATCCGGTATTATCCCAGCTCTTGTCCGCCAATGCTTCTGGGTATCTGTTGTGTCGAGTCAGTACGATATGATGAGCAACACTGGAGGCACCTCACAGCTTTCTCATCGCAGCAACTACGGCCTTGGAGAAAGGTGCGCATGATGTGAAATTGTTCATTGTCGACAACCTGCGCAATTGACTTGCTGTCCGCGAGAAAGGTGGCATGACAAGTTGGAAGTTCATCATGCGAATCTGCAGCGTGAACCCGCGCAAACGGGAGGCGCCGCTGACGCCAGACCTAGGGCGCTCTAGCTTGGACCATACGTGATACCTTACAGTTGATGGACGCGACATCTCCGAGATCGCAATTGCGCGAAGCTTCAATCATTCCAGGTTCTTCTTCAAGCCTCAATATCATCTTCTATACAAGAGCAACATGAGTGCACGAACAGATGAAGAAGCAGCTAAAGTGCAGAATAACACTGGCATCACACCCGACTCTCTGAGAAAGACGCTGGTGGAAAAGCTCGAAGCGCAACATGTAGACATTGAAGATCTGTCAGGTAAAACATATCCAAACGACGTGCTAGGCCAGCAGTTCCTAGCTAACAGCATCACAGGAGGATGCGGTCAGATGTATGAAGCCATAATCGTATCCCCTCAGTTCACAAAGAAGACTACACTCGCACGACACCGACTGGTAAACGGCACGCTCAAGGAAGAAATCGCTGCCATACATGCTTGGACGCCAAAGTGCTATACGCCTGAAGAGTGGGAGAAGAAGAAACCGCAAGCGAGTGTCGCCTGAGGGGCAGGCTCCGTTGAGTCACCACGACGCGCGTCACGACATACACCACTATAATTCCTTCATTGTCAATGCGATCATATAGTCCTGGGGATGAGATAGTCGTACTGGAAGACCGAAGCAAACAATGTGCAGTCGTAACGACCGATCCGGACCCAGCATGCTGCATGGCTGTCTCTTCCTGGTTTTTTCCCGACGACCGTGCAGTCTTACCTTCGACGATACACAGTCTCCAACAACATTGACGATATCACGGCCAATACAAGTTTACGGACGTCCTGTAGAGATCGACGGAGAGGGAAACTCACTGGTGTAGAGGCGATCCATCTGTGGCATATGACAACTAAGTAGTGATGGCTTCAAGGAAAGCTATGCGCGGCCAATAGTAATACGAACGCTCGGACACCTATCAACGGAGCCCCCTTATTAGGCGAGCGGCTTCTGTGCATGTCCGTTCTCATGTCCGGATGCATAAAGCCTGCGAATATGGAGGCGCCAACCGTTTAGAGAGGGAGTCAAGATCATGAGTTCACCAACACTTATGATCGCAAAACAATTCATAGCAGCTTCTTTCCTCTTCGTTCCTCCGTACATTACGTCTCTATCATTCCGCATCCAGTCAGACTATCCAATACCATCCAATACCCAATAAGATCGAGCAAAGTCTAGATACAATGTTGCACTCTTATTTGGAATGTTGATGATCTTGCATCGATCTCTGCGGATATCAATCGTCGTTGTGCTAGTGTCTGTGTTCCTTCAAGGTCCTTTGTAAGTTGTCGATCACGTGATGCTGACCCTACCGGTTATGCCGGGTATAACCTGCGCTCGTTGACTAATGGCGAACCGCCCGCTTTCGTCATAGAATCTTCGCCGTTGATTCGGATATTGTGCCGCACCGCTCGACCAGTGACAACCCGCACGCCGGGGTCGGAGTCATGGTGGTCAACGCTACCTCCAGTCTTGCAAAATGTGGGAATCTCGCTTCAGATCTTCATCTATCTCCGAATCACCTTTCCGGTAAGCAAGTGTAGGCACTATGGGTGCGCGGGAGTTTGAGCTGCCGGATAGCGAAGAGAAAGATGTCGAGATCGGAAGCTACCACGAGCCGGTACACCACGTCGAAAGCGAGAAACACCAAGGCAATGGCGAAATATCACCAATCGAACTTTACGATGCTACCGACATGAGATCAAAATCTGAAACACCAAGTACGATGCTCACAAGAATTGCTTCCCAATTATCTACTACCGACATACACGACCCAGGCCCTCCGCCAGATGGCGGTGCAGTAGCATGGATCCAGGCACTGATGGCTCATCTGGTCTTGTTCAACACGTGGGGCTACGTGACCAGCTACGGCGTGTTTCAATCATTTTATGTCGACTCCCTGGGCCACCCTCCGTCCGATATCTCGTGGGTTGGTTCCGTACAGATCTTCCTTCTCTTCTTCATCGGCACTGTATCGGGACGTGCTACCGATGCCGGTTTGTTCAAGCCTACGCTGCTGCTAGGCATGTTCTTTCACCTTCTCGGCGTCTTCATGACCAGCTTGGCTGGCAAGTACTGGCAGCTCTTTCTGGCGCAAGGCATCTGTACCGGTCAGTCTTGAGAAATTTTGTCGGATCTCAGGGACAGTGCACTAAATCGCTTCCATAGGCATTGGAAATGGCCTCCAATTCTGCCCGACGATGTCATTGCTATCAACATACTTTTCGAAGAACCGTAACCTAGCCATTGGCATCGCAGCAGCGGGCTCTGCCACAGGAGGCATGATCTTCCCAGCCATAGTCCGTGAACTTCTCCCACGTATTGGCTTCGCATGGACCATTCGGACTATGGGCTTCCTTATGCTCGCCATCGGCACCCTAACCGCCATCTGCCTGAAACAGCGACTCCCTCCACGCGTATCCGGACCTTTAGTCGAATGGTCCGCTTTTAAAGAACCGACTTACAGTCTCTACTGCATCGGGATGTTCCTCAATTTTTGGGGTCTGTATTTTGCCTTCTATTACGCTGGCAGCTTCGGCCGCAACATCATCGGCATCTCGTACGGTACATCTGTGTCTCTTCTCATTCTTATGAACGGCATCGGCATCGTCACCCGCATTGGACCCAACATGCTCGCTGACCGCCTCACCGGCCCACTGAACACCATGATCCCCTTCGGTGTCTGCTCGGGCATCATGATGTTTGCCTGGTCGGGCGTACACTCCGAGACGTCTCTCTGGGTCTTTGGCGCCATCTACGGCTTTGTGGCCGCCGGCATGCAAAGTCTGTTTCCAGCCGTGCTCGCAAGTCTGACGGAGGACCCGAAGAAAGTGGGTACGAGGATGGGAATGGGATTTAGTATCGTAAGCGTGGCATGCTTGACGGGTACGCCGTTGGGTGGTGCGTTGATACAGTCGAAGGATGGAGACTATCTGTATGCGCAGATGTGGGCTGGGAGCAGCTTGATCTTGGGGAGTTTGACGCTTGTGGCTGCTAGAGTGGCGAAGACGGGCTGGAGGCTGAAGGTCAAGATATAGACGGAGTTTGAGCTGATCAGATGCATCACGACCAGAATTAAGCCTGTCTCTGTTCAGGAATATCGGCTTCGTACCGAGTTTCCACCCAAAGCGCTCCAAGGCCGCCTGTTCAGCTATTGGGCGGTGCCGCGTTCAACACCCTGCGGGCTCCATACGTGTTTGCCGGAACAGGATGGATTAAGAGATACCCTGGAGCCTTAAGCGTGTCTTACGATGAACATAGAGCTTCCGGGCATGCCCTCTCTTCGAAGTGAAAATGGTCAATGGCGGGGACGAGTATTCTATCCTTAGTGGGATGGCAGTGATGCTTGAAGGTTGACCGAGCTGTTCAAATGACTTGTGCAGAACAAAGGTAGCCTATTCCTTGGACGCATCCAACTGTTCTCGAGATGAATTCGTACAAAAGGACGCCCCCTCGAGGGAAGAAGCCACACACCGACGGAAGACACCCGAACCCTCGGAGTAGTGTAGGCATAATCAGTACTCAAAAACCTTAAAGAGGATTTTGAAGCTGCCTCTCATTAGCCTCGTTATGCATTTCCGTGTTCGTTCGCAGAAGCTTCGATCGATTGCCGTGTACTGATTGGACTCTCACGTGATTTTGCCATGATTCTTTGCCACATAGAGATTCATGGCATAACACGCCATTCCATATTGTATTATCTGATGCAAAGCGAGCAAATAATTAGTCCGCAGTGTATGGAACATGTATGAGCCTCATACAGTACTGGGCAATCGACGATCATCGGCAACCCGGACCGTGCCGCAGGATAAGCTTTTACAAGCTTTAAGCCACAATGCTTGCGTGACGTGGCCCCAGTCCAGCAACACCATTCGACAGCTTCTGGACCCGCCGCGATGCGTGAACGCGAGATCGAAACGCCGCTCACTATGCATGCACGAGCGCTTGGACGGTACGAAGGCATAAGTACTGAGCACTCTGCTCCCTTTCGTCAATTTCCCGTCTTTCACTGTCAACTCCCACGCTGCATACCCCTTATACGGACACAATTCTCTCGATCAGACTTCTCTCTTTCCTACTGTTATTCCCCGCTGCTATCGCGCCCACATCCCCATCGAGCTTCTAAACCATGTCCCTCCTCAATAACATAATCAACGAATTCACACACTCCGGCTCCTCCACCCACCACTCTTCTGGCGGCGGCGGCGGCGGCCCACCGCCACAAATTCCCCCACCCTGGCGCGCCATCTGGGAAGAGCGCGACCAGCGCTGGCTCTTCATCAACGAACAGACCGGCGAACGAACTTTCCAATTCCCGCAGCAAAGCTCCACTTACGGCGGACAGTACAGCGGCGGCGGAGGCTACGGCGGCCCACCGCAACAAGACTACAATAGCTACGGTGGGAAGGACGACTATTACGAAAATGAGCGTAGGGAAAAGAAGCATGGGCATGGGTTGGCGTATGGGGCTGGTGGTGCGGCGGTCGGGTTGGCGGGCGGAGCGTTGCTGATGCATGAGGGGGAGAAGTTGGATGGTGATTGGGATAGGGAGAAGTATAGGGTCGAGCAGGGGTTTGAGGATGCGCCGGAGAGGGCGGCTAGGTGGGCGGGCCAGGGGGTGCAAGGTGTTGAGGTGAGTGCTTCGGCTTTTGTTCGTTGCCCTGCAATGAATGCTTTTGGGGGAGGAAGTTGTGGCGGACTTGGAGTTGTCGGCTGATGTGTGGATGTTTAGGATATACCGCAAGATGTTGATCAGAGCTTCGATCGTTTTGGCGACCGTGTCGAGAACCGCTGGGATAATGCCGTTGATGATGTGGAGGACTTCCCGGAGAATACTGCGCGGTGGACGGGCGAGAAGGTGCAGGAGGTGGAGGATATACCGCAGAATATTGATCAGGGTTGGGACAGGATGGAGAACAGGGTTGAGGGTGGCTTTGATAATACGTTTGGTGGCGTGGAGAGATTTGGGGATCGGGTGGATGACTCGTACGATCAGGGGAGGTATGATGAGAGGCAGGAGGATCGGTATGATAATTGATGGGTTGATCACAAGACACCGGCCCGACAGATGTGCGAAACACGGCTGTGCGATGTGGCCCTGCTTCCTTGCGAACATAGCTAGATGCCGCAAGGGAGGGGAACCTAGAGACCATTGACGGTAAAAGAGCCACACTGTATGACCACTTTGGTCGAGCCCAGATTGCCGATCGCCTTGCGAGTTTCGTAGATGCTGTGACTGACCTAAGACATCTTCATTTGACACTTGAGTTCCATACAAGTCAGTATAACGTACCATCCATGCCAGTTCATTCGTTCCTACTAGCGCCGACGCCACGCAATGCCGCTTTCTCATTCTTTCACAATCAGCAAATCAGCGTTTCAGCATTCCCATGCACACTGTCACAACATGATGACATCTCAAGCCCAACATTCCTATGTCACAATCACCCTGACCCCCTGCAAAACCAACCCAAATATCAACCCCCTCGCCACCCTATCAACCTGCAGCGCATCAAAAACCCTCCCTAGCGCCTCCCCCGTCGCTTGCACGCCCATCACGCCGACAAGCGCAGCTGGCATACCTTTCTCGACAAGCAATTTCCTCGCCTTCCTCCTCAAGTTTTCACTCTCTCCCTGCACAAGCGGTGGCGGCCATAGCTTCAGCTCTTCTTCCGTCGGCAGAGCATTGAGCCGCATTTTACGCAGATGTAAGGCGATGCCGCCGTCCGAGGTGTTTGAGTCAAGTACGGCGGTCTGGACAAGCGTAGTGATGCTGCTGAGTTGCGGGTTACCGGGACGGAGAAGGAAGGTTTTGGCTGCGGCGAGGAGCGTGCGACGGAGTCCCCACGCAGAGGAGAGGGTATAGAGGGACTGGATCGCAGCGAAGAGGAGCTCAATTGTCACGGTGGTCTCTTGTTCTGTGAGGGGCTTCTTTGGTTCGACTTGCAGCGTTGGCTTGTGGGGAGCTGACGCTTGCTCGAAGGAGAGGGAAGTGATCGACTGGTTGAGATTGCTCGGTGGCTTGATGGGTGAAGTGGGTCGCTGAGTGCTATCCAGAGAGAGGCGCGATTTAGACATTGAGGTGCGGGCCAAGGGGTTCATGTGATCTTGCTGCAGAACGGACGGTCGGACGGGAGACGTGGTCGAGTCACCGTAATCGTCGTCCACCTCGGATGGAGGAGGTGGTAGCTGAACAATCTGGTCGCCAGCTAGGGAGATCTCCATGCTTGGACGTCTAGATGCTTGTCTGCTACTAGAGACACTTGATCGGCCTTGAGGCGGAGTTCGTGACGATACACTAGGCCGAGGCTTCGCAATCTCGGCTTCGACATCGGGATTGTAGCTTGGCCGGCGCTCCATTTGGGATATCGGAGAAGGCTGTTGATCTACGACGGACATTTTACGCAGGCTGTCTTCGCTTTGGCGAGCTTTCGGCAGCTGTGTGATTGAGCTGTCGGTTCGGACGTGGCTTGGGTTGGCTGTAGCAGCCCGCGAGAGATTTGCTGGATTTGTCTGCATACTCGACCGCTTCGGTCCGATACCTCCAAGTACACCGGATACACCGCCCAAGATGGATTTACCACCTCCGGCAATGCCTTTGGGAGCTTGCGTAAGCACGTCCATCATACCTTTTCCGGCATTCTCAAAGGCTGTGGGTGTAGGCCAACCGAAACCCTTGTTAGCGGAGGGTGACTTGTTCAGTCCCTGATCTTTCTCCAGGAAACGCTTCATACCCTCACTCTCCGCGAGCGACTGGAACCGAACAGCATCCATCAAATATCGCTCCAGGTCATCTCGTAGGTGAGCCTTGGTGCGGCCCTTCCAGCCCGGTATGGAATCGTGAGCTTGTGCGAAGCCCGCCGCATTCGTGATTTTCGCAATGCGCTTCAGGACCTCATGTAGCGTCTCAAAGTCTGCATACTTCCGGAAGATCATCCAACCGTGATACTGCGGATTTGATGGCTCGATCTGGATCATGTAGTCCGCCATAGGCTTCGACTTGATCGCAGATCTATCTCCAGGCATTGAGTCGTCCATGATTGATATCGTCGCATTATGTAGAGTCAACGGAGCTGGCTGCTGTCTATCATCGTCGTCTTGAGGTGGCGCAGCCGGCAGTCCCAGCTGATCAAAGCTTGTGAATTGAGCTTGCGCTGACGGTTGGGTGGTATCTGTTCGCATAGACTCCGAAGATATTCCTCGATCTGAGCTGCGCTCACTCTCAACGAAAGCATCGCTTTGAGACGATGAAGGCGTTGCAACTCCCTGCGTATGACTGTCCGACGTGTCCTCGGAAAGATGCGAGGTGGATGTTGATGCAGCCAAGGCCGTAGCAATGGGCTTTTCCTCCGCTGGAGGCTGCGGGTCGACCACAAACGTGGTTTCTGAGTAGGGCTCTGCACTCCACGATGTCGCCGCTGACTGCTCTTCCCGCTTTCGCCGCTCATCCTCCTCCGCCATTAACTGAGTGAGTCTCTGAGCCTCGAGCATGGCGTCTTCCATAGCCTCTTGCGCCCTGCTTACAGTACGCTCATGATCTGCGTCACCTTCCCTGCTCACTCCGTCCCGTACATCCTTCGCGTCAGCTGCTTTTTGGAGGCTTTTCTGTTTCGCTACTTCAAGTGCATTGCCAGTCTGGCTCTCAACTCCGGCGTCGATGACCTGGCTTATTTCGGGTTGACCTTCCTCGAGCAGGTATACAATCCATTCGTTGATCCAGTCAGGCTTCGAGCATAATGTGACCGTGTATTCCAAGACGAGCTTCGCCAAAACCTCTCGTAGGAATATGCGCGTTGGATCGCAAGTATACACTTTGGCATCCAGGTAGTGCTTCAGTATGTCTTCCGCCACCATATCCAGTTTCCGCTCCTGGTTCTGCATGTCGAGCACATTCGCCAGGCTGCTGTCAGGCTTCAGATTCGAGTACGTTTGAATCGCGTCTGCTGCTGCAGAGGTCGGAGAGGCATTCATCGCCGTAGCGAGCTCGTTCAAAAACACTATGACGATGGACGATGAGTTTGTAAGGAAATCAAGGAAGACATCAGCAGGTCGCTTGCGCGACAAGTGGTTCGAGATGGATAGTAGGAATTTGACAAAGGTCTTCCGGCATGTTGCAGGAAACACTGTATCTTTAGGCAGTATAGGCGAATACCACCACTTCACATAGTCTCGTATGACCGCATCCGTAAGCTCGGTCAGTGCAGCCTGTGTTTCCGGCCGGAAATCTGAAAAATCCAGCTCTTGTCCCTCTAGCGTGCTGACATCCAGATCACTGTCTGTCTTGTCTCCCCGCTCCTTTTCTTGCAACCGCCATTTTAGCACTCTTTGCGCGACGTCCAGTCCGACCTCCTTCCGCCGCTTCTCTTCCGCTGCGTGCGCTTCTCCGTCTTGCGCGCCCCGTATCCGCCCATCCCACGTCGCATGTAGAATCACCCCACCTACGACGCCTATGAGGACCAGTCCAACTCTTCCCAGTATGAGGTATGTTGCTGCGCCAAGACCGACAAGACATGCGCCCAATATCTCGTTGCTAGCTGTCGATAGGAATGCGAGCGCTCGGTCCGCAAGCGATTGCAGTGTAAGCTGTATATTCTGCTCATTGGTCGCTTTCGACGTCACTGGCTTCTCTTGCGAGTATGGAGCATCGCTGTCTGCATCTAAAGGAGGTCTCGCGGTGAGCTCCTCGGGGGAGGACACGGAGGTGTCATGCTTCGAGTGGTCCATCGTGTAAGCGCATTGGGTGACACTTGTACTGCGGTCATCGAAAATTCGGGAGAGTACAACACGTGAAGAAGTTCCCCTGGCTAATGAGCATACTACAGCAATCCAGCTAGTCTTGCGACAAGTGTCTCGAAGATCAAGCATGCCGCTCTCCTTTATGTCATCCACCTTCAAACGTAGGGCTGAACGGCACGTGCGTTAAGCTTATCCCCACCACAAAGCTTGAACAACGCCTACCCACCTCCCCATGAGCTCGGTTCTTTAGAATTGGCAGTCTTCGCCATGGCGGTATGCGTATCATGTCAACAGCCCCTCGTCGTGGAGCTCGAAGGCTCCAACTCAGACGAAGATGTAGAAATGGGTGAGTCCAGTAGCAGCGCCGCAGGCGCCAGCAATACGATTCCGGATGATGTACACTTGAACGCTTGTGGATGCCACTTCCACTGGTAGGTATACATGCCCACCACTTCCATAGACTCTTCTCTATGTCTTATGATGCTGATACCCTCGTCCGCAGGCAATGCCTCCTTGACGCCTACTCCCTCACCGACTGCCCCAACTGCCATACTACCCTCACCATCGCCAACCCGTCCTCCGGCGCCGGCCAAGCCATCCTCTGCACACTGCACAACGAAGGCGGCGTCCAACCAGACCTCGACATTCTCCCCCTCCTCACCGAAGAATCCTACCTCAAAGCTTATCCCGAAGACCGCAAATGCCGCGCCTTCCTCGAGTTCTGCCGCGAAGGCGATGTCGAAGCCATCGTCGGCATGCTCAAGGATCCAGATCCCTCGGACATCGAGGACGAAGAAGATGGACATCCGCAGAAGCCGATCGATGAGGTACTGCGGTATCAGGACCCTGTAGGCGAGATGCAGAGTGGGCTGCAGGCGGCGGTGCAGGCGGGCAGTAGAGAGGTGGCGTATTTGTTGCTGTTGGTAGCGAGTGAGTTGGATTTGCAGCAGTTTCCGCCGGAAGTGTTTCAGGAGGCGGCGGCGTTGGGGGTGATGAGGGAGGATCAGACGGGCAAGGTTGATATAAGGAGCTTGCGGGATGCAAATGGAAAATCGGCCGAAGATCTTGCCAGGGAGATGGGGGGAATTTGGACGGGCTGGCCAGGAAGAGGCTGGCTGGTGGCATGAAGCAACGAGGATAGGAGATCGTGGATCGAGTCCCACTCGATGAAGCAAAAAGGTAGCAAGTCGGAGGATGAGCTTGCCTCATGGCCTGCATGCGGTCGGACACAGTCTGGAATGTGTCACAATTTGCAGCAATGTAAGCACATGCAATGTCCGGACCATGAATCTCCGCTAATCGATAGCCATACAAGCTCAGAGATTGGGCAGTAACCCTAAAACTACCTGACTAGACAGGCTCTGATGAGTGCCAAAATAATGCCACGCTGCAAACAGTAAAGCATGATGCATGAGACATTACTCATGCGTCTGCGCTCATCCTCTCGTGAGCTTTCTCCTGCATTCGATACCCCCTCAACGTTCCTTGCTTCTCCTGTTCCCCAACCTTCTTCGTCGCAACTCTCCCCCTCGGGTGCCCACCATCCTTCCCTGGCGGCACATACGTCTCGAACATCTTCTCTCCACCTTTCATCCACCCCCACTCCCAAGGCATTCAGCGCCAGCGCAATCTTTGCTCCATAGTCCGGCGGCATGGCATAGTTCGTTCATATGAGAATCACCTGGGGTGCAGTGGACGGACATCAGCAAAGTCGCTTCTTCCATGTAATGCCGTGGTGGTGGAGGGGAGTGCAGGGTCAACGAACAATATGGTTGTACTCGTGAATGCCGAGGTGGTGGTAAATGCGGAGTGCTTCGGCTTGGTAGGAATGAGCGGGATTAAGAAGGCCAGGTAGATGCGGGTCAGGGGGTCGTGGCGATAGGCATTATGGTGATGCCACTGTGACTCTGGGGAAGATCAGCTTTCTGTAGGCGATTGACCTACGCGGCCCGCGTTTTGATATGGGGCTGACAATTGCGTTGTAGATTTTGGTTCAAGGCAGGTTTTTAAAGTCCAAAATGACTTCTAGCCTTCCCCAAACTTACCTTACTCGCTCCAACTCAATCGCCTCCCATGGGAAAAAGATCAAGAAAAGCTCTCCCGCTGGCCTCTCTTCAATTAGCAAAAAAACTCCGCTACTTAAACCAACCGGGTTCGCAGGTCAGGTTAAGCAGGTAGGAGGAAAATATTCACTTTTGTGTATTCTAGGGTTATTCGAATCCGCAACCTTATGTTTATGTCTATTGACTCTTAGATTGAGATGTGTTGTGTTTGCTGTTGACCGGGAGGATCGGCGGGATGGTAGTGAGAGATAAAATTTCGGTATATAAAATATAGTCGAAAAAAGACATCTTTACAGAGGGATTTTCACTGTGGTGATTTCACGTTTGCCGCGGTGAAGGTCAACCTTCGGGGACACTCGCACTCCAGTGACTACCCGCATGTTCACTGACGATCACTTCATCCTCACTGTTGGACAACGAGAGAGCTGTCGTTGATCTAGAGATGCCATTTACATGCTTGCGTGTGTTGTCAGGGCCGTCAGCGACACCCCCTGACGGCTCGTATTGATATCATTGGAATGCTCGAAAGGATGGCGGCAAAGGGCTTCGAGCAACGGTTTGATTGCATGAAAGATACCACGAGTGAAGCTGTGAACTCGATATTGTGACGACTCCTCGGACTGTACGCTTAGTGGAGAGTCTGTTTGTAAGAATTCAAGGAGTAGTTAGTTCGTACTAGTATAACCCTCATACTCCTGTACAGATGACGAGGAGTTAGACCGGGATAGGTGAGCTCGATCATGTCCGAAGCCCCTTGTCACGAGTTTGCTTCGGAACACAGCAGGAGGAGAAGTAAAGCAGGTGGCAGAGATCAGATATGCGGCTACTGACTAAGCCTGGGACTTGAGAGAGCGGGCTGAATCAGAGACTGGTACATCCTGGAGCAAGTAAAGGTTGGTATCTGTCTTCGAAGTGGAGAGGGCACCAGGCCTTGTGAAGGCGGAATTACGTGTGACTTGCATGGCAACTGCTCAGCCCCACTGACCGAAGCCTGACGGTCGTCCCTTGTCACAATGTGAAAGGTGATTCCAAGGAACATTACTATGAAGCTGGAAAGATAGGGTATGCTCCCGATCGTACACAACAACGTGTGTCTAAAACAAGTCGATCCTTGAGCTGGCCTGTGCCCAAACATCCGAGAAAGGCGACTTGTTGTGCTATTGGAGTTTGCAATGGCCTCCGACGAGCATTCATGGATAGAGTGAGCACGGATGGAACGAGGTGAGATTGAAGTTAGGTGAAGAAACTGGGCGGCAATGAGACGGTGTCAAAGCTTCTTCAGCACGCCAGACTTGACGCGTGCTAAAATACGAACTAGACGTCATTTACCACGCTTACAAGCAACGACAAGCCGCCATCATGAGAGTCGGCCGGCGCTGTACTGTGTATGCCTTCACTGCTGACGAGCTAGACATAGGCGATGCTGCCAACATGCTTGCCGCCAAACTCCGCACGAGATGTCCGAGAAAACCGCAGATGAAGGGCGCGTTCTTGGGCCAAAGTCTTGGGTCACCGGATGGCACTGGAAAGAAAGAGTTCTAAACTTTGAACCCTCCTGGTTCACGGTATGCATGGGTACGGGCGGCATCCAGATCGCCTTGGTCAATTTCCCATACCCAATCACTGGCGCCGTATACTGGATGAAGAATCTGGGATACTGCTTCTGGATGCTTGAAATTATCCTCTTCATCCTCTTCGCCATCATGCTCACCGTCCGGTATATCCGGCATCCCCAGCTCTTCATGAAGGGTATTCTCGAGTTCCCAACATGCTCGTACTTCGGTGCCATACCTATAGCCATTGACACTGCCCTGGTCGGCATCAGCTCGTACTATGGACACCGAGACGAAGCAGTGTGGGTAGCGTTTACTTTCTATTGGATGTCCGTTGTCATAACCCTTCTCTGCACATTTGGGTTATTGATCGTCCAGATGATGAAGCAAGAGCAGCATTCCATGGAGGAAGTAGCCGGCATATGGCTCATGACGGCTGTCCCGATGGTCATCACAGCCAATGCCGGAGCCAATCTACTAGGTAATCTGAACCGAGTCAGCACGAAAGCCGCGCTCACTGTGCTCATTGTCTCATTCATGCTCTGGAGTGTCGGTCTCTGTTTGGTTCACTTTATCCTGGCCTGTTACTTCTGGCGGCTTATCTCCTACAAGCTTCCGCAGAATCAGCTGTTAGCCTCGGGGTTTCTCCCATTGGCGCCCCTTGGGCAAGGTGCACTCGCAGCTCAGCTCATGTGCACATATCTGTCGAACTATCTCAAGAACGACCACTACGCCCCAACGCGATCCCAGCCGCCTCCGCTTCCTCAGGCGACTCTCAACGCCACTGGAGAAGCGATCCACTGGCTAGGCATTCTCATCTCACTGTTTCTACTGGCGCACGCTACGTTTTGGCTTGTTCAGGCAATGTCTTCCATACTCTACCGGCTACCTCTAAGCTTCAATATTGGTATGTGGTCATTTACCTTTCCCTGGGCATCGTACGCTACTGGTTGGTCGAACCTCTCCCAAGATCTACGCAATGATGGCATGCGAGGTTGGGCCGCGTTCAACAGCGTCGTCGTGATCCTCATCTGGCTGTACTGCGCTGTTCAAACTTCCTACTGGGGCTTCTGGAAGGGATCGTTGTTCTTCGCGCCCGGTCTGGAGAACTGGATAGGAGACGAAGATGACGAAGAGAGTAAGAGTAAGAAGCAGCAGTCGCAGGAACGTGGTCGAACTATGAAGTACAATGGCACGTACGACCTCAGGCATCCTTCTGCACGGGATGAAGAGAACGGGACAAAATCCAACGCTCAAGCGAGTGCTTCTGGCAATTCAAACGGACCTGGAGAAGGAGAAATGACCCAACGGAGGTCAGAACAAGGGAGAGATGACTGACAGTACTATTGAAAGTTTACAAAAACAAGCCTCTCACTCCCGGCAATATCAGGCACTGGCTACCTACCCTCTGTTTTCTATGCAGTTGGGCTGTCACAGAACGACTGCAGTGGTAGATGCAAGTATGCCAGCCAACATCGCAGCGGCAGCTGCAGGCTCCACCTGAGCAGCGTTTGCACCATAGAGGCGCGCACCCTGCTCAAACACCACCAGGCCCACTAACAGCCGTAGTAACTGTACCACTCTCCACATACACCCCACTAAAATACCAATCTTCCGCCCCCTCTCCACCACTCTTTGGCAGCCTCAAAACCCCCAGATGCCAATCCTGCCCATTACTACTCGCGCTAACCTTCACCGGTCCGGCCGTCTTCGCCAAAGGTGCAGCGCCCGTGCTGTGCCAGAATGTGACGCTGCCGCCATCAAAGTCGATTTCGTAGGCGACGTTGTGCCAGACGTCGGGCTCGAGCGGGGCGCTCCACTGGGACTGGGAACCGGCGTACCAGCGGAGCGCAGGGTCGGAGGTGCCAGGAGCGCCGGAGATGAGGCCGTATTTGAGTTCAGTGAAGTGGGATTCGCTGCCGCATTGAATATGCGTTAGTCACCTCTTTCCTTTCAACGACAGCAAACGTCGGTCGGCGATTCGTGGCTCGCTGCGGACTCTGGATTCGGGTACAGGAGGAGGCGGACTCACAAAAAGTTGACTTGATGCTCCGTAGTCGTCACTGGAGCATTCACGCCACTCCTCTTGACCGAGAAATGATACACCATCGTCCCGCGATTGATCGCCTCCTTCGTCTGCGGAATCAGCTCCGTCCGCATCATCTGCTGCCCGTTCCAGCTGCTCGTCCCATCGATCGTGATCTTGACCCCCTGCTTAGAAACCGTGTCGGCCGGGTTCTTGAAGTCAGGGGCCAGATTGACGTATTTGCTGATGGGGGAGGAGCCGTGGATGTAGTACTGGTAGGGGCCCACTTGGTTCGACCAGTCCCACTTGGAGAGGTCGGCGGCCGTGGTGATGTCGTTGAAGCGGCCATCCCATACGATTGTGCCTGTTTGAACTCGTTGGCATTCTGTTTCCTGGCTTTTGGGGGGTTGCTCTTACCTGCTAATGCTGTGGTGGCCAACGCAGCGCCTGTGAACCAAGAGGCGAGCATCTTGATCTGTTACGCTCGAATGCAGTAGCAGCTGTCGAAGAATGGACGGCAGTACGCAAAGGTATCGGCAACGCAGAGTCTTTGGAGTTATGTGTTATGAAAAATAGAGAGAGCTAAGCACCACCACGAAGCGAAGGGAACCAGCATGTTCTTGCCACTGCCGCACTATGTAACCCTTGTGAGTCGAGTCTACGTGTAAAGCGTCATGTCGATCTTACCGCCGATATAACAGCTCGGCAAGCGTGCGGAGAGAGATTGTCGCCGCACTGGATCTCTGGATGCAAAATCCGGCCTCACTCCACACAGCACGCTCTGCGTCACGAGAGAATACGTCTGAAACAGCCGCAATAACGTGCCAATTTGGATTTGGGGAACCCCGGGAGTTGCATAGGAAGCACGGATAGCAGTCGTTTTAGGGCCTTGTTGTCGATCAGGGCAGTCAGGCAGGGATTGCTACTGTAGATGGGATGCAGGGATCTTGGAATGTAGGGATGGGAGCTGGAGGAGTTGGTGTCGAGCGGTTGTATCTTCGCAATCTTGTCCACTGGTTGATATACATATATGTACAAACACGAGCTTTTGGGAATGCGAGTAGATGGTCGACTTTTCATGAGAAGCTAGCTTACGCAAACCAAAGAACATGCGACTACCCACAGATCCCACAGAAAGACCACAAGTAAGCGAGTCCTGGGAGAACAACTTTTCATTATGTACAAGAAGCTCCATGTCGTCGGCTGCTGAGGAGGCTTACGCAGTTCACTCGCTCCACGATTAAGCAAGCTTAGGGTTTGCATTAGTGAGCAATTGCTCAAAGTACGCCTGGAACCATTGTCCAGCTTGTGGTGCCGGCTGCAACGCATCTGGAGAAACGCACTTAGAATCAAAGCGGGGAGCAGTACTGTTAGAGGTGCCGTCGCATTCACCACCGGGCTTGACCCAGACGAAAGCATCCACAAGCGGGCTTCCGGTTTCAGTCGTAGGCTGAGGACCGAATCCGGCGCCGATGACATTGCACCAGTTGCCCCAGGCTTGCTGCTTAGTGGGCTGCACACCGCTGCGGCCCGTGTCGACGATAAAGTGAGCTGGGAAGCCAGCGCTTGTCAATAGCGGCGCGAGGGCAGTGACGTATTTCGACTCGTCACAGTTGGCATTGCCCTGAGTGTATGAAGGGCAGCTCGCGACCTTGAATCCATTGTAGTTGGACACGTTGGTAACCAGTCCGCGGACTGCGGCAGGCTTACCGGCATCTTTGTAGACCTGGGCAAACACTTGAGCGGCAGGCGCGAGGTTGGCGGGCCATCCGAGCCAGCCGGCGTGTCCAGCATCTAGATACATCGCCACGTTGGGCAGATTGAGAGTCTTGAGGGCGTATACGGTGGAGGTCATGTAGGTAGACTTCGCGCCGGCGCACTTCGGCACGTTCGTGTTTGTAACCAGGTTGCCGAGGGAATCAGGCTCTGTGGCGATG
>Ga0160429_1000969_pt1 | contig 17640 bp, 19 predicted proteins | sample SolpanmetagenomR_FD_108199 | JGI IMG/M metagenome (GOLD analysis project Ga0160429, IMG submission 108199) | Solar panel surface microbial communities from Lawrence Berkeley National Laboratory, California, USA - R | ecosystem: Engineered > Built environment > Solar panel > Unclassified ...
CGGTGACGGCCCTCGTCGAAGGCTTCCCGTGGCGGCGGGGCCCCGGCGAGGAGACCGACAACCGGCCCGTCCTGCTGGAGGGGGTCACCGGCTCGGGCAAGACCGAGGTCTATTTCGAGGCGGTCGCGGCCTGCATCCGGGAGGGGCGCCAGGCCCTGATCCTGATGCCGGAGATCGCCCTGACGGCGCAGTTCCTCGACCGCTTCGCGGCCCGGTTCGGCGTGCGGCCAGCGGCCTGGCATTCCGGGATCGGCGGGAAGCGGCGCGAGCGCCTGCGCCTGGCCGTGGCGGAGGGCGAGGCCCTGGTGGTGGTCGGCGCGCGCTCGGCCCTGTTCCTGCCCTTCGCCCGCCTGGGCCTGATCGTGGTCGATGAGGAGCACGAGACCGCCTACAAGCAGGAGGACGGGGTCCATTACCACGCCCGCGACATGGCGGTGGTCCGCGGGCGCCTGGAGGGCTGCCCGGTGGTCCTGACCTCGGCGACGCCCGCCATCGAGACTCGGGTGAACGCCGCCCGGGGTCGCTACCGGCACGTGCTGCTCCCGGAGCGCTTCGGCGGGCGCCGCCTGCCCGACATCGCCGCCATCGACATGCGCCTCGACCAGCCCGAGCGCGGCCGCTTCCTGAGCCCGCCGCTGGTCAACGCCGTGAAGAGCACCCTGGAGCGGGGCGAGCAGGCGCTGCTGTTCCTCAACCGCCGCGGCTACGCGCCGCTGACCCTCTGCCGGGCCTGCGGTCATCGCTACCAGTGCAAGAACTGCTCGACCTGGCTGGTCGAGCATCGCTTCCGCCGGGCGCTGGTCTGCCACCAGTGCGGCTACACCGAGCGCCGGCCGGAGGCCTGCACCGAGTGCGGCACCTTCGACAACCTCACGGCCTGCGGCCCCGGTGTCGAGCGGATCGCCGAGGAGGCCGCGGCTCTGTTTCCGGACCGGCGCATCGTCGTCCTGTCGAGCGACTTCCCGGGCGGCGCCGAGCGCCTGCGGCAGGAGCTGGACGCGGTGGCGGCGGGGGAATGCGACGTGGTGATCGGCACGCAGCTGGTGGCCAAGGGCCACAACTTCCCGTTCCTGACCCTCGTGGGCGTCCTCGACGCCGATATCGGCCTGACCTCGGGCGATCCCCGGGCGGCGGAGCGCACCTTCCAGCTGCTCCAGCAGGTGACCGGCCGGGCCGGACGCGGCGAGAAGCCCGGCCGGGCGCTCGTCCAGACCTACCAGCCGGACCACCCGGTGATCGCCGCCCTGCTCTCGGGCGACGCCGAGCGGTTCTACGCCGAGGAGATCCAGGCCCGTGAGGCGGCCGGCCTGCCGCCGTTCGGGCGGCTCGCGGCGCTGATCGTCTCGGCGAGCGAGCGCGAGACCGCCGAGGCGCACGGGCAGGCGCTGGCCCGCGCCGCCGATCCGCCCGACGGCGTGATGGTGCTGGGACCGGCCGAAGCGCCCCTGGCGCTGGTGCGCGGCCGCTACCGGTTCCGGCTGCTGGTGAAGACCGAGCGCAACGTCGACCTCCAGGCCTATCTGCGCGCCTGGATCGCCCGCGGCCCGAAGGTGCGCGGCAACGTCCGGGTCGCCATCGATGTCGATCCGCAGAGCTTTCTATAAGCGACGTCGCGCGGCTCCCGGCGGGGTGGAGACCGGTCCATCGGCGCGGGGCGCGGCGCGGCCCCCGCACGGTGTCCGATCGCGCCGCGATCGGGTATGGCTCTCTCCACGGGCGGCGGACCCCGGGCCGGAGACCGGCGACGGGACGCGGGCGGTTCCCGGAGGAGCGATCAGTGCTGACCTATACCAAGACGCCGGATTCCAACGTCGCCGAGATCGTGGTCGACGGGAAGATCACCGATGAGGAGATGAACGCCGCGATGACCGCCATGAAGGCGGATCTCGACAAGGGCGGCAAGATCAAGCTGCTCGAGGACATCCGCGCCTTCGAAGGCATGGAGCCGGCGGCGTTCTTCAAGGATCCGCGCTTCGGCATCTCGATGATGAAGAGCATCAGCCACGTCGCCCTGGTGACGGACGCGCCCTGGCTGAAGGCGCTGGCCGAGACCTTCAACTTCGTCTCGCCGACTCAGATCAAGGTGTTCGAGCGGGCCCGCCTGAACGAGGCGCGCAGCTGGCTGGCCGCAGCCGCCTGATCGATCGTCACTCGGCCTGTGCGGTGCGGTTGTCGCTGCGCCGCGCGGTCCAGCGACCGGAGCACAGGGACGTCACCTTCCAGGTGCCGGAACCGTTGCCCGCCTGGAGGCGCCCCGTCCCGGTGCCGCTCGCCGTCCCGTTGCTGACGGTGAGCCCGACGCTGCCGTCGGCGCCGACATGCCCGCTGACCCGGGCCCCCGCGGTGCCGGAGATGAGCCGCACCTGCCCCTCGCGGATCGCGAGCGCGTAGGAGTAGCGGGCGCTGCACAGGCCGCTTTCCGTGACCAGCTCCACCGACCACGTCCCGTTATGCGGGCCGGATTCCGCGCGTGCGGGCAGGCACGCGGGGACGGAAAGGCCGGCGGCGACGGCCGCGACGGCGGTCAGCTTGATCATCGTATGGCAATCTTTCAGCGATGCGGGCACTGCGCGACGCGACGTGCCCGGGTAGAATCATCGATGGAGGATGACTCAAGGCTGAACGATGGAAGCGGCAAGAGTATGGCGGTGGACGGGACGGCTCATCTTGAGCAACGGCTCCGCGCCCCGGAGGAATAGCCAAGCTCGAACCGGCCGATGCTGATTCTGGATCGACGGATACGGATCCAGATCTGTCCGTCATCCTGAGATGCCCGCGACGGCGGGCCCCACGGGCGCCCGCCGGACCGCGTCGCGGCTTCTCGCAATCGCCTGCGCGGCGCGAACCGCTCAATCGGTCAGCGGCCGGGCTTCCTCCGGCAGCATGATCGGGATGCCGTCGCGGATCGGGTAGGCGAGCTTCGCGGAGCGGCTCACCAGCTCCTGGCGGGCGGAATCGTATTCCAGCGTGCCCTTGGTCAGCGGGCAGACCAGGATCTCCAGGAGCTTGGGGTCGACCCGGGTCGCCTCGACGGTGGGGGTGAGGTCGTTGGTCATCGTGCGTGCAACCTACTGCATCGTGGATTCGGGGCCGGAGCCGCGAACCAGTTCCATCTGCGTGACCGCGATCAGGATCTCGGCCCGCGTCTTCAGGTCGGGCGCTTCCAGCATCGCCTGCTTCTCGCGCACGCCGAACGGGCTCATCATGCACAGGGCGTTGACCAGCGCCTCGTCGGGCGCCTCGTCGATCCCGGCCCAATCCACCTTGAGGTCGTTCGACTCCACGAAGTCGCGCAGCGCCTTGAGCACGCCGTCGCGGTCGACATGCTCCTCGCCCGCCCGCGGCTCGAAGTCCACCGCGAAGGCGTCGTACGAGACGTGGCAGCGCCGGTAGGCGCTGGTCGAGGCGAGTTCGCTCTCGACCCGGAACCGGCTGATGCCGGTGAGCGAGATCAGGTAACGGCCGTCGCCCGTCTCGGCGTACTGCGTCACCCGGCCCGCGCAGCCGACGCGGTAGAGCTTCGGCACGGTCGCGCCCGCCCCCTCGGGATCGGGCTGGATCATCCCGATGATCCGGTCCGTCCGCATGGCATCGTCGACCATCGCGAGGTAGCGCGGCTCGAAGACGTTCAGCGGCATCTGCCCGCGGGGCAGGAGCAGCGCGCCGGCCAGGGGGAAGACGGGGATCACGGCGGGGCAGTCCGCCGGGCCCTTGTAGCTCGCATGCGTGCTCATGGCGCCTCCCTGCTGAGACGAAGCGCGAGCCGGCGCCTCACGAGAATAGAAGTGCCGAGAGCTTGCGCCGTCCGCGGATCGTGTCCGGGTCCATCACGCCCCAGGCTTCGAAGAACTGAAGGAGCTGCTTGCGCGCGCCGTCGTCGTTCCACTCCCGGTCGCGCTTGCGCAGCTCGATCAAATGGTCGACGGCCTGCCCGCGCTCGCCCCGGGCGGCGAGGGCGAGGGCGAGGTCGAACCGGGCCTGATGGGCGTCCGGATCGGCTTCCACCGCTCGCTGGAGGCCGGCATGGTCGCCCAGCGCAGCGGCCTGCTCGGCGAGATCCAGGGCGGCGCGGATGCCGACGAGCGCCGGATCGGAGGCCTTGGCCTCCGGGACCATAGCGAGAACCCGCTTGGCGTTCTCCACCTCACCCGCGTCGAGCTGCAGCTTCGCGAGGCCGGCGAGCGCGGCGACGTTGTCGGGCTGCTGCTCCAGTACCGCCGCGTAGATCTCGGACGCGCCCGCGAGATCGCCCTCCTCGATCAGGCTGGCGGCCTCGGCGATGGCCGCCTCGACCGGATCCTGGACCGGGCCGGCGACGCGCCCGATCAGCTCCTTGATCTGGCTCTCCGGAACGGCGCCCATGAAGCCGTCGACCGGCTGCCCCTTCTGGAAGACGATCACGGCCGGGATCGACTGGATGCCGAGCTGACCCGCGATGGAGGGATGCTCGTCGATGTTCATCTTCACCAGGGCGACCGCGCCGGCGGCCTCCGTGACGACCTTCTCCAGGACCGGGGTCAGCTGCTTGCAGGGGCCGCACCAGGGCGCCCAGAAATCGACCAGTACCGGTCGTCGCATCGACTCGGCGATCACGTCCTGCCGGAAGCTGGCCGTGGTGGCGTCCTTGATGAGTGTGCCGGAATCGCCGGCCGGGGCGCTGCCTCCGGCGAGGGTGTCGTTCAGCATCGGGATGGCTTTGGAACCTTTTCGAACGGGCCCCTTAAATGGGGCTTCGGGCTGCGTCTGACCAGCCCGGCCGATGCCGACCCTTCACCGGGCGGGTGGTGCCGCCGGCGCGCCCGCCGCGTTCCGGGCTACCGTGACGAAGGTGGCCGCGAAGGCTTGACCGTCCGCCGCGTTGGCCTCGCAGGTGATCGCCGTGCGGCCGGGCGCCGGGGTCGAGAATCGGCACGCGCCGATGGCCAGCGTCGGAGGGCCGTCCTTGCCGAGGACGACGGCGTTGATCGGCTGCAGCGGGTCCGTCTCCTCCGTCGCTTCCTGCTGAGCGCCGTTGCCGCTGAAGCTGAGCGTCCGGCCGTCGGACGTGCTGAAGTCGAAGCTCGTGCGGTTCCGGCTGACCGAATTCATCAGGACGTTGCTGCAGGTCGAGCTCATGTCCTGCGAGCCGATGACGAGTTTCTCGCAGGTCCCTTCGAGCCGCAGCGCCGCCTGGGCGCGCGCCGCGGAGGGAAGGCCGAGAAGCGCGCAGAGGAGCGCGAGGCGCAAACTGTTCGTCATGGCGGATCGGGGTTCCTCCGGTTGAGAAGCGAACTAGGCGCGCCGCGCCCGCCGTCGAGGGTGCGGAAGGCGCGAGGCGGAGGCACCTCAACCGAACCGCAGCGCGCGGTCGTTCGGAGCCGAGAAGTCCAGATCCGGGCCGAGCGGCACGATCCGCGTCGGGTTGATGGTCGGATGGCTCTCGTAATAGTGGCGCTTGATGTGCAGGAGGTTCACGGTCGGCGCGACCCCCGGATGGGCGTAGAGGTCGCGCATGTAGTGCGACAGATTCGGATAGTCGTCGATCCGGCGCCTGTTGCACTTGAAGTGCCCGACATAGACCGCGTCGAACCGCACCAGCGTGGTGAACAGCCGGACGTCCGCCTCGGTCAAGCGCGCGCCGCACAGGAAGCGGCCACGATCAAGCCTCTCCTCCAGGGCATCGAGTTCGTCGAACAGCGCCTCGCAGGCGCCGGCGTAGGCGTCCTGCGCGGTGGCGAAGCCCGCCTTATAGACGCCATTGTTCACCCGGTCGTAGATCCGGGCATTGAGTGCATCGATCGCGGCGCGCAGGTCCTCGGGATAGAGGTCCGGTCCCGTGCTGCCGAAGGCGCCGTTCAGCATCCGCAGGATCTCCGCGGACTCGTTGGACACGATGGTGCCGCGCTGCCGGTCCCAGAGCACCGGGACGGTGACGCGCCCGCTGTAGGCGGCATCCGCCGCGAGATAGACCTCGTAGAGCCGCCGCGCAGCGTGGATCGCATCGGGCGTCGCACCGGGCGTGTCACCGAACACCCAGCCCTCCGCGCCCATATGCGGATCGACCACCGAGACGGAGATCGCGTCGTTCAGCCCCTTGAGGGCCCGGCCGATCAGGGTGCGGTGCGCCCAGGGGCAGGCGAGCGAGACGTAGAGGTGATAGCGGCCGGCCTCGGCGCGGAAGCCGCCCTCTCCCGTCGGTCCGGGCGCGCCGTCCGCCGTCACCCAGTTGCGGAACGTCGAGGCCTTGCGCTCGAAGCGTCCGCCCGAAGCGGCGGTGTCGTACCATTGGTCGCGCCAGACGCCGTCAACCAAGAGGCCCATGGTCATATCCCGTTCGCGAGGAAGGCCGGGACGACATGGGCCCGTCTGCGCGTGGGGAAAGAGCCGGTGCGCGTGGTCCGGTGACGGAGTCCCGGAGCGGCGCGGACGCGCCGCGCGAACGTTGCGCAAGGCAGGCCTGCGCCGCCGCTTCTGTTGCGCTGCAGCAGGATCCGCCATGTTCGGCTCCGCGGGCCGCGCGGTGTGCCGTCCTCGCCCGCCGTGTCCGTCAGAGTTCCAGGGAGGTGAAGTGATGTCGTTCGCGCTGGTGCCCGTCGCCGAGGCGGCCCTGTTCACGTTCGGATGCGTGATGATCCACGCTCTGCGACGCCACGCGGACGTGGTCACGGCGACGCTCGCATGCCTCGTGACCCTGCTCGTCCTGATGATCGGGATCGCGTGCGCGCCGGAATCCTTCGCCAAGTATCAGGCCGCGAGCATCGGCGACTTCGCGCAGCTGGAGCCGGCGACCTACTGAGCGGCGGCCGGATCCGTCCCGAGCCCGCTCGCCCGGATCCGAGCGAGGCGGCCGCCGGTCCCGCGCTGGCCGGCGACCGTCACGTCGAAATCGTCCTTGGGCAGCCGAGCCAGGAAGCGCTCGGCCAGCTCGAACAACAGGATGTCCGGCCGCACCCGCTCGATGTAGGACCAGTCCAGGCTCGCCGACCAGACGAAATGGACCTCGCTGAAGCTCTCGGCGAGCATCCCAGTGAGCAGGAACGGGTCGAAATGGGCGCAGGAATCCCCGAACAGGACGAGGCGGCGCGGGTCGGCGCCCGCTGATCCGTTCCGGTAGACGACGTGCGCGCCGACATGGACCTCCCGGTCGCGCCCCGCGCCCTCGTAGGCGGCGAGGAGCGGCCCGACCTCGACGCGCTCGGCATCGCGCTGCAACATGAAGCGCTCGATCCGCTCGCGCGGCCGGTCGCGGAGCTTCTCGCCGATGTCCATGACCTCATCGGCGACGACCAGGGGCCGCGCGCCGATATCGGCCGGCGGGATCGCCCCGAGGGCCCGCATGATCTCCCGATAGGCCAGGAGACACCCGCGGACGGTCCAGTGGGTATCGGTGCGCAGGTAGAGCGGGACCGGCCCGCTCCGGGCTGCCCGCAGGGGCGCCAGGAGGTCGAGATAGGCCGGGTTGCGGGCGAGCCGGCGGGCGAGGCGCCGCGTCGAGGCTTTGGCGGGTGCGTAGCGAAGCCCCTCGGTCCTGTCGTCGTAGACGGAGAGCTTCTCCGGGACGATCACGTGCAGGCAGCGGATACCGAGGGCCTCCGCCCGCGCGGCCCGGGCGTCGATCAGCCGCGTCCAGGCGCGCAGCAGCAGCCAGTGGCGCAGGCCGCCGCGGTAGCGGTCCATGACGCGGTTGGTTCCCCCCGTAAGAAACAACCAGCCGTCGCGGCCGACATGCACGTTCTCCCGGTCTGCAGACATCGCGGTGCTTTAGCCGCACCGGGACCGGGCGCCTAGACCGGACCCGGCACGCAGGGCGCGCGTTCGACCGGTATGCCTTCCTCGTCCGGCCTCTCGTCCGCCCTGGCACTCGACGCTCCGGAAACCGTGAGCGCTCCGCGCCCCGCCCGCCTGTGGCGGCCGCGCCGGATCCTGGTGACGCCGGCCGCTCTGGAGCACGCGCACGGGCGCGCCATGGTGGCCCGCGCCGAGGCCGAGGGCCTGCCGGTGGAACGGCTCGCCGCCAACCGCATCCCGGCCCCGCGCGAGCCGGATCCGCGCCGCGCCTACGTGGCCGCCAAGGCGACCCTCGCCCTCACGGTGGCGCCGCCGACCAAGTTGCGGCTCCAGCCGATCCCCCCCTCGGCCGACTGGCGCTTCGACCTCGCCGAAGGCTGCCCGGCCCATTGCCAGTACTGCTACCTCGCCGGCTCGCTTCAGGGACCGCCGGTGACGCGCGCCTACGCCAATCTCGACGCGATCCTGGGCAACCTCGCGGCATATGCCGGGCGCGGCGCCGTCACCTCGGCGTCGGCCGAGAGGGCGCAGGAGGGCACCACGTTCGAAGCCTCCTGCTACACCGATCCCCTCGGGATCGAGCACCTCACCGGCTCGCTCTCGGCGGCGATCCGCCACTTCGGCGCCTGGGACGCGCCGGTGCAGCTGCGTTTCACCACCAAGTTCGCGGCGATCGCCCCGCTCCTCGACCTGCCGCACAACCGGCGCACCCGCATCCGTTTCTCGGTCAATGCCCGGGCCGCCGCGCGGTATGAGGGCGGCACCGATCCCCTGGACGCGCGGCTCGGCGCGCTGGGCCAGGCGGCACGGGCCGGCTACCCGGTCGGCCTGACCATCGCGCCGATCCTGCCGGTGGCCGGCTGGGAGGAGGCCTATGCCGGGCTGATCCGCGACGCCGCCGACGCGCTGGCGGGCGTGCCGGGCCTCGACCTGACCGCGGAACTCATCACCCACCGCTTCACGCCGGGCTCCAAGGCGGTCCTGCGCGGCTGGTACCCGGGTTCGGACCTGCCCCTCGACGAGGCGGAGCGCGTGGAGAAACGGACCAAGTTCGGCACCGTCAAGCACGTCTTCCCCAAGCCGCTGATGCAGGCGATGCGCGCGCACCTCACCGCCTGTCTCGCCCGCGACCTGCCGGCGGCGCGGGTGCTGTACTGGACCTGAGCGGCTTCGGGCGCCATCTCGCTGACCATGACAGACACGGCCCCCCTGATCCTGACCCTCGCCTTCGACGAGCCGACCTTCGCGCGGTTCGACGGCGAACGGCGACGCCATTTCCCGGAGGCCCTGAACCGCATCCCGGCCCACGCGACGCTGTTCCATCACCTCCCGGGCGACCGGGAGCGGGGCGTGATCGAGGCGATCACGGCCCTGGCCCGCGCCGTGCCGCCCCCGGAGGTCGCCGTGACGGGGTTGCGCTTCACCGGCCGGGGCGTCGCCTACGTGCTGGATTCCGGCGGGCTGGCGACTTTCCGGGCCCGGCTCGCCAAGGGGTTCGAGCCGTTTCTCACCGCGCAGGACCGGCAGGGCTGGCGACCGCACGTGACGGTCCAGAACAAGGTCGCACCGGACGTGGCCCGCGCCCTCCACGCCGACCTGTCGGCCGGCTTCGCGCCGTTCCACTTCACGGCGCCGGCGACCCTCCTGTGGCGCTACCTGGGCGGTCCCTGGGCGCCGGTGGCGCGCCTGCCCTTCGGAGAGAACGCCTGATGTCGTCGGTAGCTCGCGCGGAATGCGCATCATGAGGGTGCCCGGAAGCCTGCGGCAGAACCGGCTGGTCGAGCCCGCCATGGCGGTCTGGCTCCGGCTGCGCCTGAACGAGGTCGGCCCCCTCGTGGCCCTGCTCGGCCTCAGTATCCTCGGCTACGGCTTCTTCTACCTCGCCCACGAGGTCGGCGAGGGCTCCACGGCGGCGCTCGACCGCAGGATCCTGCTCAGCCTGCGCAACCCGGCCGACCCCGCCGATCCGATCGGGCCCCCCTGGCTCGAGGAGACGATGCGCGACATCACCGGGCTCGGCAGCGTCTTCACGGTGCTGTTCCTGACCTGCGCGGTCGCGGGCTACCTCGCCGTCTCCGGGCGGAGACGGATCGGCGTCTTCGTCCTCGCCGCGGTCGGCAGCGGCGAGCTGGTCTCGACGATCCTGAAGCTGTTCTACCAGCGGCCGCGGCCGGACCTCGTCCCGCACGGCATGGAGGTGTTCACGGCGAGCTTCCCGAGCGGCCACGCCACCATGTCGGCCATCGCCTACCTGACGCTGGCCACTCTGATCGCCCGGGTCGAGCGGAACCGGAGCGGCAAGGCGCTCATGCTCGGCCTCGGCGTCACCGTGACGCTGCTTGTCGGCCTCAGCCGCGTCTATCTCGGGGTGCACTGGCCGAGCGACGTGCTCGCCGGCTGGTGTATCGGCGCGGCCTGGGCGTCCCTGTGCTGGTTCGTCGCCCTGCAACTCCAGCGCCGGGGCGAGGTGGAGGCGCCGGACCCTCCGCCGCCCGCGTGACGGCGGTGTTAAGGTAAGCCGGAGGTTGCGTTCGGCCGGGCAGGCCTCGGCGGCCCGCCTGACGATTGTCAGGGATGATCGCCCCCGTCAGGAACACGCCGTGCTCGAACGCCGCCGCACCGCCCGCCGCCGCGTCTGCCTCGCCGGTCACGCCCGCGTCGCGACCTTCATGCCTGAGATCGCCTGCGCCGTCCGCGACGTGTCGCTGGACGGCGCACGGATCCGGGTCCCGCCCGTCGCGGCGCTGCCGGAGCGCTTCGACCTCGTCATCCCCAGCCGCGGCGAGACGCGGCGCGCCTCCGTGGCCTGGCGGGCGGGCGATCTGATCGGCTTGACCTTCGAGCCGGCGCCGGCCGCCGAGGCGGCCCACCGGCCCTCCCCGCCCATCCCGTCCCACGTCCCGGAGGTGGCGCGTCCGCGCACCGCGCCGATGGCCGGAACCGTCGCCGAGTCCGACAGCGTTCACTGAGGTGGCGGCCGGCGGACCATCCTCCGCCGGTCGCATCCTGGATCCGGCGACACGGCGAGGCCCATGACGGACGACACACGGCTCTCACGACGCAATCTCCTCGCCGCGGGCGGCGCCCTCGCGGGTGCCGCCGTGGGTGGCGCGGCGCAGGCGGCTCCGGCAGCGCCGGCCGTCCCGGCCGATACCGGCGCCGTCCAGGGCGGACGGGTCATGTTCCCCAACTGGCGCGGTTCCGGCGATCGCCCCCCCGCGCCGACGCCGGCGCCGCAGCCGCCGGACCAGCGCGTCGGCTACTGCGTCGTCGGCCTCGGGCGCCTGAGCCTCGACGAGATTCTTCCCGCGTTCGGGGCGACCAAGCGCTCCCGGTTGGCGGCGGTGATGTCGGGCTCCCCCGACAAGGCCAAGCTGGTGGCGCGGCAGTACGGCCTGCCGGAGGAGGCGGTCTACGGCTACGACGCCTGGGACCGCCTGAAGGCCAATCCGAACGTCCAGGCCGTCTACATCGTCACGCCGAACGGCGTGCACCGGGACAACGTCGCGGCGGCGGCGGCGGCGGGCAAGCAGGTCCTCTGCGAGAAGCCGATGGCCACCTCGTCGCAGGAATGCCGCGACATGATCGCGGCCTGCGCGAAGGCCAACGTCAAGCTGATGATCGCCTATCGCTGCCAGTACGAGCCGCACAACCGGGCGGTGATCCGGATCGCCCGCTCGGGCGAGTTCGGAAGGCCGCGGATGATCCAGGCCTTCAACGGCCAGACCACCGGACTCCCGGAGCAGTGGCGCCTGCGCAAGCCCCTGGCGGGCGGCGGCTCCCTGCCGGATATCGGGCTCTACTGCCTCAACACGACCCGCGCCGTGCTGGGCGAGGAGCCGGACCTGATCCAGGCGCAGGTCCACTCGCCGCCGGACGATCCGAAGTTCCGCGAGGTCGAGGAGACGGTGAGCTTCACGATGCGCTTCCCGTCCGGCGTCGTCGCCCAGTGCCTGACGAGCTACGGCGTCTACGAGGCCCGCTCCCTGACCCTGCACACCACCAACGCCGCGATCGATCTCCAGAACGCCTTCGCGTACGAGGGGCAGCGCCTGTATATCGGCCACAAGGACGGCAAGAACGCCGCCCGGGACGAAAAGGTCTTCGGCGCGAAGAACCAGTTCGCCCTGGAGATGGACCACTTCTCCCGCTGCATTCAGGAGAACCTGCGGCCGCGCACCCCCGGCGAGGAGGGCCTGCAGGACCAAGTGCTGATGGAGGCGATCTACGAGGCCGCCCGCACCGGCGCGGCCGTGAAGGTCGGCCCCCCGGTGGGGGCCGGTTCCGGCCTCGACGTCACGCGCGGCCCGGAGCCGGAGGAGCCGAGCTGATCGGCTCTAGAACGGCAGCAGGATATCCACGATCTGCTGGCCGTAGCGCGGCTGCTGCACGTCGGTGATCTGGCCGCGCCCGCCATAGGCGATCCGGGCCTGGGCGATCTTGGCCGAGTCGATGGTGTTGTCGGATTCGATGTCCTCCGGCCGGACGACGCCGGCGACGACCATCTCGCGGATCTCGAAGTTGACCCGGATCTCCTGCTTGCCTTCGACCACGAGGTTGCCGTTGGGCAGGACCTGCGTGACCACGGCGGCGACGTTCGTCGTCACCGATTCGGTGCGCTGGACGGATCCGGCGCCGTCGTTCGCGGTGGCCGAGGTGGCCGCCAGCAATGCGGTGCCGCCGACGCCCAGGGACTTGCCCACGGCGTTGTTCTCGAGGCCGAGGGCGTTCGGCAGGCCGAAGCTCTCGGTGTTCGCCCGGGAGCGCTTGGTCTCGTTGCTGATGTTCGCCTGATCGGTGACCTTCACCTTCACGGTCAGGATGTCGCCGAGCCGGGCGGCGCGCTGGTCCTTGAAGAACGCGCGGGAGCCCGTGCGCCAGAGCGAATTCGGCGCGTACGAAACCGGCTGCACGTCGGGCATCGGCATCCGCACCGGCTTGTAGCCCGGCTGGGTGGTGGGGTCCTCGATGGCCGAGAGGGCCGGGGTCGCGCCGACCTGCGAGAGGCGGTCGGCGGTGTTGCAGGCACCGAGGGCGCCGGCGATCAGCGCGGCGGCGAGCGGGTTCAGGACGAGGCGGCTGGCCATCGGGCAATCACTCTTCGACGCGTACGGAACGGGCGCTCAGCGCAGGGAGGCGGTCGCCTGGAGCGACGCGGCCCCGGCGGCCTGTTGCGCGGCGGGGCTGGGACTCACCGAGACCCGGCCGGGGCCGACCACGGTGGCCTGGAGGACCTTCTTGGAGGCGACGTTGACGACGTTGACGACGGTCCCCATCCGGCCGCCCTCGCTGGCGAGGCCGCGCATCGACAGGCTGACGCTCGCGGTCTCGTACACGATGGTCACGGTCTCGCCCCGGGCGACGAGTTCGGGCGGGGCGGTGTCGGCGATCCGCAGCGCCGTGCCGGCCGGGAGCGCGTGCTGCGCGACCTCGCCCAGGATCGCGGTGGCGCTGCCCTGCGCGTCGGCCGCCACCGCCTCGCGGGGACGGCGTTCCATGACGACGTCGCCCTCCTTCACGGCTTCGCCCCGGGCGAGCCCGCGGGCGAGCACCGCCACCTCGCGCAGTTCGATGACGACGCCGGAGACCCGCAGCGACGCCTGCCGCTCGCCCAGGCTGACGAGGCCCGCCACCCGGCGCGTGCGCGGATCGTAGGTCACGTCGAGCGCGGCGGCGTGGCCCTCGAGATCCACCGGCGCCAGGAGGGTCGGGCCGTCGCCGTCGAACCGGACCGCCACGCCGCGCGGATCGAGACCGTAGCCGGTCTGCAGGGCTTGCTTGAGGGCGGCCTCGAGCTCGGTCGGCCCGAGGCGCCGGGCCGCCCGCTGGACGGCGATCTGCAGCCGGCCGCCGGTCTCGAGGCCAACGAGGCCCAGGGCGGTGGCTGCCTCGACGATGCGCCGGGTCTGGATCGTTCCGGTGGCGCCGAGGGCCGGCGAGCGGAACAACGGCCGGGCGGCGAGCGCGGCCGGTGCGCCCTCCACGAGGTCGGCCAGCGTCAGCACGTCGCCGCGGGCGGTCACGTCGCCGCGCAGGCGCAGGTCGTCCGCCCGCGCCATCGCGGGGATCGCCAGGGCCCCGAGCACCGCGAAGGCCAGGAACGCCAGCATGGCGCGCACCAGCACCGCCGCGCCGAGGGGCGCGGCCCGCGGGCGGGCATGGCGGATGATCGGGCTGAGGTCGCCCTCGTCCGCCCCCGTGCTGAGGAGGGGCAGGTCGGCGGGCTCGAGGGCCGGGTCGGAATTTATGCCGGTGTACATCGTCGGGAACCTGGGCGGTCGCGTCAGCCGCGGAACATCTGGGTGGTGGTGGAGAGCATCTGGTCGGCGGCGGTCACGACCTTCGAGTTCATCTCGTAGGCGCGCTGGGCGGCGATCAGCGACGAGATCTCCGTGACGGCGTTCACGTTCGCCTCCTCCAGGTAGCTCTGCTGGAGGTTGCCGAAGCCCTCGGCGCCCGGCAGGCCGCTGATCGCCGGACCCGAGGCCGCGGTCTCGATGAACAGGTTGTCGCCGACCGATTCGAGGCCGACCTTGTTGATGAAGCGCGAGAGCTGGAACTGCCCGAGCGCCTGCGGTGCCGTCTGGCCGGGCAGCGTCGCCTGCACGGCGCCGGTGGCGCTGATCGTGACCGCGGTCGCGGTCTGCGGCACGGTGATGGCCGGGTCGAGCAGGTAGCCGTCGCGGGTGACCAGCTGGCCCGAGGCGGACAGGTCGAAGGAGCCGTCCCGGGAATAGGCGGTGCGGCCGTCCGGCATCGTCACCCGGAAGAAGCCTTCGCCGCGGATCGCGACGTCGTAGTCCTTCTCGGTCGAGGACAGCGTGCCCTGCGACATGACCCGGGCGGTGGAGGTCGTCTTCACGCCGGAGCCGAGGGCGAGGCCGGCGGGCAGCTGGGTGTTCTGCTCGGAGGTCGACGAGCCGGCCCGACGCAAGTTCTGGTAGAGCAGATCCTGGAAATGCACCTGCTGGCGCTTGTAGCCGGTGGTGCGCAGGTTCGCGATGTTGTTCGAGATGACCTGGACGTTGAGTTCCTGGGCCGCCATGCCGGTGGCGGCGGAGTAGAGGGCACGCATGATCCAGTCCCCTTACGCGACGTCGGCGAGGCGGCGGATCGCCGTGCCCCGCAGGTCGTCGAGGCGCGAGATCATGCTCGACACCATCGCGTAGGAGCGGTTCACGTCCATCAGCCGGGTCATCTCGATGACCGGCCGCACGTTCGAGCGCTCCAGCGCCGCGGGTTCCAGGCGGCCCTCGAGCCCGGCCGGCTGCGCCCGGTCCGGCGAGGCGTAGAGGTTGCCGCCCTCGTTGGTCAGCCGCTGCGGGTTGGCGAAGGTGACGAGCTTGATCTTGCCGCGGATGCCGAGGTTGGTCGACACCGTCCCGTCGGGCCCGATCGAGAGACCGGTCTCCTGCGGGTTGATGGTGATCGGGCCGCCGTCGCCCGCGACCTTGTAGCCGTCGCTCGTCACGAGCGCGCCCTGCGGGTCGATCTCGAAGGCGCCGTTGCGGGTGTAGCGCTCGCCCTGCGGCGACTGGACGGCGATGAAGGCCGAGCCTTTGACGGCCACGTTGAGCGGGTTGCCGGTCTGCTCGATCGGGCCCTGTCCGAGGTCGAGCGTCGTGCCCTGGTCGATGACGTAGGACAGCCGCCGGTCGGGCCGGGCGAAGGAATCCGCGCTCGCCACCGGCATCAGGTATTCCTGGAAGCGGCTGGAGCGGCCCTTGAAGCCGGTGGTCGAGACGTTGGCCATGTTGTTGGAGATCACGTCCAGCTCACGCTGGAGCGCCACTTGGCTCGACACGCCGACGAAGAGAGCATTCTGCATCGTGGACTCTGGGACTCGTGCGCCGCAGGAGCGGCAACGATCCATTCAGCATGCGCCGTGCCATCGGAGTGGAGGCGAATTTTCCTTTTCTGGAGAGGCGCTTGGCCGAAACTGCGTGGGTTGCGCTCGAGGGGCCGGACCGCGCAGCGGCAATCCTCGCCCGGCAGGATTTGCCTGCTTAACGGCACGTTAACCGAGTTGCTTCGATATCGGGCTTGTATCGGGCGCGCGGATTCCCGCCAGAGAGCACCATTCCATGGCCAAGAAGCCCAAGAAGGCCCCCGCCGAGGGGGGCGAGGCCGAAGCCGCCCCCAAGGGCAAGAAGAAGCTCATGATCATCGTGGCCGCCGCGGTACTCGTGGTGGGCGGCGGCGCGGGCGCCTTCCTGATGAAGGGGCGCGGCGGTCACGGCGACGGCGCGGAAGCGGCGTCGGGCGGCGGCCACGGCGGCGGCCACGGCGAGGGCGGCAAGGAGGCGGGCCCGGACGGCAAGAAGCCGGTGGTGTTCGTGGAGGTTCGGGAGTTGCTCCTGAACCTCAGCCCCGACCAGCCGCAGGACAAGGCGCGCTTCGCGAAGGTGCGGATCTCCCTCGAACTCAAGGACGGCAAGGTCGAGGCGGAGGTGAAGCCGCTGATGCCGCGCGTCGAGGACGCGCTGCAGATCTACATGCGCGAACTGCGGCCGAGCGACCTCACCGGATCGGTGGGCCTGTTCCGCCTGCGCGAGGAACTGCTCCGGCGGGTCAACATCGCCCTCTTCCCCGCGAAGGTGGAAGCCGTGCTGTTCAAGGACGTGATCGTCCAGTGATGCGGCCCGAAGCGCTGTCCCACTCCCGCCCGGCCACGATCGAGCGCGCCTGATGGAACCCGAGGACGAACTTCCGGAGGACGACTGGTCGGCGGCCCTGCTGGAGCAGGGCGCCGAGGGCGGAGACACGTCGCTCGCCGAGGAATGGGGGGCGGCGCTCGCCGAGCAGGGCACCACCCGCAACGCGGGCGACGTCGCCGCCGAATGGGCGACGATGATCGAGGACGGGGAGAGCGACAACCTCCCCGAACTCGCCGGCAACGACCGGGTGCTGAACCAGGACGAGATCGACGGCGTCCTCGGCTTCTCCATGCGCGAGCTGTCGGCCTCCGGGGCCGGGGGCGTGCAGGCCATCGTCGATTCGGGCGTCGTCCAGTACGAACGCCTGCCGATGCTGGAGATCGTCTTCGACCGGATGATCCGGTTGCTGTCGACCTCCCTGCGCAACCTGTTCCAGGACAACGTCGAGGTCACCCTCGACAACATCACCTCGGTGCGCTTCGGCGACTACCTCAACGCGATCCCGCTGCCGACGCTCCTGGGGGTGTTCCGGGCCGAGCAGTGGGAGAATTCGGGCCTCGTCACGGTCGATTCCAACCTCGCCTACGCGACCTTCGACCTGCTGCTCGGCGGCAAGCGCGGCGGCCTGTCGAGCCGCCTCGACGGGCGTCCGTTCACCGCCATCGAGATGACCCTGGTGCGCCGGCTCGTGGAGATCGTGCTGGGCGACCTGGAGATGTCGTTCCAGCCGCTCTCGCCCGTGAGCTTCGGCATCGACCGGATCGAGACCAACCCGCGTTTCGCCACCATCACGCGGCCGGGCAACGCCGCGATCCTGATCAGCCTGCGCCTCGACGTCGACGGGCGCGGCGGCATGCTGCAGATCCTGTTCCCCTACGCGACGATCGAGCCGATCCGGGAGCTGCTGACCCAGAGCTTCATGGGCGAGAAGCTCGGCCGCGATCACGTCTGGGAGGGCCACCTCGCCACCGAGATCTGGCAGGCCGACGTCACCATGGACGCGGTGCTGCACGAGATGATGCTGCCCTTGAAGCAGGTCATGAGCCTCAAGGTCGGCGAGACGCTGATGTTCGACGCCAAGCCGTCCGATCTCATCACCGTCCGCTGCGGCGACTGGGCCCTGACGCAGGGGCGGATCGGCCGGGTCGACGGGCACATCGCCGTGCAGGTCACGCGTCCCCTGCGCCGGTCGCGCACGACGATCCAGGCCTACGAG
>Ga0160429_1000971_pt1 | contig 17596 bp, 15 predicted proteins | sample SolpanmetagenomR_FD_108199 | JGI IMG/M metagenome (GOLD analysis project Ga0160429, IMG submission 108199) | Solar panel surface microbial communities from Lawrence Berkeley National Laboratory, California, USA - R | ecosystem: Engineered > Built environment > Solar panel > Unclassified ...
CAAAAGGGTCGTAATTTTGGCGATGAGGCAATGCTTCACGGGAAGGAATGCTTTTGAGTAGTTGAGGAACTCCAAAGGTCGAGCCTTCCCGTTTTTATGCCCCGTTTTTAGTAGGGTAGAGTAATCTGTGACAACGCTCGATACTACAAAAACAAGGACCTGCGCCAATAGCTGGCCGACAAGCCGCTCGTCCAGGTGTTTCTGCCGCCCTACTCGCCTAATCTGAACCTGATTGAGCGCTTCTGGAAGTATCCGCGGCAGAAGATTATCAACACCACCTTTTACCGCACTAAACACTAGTTTCGCACGGCCGTGCTCGACTTCTTTAACCGGCTCCCCGAGTTTGGGCAAGACCTCGCGTCCTTACTGACCCGTAAATTTCATATTCTCGACGCGCAATCCTCTTCGTGACAAGGTCAGCCAGCGAAGAGGAGCTATTTACCGATCCGGCTTTAGAATTGGTACACCACCGCATTGATGCTCATGCCAGCCCCCACCGACGCCAGCACCACGGTATCGCCGGGCACGAGGGCGTGGTCGGCCAGCTGGCCCTTGAGTAGCAGGTCGAGCAGCGTGGGGATGGTCGCCACCGAGCTGTTGCCGAGCCAGCCGATAGTCATGGGCATCAGCGCCAGGTTGGGGCTAGCCTCGCCGCAGAGCTTAAAGAGGCGCTCGAGGATGGCGACGTCCATCTTCTCGTTGGCCTGGTGGATCAAGACCTTCTTGATCTGGGTGAGCGGCACGCCGGCCTTGTCGAGGGCGGTTTTGACGACCAGCGGTACTTGCTGCAAGGCAAACTCGTAGAGCTTGCGGCCGTTCATTTTCATAAATAAATCGGGGCTAGTGGCCTGCTCCGGGGCGTACGACGGGCCCATATTCAACAGGTCGACGTAGTCGAGGGCGTGCGTCTGGGTGTGGTGGGCCAGAATGCCGGCCCCGGTGGCTGCGCTGGCTTCCAGGATCACGGCCCCGCTACCGTCGCTAAAGAGCATGGCGTCGCGGTCGGCCGGGTCGATGATGCGCGAGAGGGTTTCGGTGCCCACGACCAGGCAGCGCCGGGCATCGCCCGAGCGGATGTAGTAATTGGCCTGCACTATGCCCTCTAGCCAGCCCGGGCAGCCAAAGGCCAGGTCGTAGGCCACGCAATTGGGGTTTTGAATGCCGAGCCGGGCCTTGATACGGGCTGCCAGCGAAGGCACCAGCTCCGAGCGGTTGCTGCCGGAAGCCACATCACCAAAATTGTGCGCCACGATGAGGTAATCGAGCGTCTCGGGGTCGATGCCGGAGCTAGCCAGCGCGGCCTGGGCCGCCAGCGTGCCCAGGTCGGAGGCGCAGTGGCCGGGCGCGGCATAGCGCCGCTCCGCAATGCCCGTAATGGCCAGAAACCGCTCCACGATGGTAGCCGGGGCCGTGTTAATAGCCTCCCCCTCCTTGGTAAAAAAGCGTGCGGCGGCAAAGTCTTGGTTACGCACGATAGTCTCGGGCAGATAGCTGCCAGTGGCCGCAAAAACGGAACGAATCATGACGAACCAGGGAAAATAAATAAATAAAAGCCGTCGGACCCGCGTCGTCCGACTGAACGCGGGCCCTGGGGATGCGCTCGTAAATTAACGGATTAAAAATTAACGTCGACTATAAGGCCCGCCGGGCTTGCCGTAAATAGGGTGCGTGGAGCCCCTGCCAACTGGCGCGGCACCTACGATCACCCCCTGCATTTTCGACGTTGCGCTTGCCTAGGTAGAGGCCACTGCCCAAGCCTGCGATATGGGCGGGGCGGCGCTAAGATGAGACGGGCTCCTTGGGCAAGCGCGCAGGAACGATCGGGTGCGCCGGCAGCGGCTCCTGCGCCCGCGCGACTACTCTCTTGCCCAACGCCTGGGACAATCCGCCCCCGGGATAGCAGAAATATTACATATAAATAATTTATTACGAGTACTTATGCATGTAGCCGCAACCCACGGCTTAGCCCCTGTTTTTCATTTTTCTGGCCGAGTGAGCGCGGGGCGGTCAGGCCTATAAAATGGGGTTAGCTCACCCAGTATCTTGCCAAAACACCCCAACTGCTTACCTTCGTCAAAGCTGGTGAAAATACCGAGCAAGAACCAGATAAAGAACGATAATAACCCAGGCGGCGGGGCGGCCTCCGGCCAGCCACCGGGCCACTACGAACAGGGCGCTACGGTAAAATTGCCAGAATGCTTACTTATTTTTTTATAGGCTAGAATGAATACGCTCCTCATTGATGACGATTCCATCAGCGTCTTTCTGACTGAGAAATTGCTGCGCCAAGAAGGCTTTGCCAACCCGATTCTCTCTTTTCACTCCTCCCAGGAGGCCCTGGGCCACCTGCTACAGCTAGCGCCCGACGAGCTGCCCGCAGTCATTTTCCTGGACTTGAACATGCCCATCATGAGTGGCTGGGATTTTTTGGAGGCGTTGCGCCCCCACGAGCAGCTACTGCTTGGGCGCTGCCGCATCTACATCCTTACTTCCTCGCTGGCGCCCTACGACACGGCGCGTTCCAAGGAGTTTAAGCTGGTAGTCGGTTTAATTCACAAACCGCTCGACAGCATGGAAATCCAGAATATCCGCCTCCAGGTAGTAGAAAATAACCGGTGAGCTAGCCGGGGCCGTGCCGGCTAGCCTACTGCCCCCCCCCGGCGCGGCGCAGCTCATCCTCGGCGCCGGCGGCCCGGCGGCGGGCGGCGGCTACTTTGCTATTGCCAAAGCGGTAAGTGAAGGCCGCCGTGACCACCCGCGAATCTTGGCGCGTGAAGCGGTACTCCGTAAAGTTGTTGTAAGTCGTCGTGACGCGCAGCGGCGTGGTATAGAAAATGTCGGCGAAATTGAGGCGGAAAGTCCCCTGCTTGCCCCACACGTTTTTCTGGAAGCCGGCCGCTACCTGGCCCAGATGCTGAATATCTTCAAAATTAGACACTTGCCGCGACTCATACAGGCCATTGAGCTCGGCCGTCCAGCCGCCGGGCAGCGTAAAGCTGCTGTTGGCCGTCAGGTTAAACGCCACCCGGCCCCGGTCGGTGGTCGTGCCGTTGACGGTGCCCACAAAGCGGTTGTAGTAGGCTAGCCCATTGGCGTAGAGCGTCCACCACTTCGTGATTTCGAGCGGGGCCGTGAGCGTGAGCGTATAAAAGTGCTCGGTGCTGAGGTTGATGGGCTGGTTGACTACCACGCCCCCGCCATCGGGCGAGGGCAGCGTCACGGGCTGAATCGGCTGGTCGGTGCGGGCGTAGGCCAGGGCCGTCGTAAATTTCTGGCGGTACGTATGGCTCACCTCGAAGCTGTAGGTAGTTGCGGCCACCAGGTTGGGGTTGCCGGCGCTGTACGAGGTGGGGTCGAGGTAGGCCCGCAGCGGGTTTACCTGCCCGTAGCTGGGCCGATCGACGCGCCGGGCCACCAGCACGGCCAGCGCGTGGCGCTCGCTGAGGGTGCGCGCCAGCTGGGCGCTCGGAAACAGCTGGAGGTAGTGCCGCTCGCGCAGGGTCACGCCCGCCTGCTCGGTCCGGGTGTTGGTTTGCTCGGCGCGCAGGCCTACTTGCAGCGTGGTACGGGCGCGCGCGCCGCGCAGGCTGGCGTACGCCGCATTCACGTTTTCGCGGTACGTAAACTGGCCGGAGATCGCCGCGGCCGGCGTGGTCACGCCATCGACAGTATTGGCAAACGCCACGGTATTATCCGACACTACTTGCGTGACCTTGGCCCCGGCTTCGAGGCGCGCCCGGTGGGGCAAGGGCTGGCTGTAGTCGACCTTGGCCGCCCCGATGGATAAGTCACTGCGCTGATCGCCGGTGAGCAGGTTGGCGGGCTGAGCCGGGGCCTCGTAATACGTGTGCAGGTCGAGCAGCCGGGTAGTGTGGTAGCGGGCGTAGTCGGCATCGGCGCTCAGCGAGCGGGCCGTGGCCGAGTCGGCAAAGGCGTGTCGGAAATTGAGGTTGGCGCTGCCGCTGGGCCGCCGAATAGCCTGCCCTACGGCGGCCGAGTAGCGGCTGGTGGGCGCGCCCTGCGCATCAAAAAGCTGGGTGTTGCTGGCGGCGCTCGTGGCATTGGCGCTGGCCAGCCCCGTGAGCGCCGCTCCCAGCTGCGTGCGCTGGGAGAGCGACACGTCCAGCCCTACTTTGCCGCTGTGTGCGCGCGGGTCGGTGCGCTGGTCGGTGTACACCTGGCTGCTGCCCCCCACCTGCTGCGGGCCAGCTACAAACTGCCGGCTGAAGTCGAACCGCGTGAAGCCCTGGCGGTCGGAGTAGGCGTAGGTGCCGTAGAGATTGACGTGCTGGCCCCGGTGGTTGAGAGCCAGGCCGCCCGCAAACTTGCCAAACTCCCCGCGGCCGTAGCTGGCATTGGCCGTGCCGTTGGTACCCAGGCGCTGGTCTTTCTTGAGGTTGATGGCGATAACTCCCGCCCCACCCTGGGCGTCGTAGCTGGCGGGCGGGTTGGTGATCAGCTCCACGCTTTGCACCTGCTCGGCGGGCAGCGCGCGCAGGTAGTCGGCCAGGGCCGGGCCGGTGAGCGGCACGCGCTTGCCATCGACCACCACCAACAGCCCCTGGCGCCCACGCAGGGCCAGGTTGTCGCCGGCGTCGGTGGTGACGCCGGGGGCCCGGCCCAGTACGTCGAACGTGGTGGTGCCGGCGCTCAGCGGACTGTCGGCCACGTTGACTACGGTACGGTCGGCCCGGTGCTCCAACACGGGCTGGCGGGCCACGATGCTCACTTCCTTCAGGGCCGTGGCCTGGCTGGCCAGCAGCACGATGGTGGGCAGCTGGAGGCCCGCCGCCGGCAGCTCAAACACCGGGCTCCAGGAGCGCCCAAAGCCTAGCTGCACCGCCGACACGCGGTAGCTCCCCCCGGCCTTGGCTTCGAGGCGGTACCCGCCCTGCGCGTCGCTAAACTCCGTTTTTACCACCACCGAGTCGGCCGCCCGGTGCAGCGTCAAAGTTGCAAATTCCACCGGCGCTTGCGCCAGGGTGGTCACGCTACCCTGCACCACAGCGCGCGCTTGGCCCAGCGCCACCCGCGGCGCCAAGAGCCCCGCACTGCAAATCAGCCCGCACGCTCCCCAAAAAAACCTAGTATTTTCTCGCTTTAGCGTAAAAACACCCATATACTAGTACCTGCTATAACGTAAAACCTAATTAATTACTGCCAGCGAGCGGCGCTGGTAAAGCAGTACCAAGACCGTAAGATAAGGTGTTTAGCTCCTCAAGAACCACCTTTAGTTGCTCAGTATTGTGTAAAGGTGCAGTACGCACCCATATATTTCAAAATCGGTTATTCGCCCGGGTTCGTGCCCTAACTCCGGGGGCAACCTAAGTTGACCACCCGGCGGGTGACGCTGTTGCGGGCGCAGCCTGCGCCAATGAGCGGACTGAAGCTTACCTAGCGCCCAGAAAATCAGAAGCAATAAAATTTTTACTGTCGGGTTATTCTATACGAAGCTCAGCGTGAGCCATTTGTTTATCTTTGTTTGCTGGGCGGCCAGCTACCCCGCAGGGAAGGCGGTAAATTGAGCCGCGGGCCGTAAACCTTAACAACCTCGCCTGGCCGGCGTTTTATACTCGAACCACCAACGGTAGATGAGCCGCTTCCATAAATTAACCATCAAGAGCATTACCCGCGAAACGCCCGACTGCGTGTCGCTGGCCTTCGAGGTACCGGCTGCCCTGCGCGAAACCTTTCGCTACGCGCCCGGCCAGTACCTCACCCTGCGCCGCGAGCATCGGGGCGAGGAGCTGCGCCGCAGCTACTCGCTGTGCAGCAGCCCGCTCGACGACGAGTGGCGCGTGGCCATCAAGCAAGTACCCGGCGGGCGCTTTTCGACCCTGGCCGTGGCCGATGGCCTGCGCCCCGGCGACACCCTCGACGTGCTGCCGCCGCAGGGCCGCTTCACGCCCACGCTGCACCCTGGGCAGGCCAAGCGCTACGCGCTGTTTGCGGCCGGCAGCGGCATCACGCCCCTGCTCAGCATTGCCCGCACCGTGCTGCTCACCGAGCCGGCCAGCCACGTGTACCTGGTGTACGGCAACCGGGGCCGCAACTCGATTATTTTCAAGGAACGCATTGACGGGCTGAAAAATAAGTTCTTGGGCCGCCTGAGCGTGTACCACGTGCTCAGCCGCGAGCAGGGCGAAAGCGACCTGTTTTTTGGGCGCCTCGACCAGCCGAAAGCCACGCAGTTTCTCACCCATCTCATCCCGGCCAGCCAGCTGGACGAGGCATTTGTCTGCGGCCCCGAAGCGATGATCCTCGGCGTGAAACAGGCCCTGACGGCCGCCGGCGTGGCGGCCGATAAGATTCACTACGAGCTATTTGCTTCGGCTACTGGCGCAGCTGGCCAGCTCGCCGCCCACCGCCCGCCGGGCGAAGACGACCAGAAAAGCCGGGTAACCCTGCGCCTCGACGGCCGCGGCTACCTGCTCGATATGTCGTACTACGGCGATACGGTGCTCGACGCGGCCCTGGCCGCCGGCCTCGACGCGCCCTACTCGTGCAAAAACGGCATGTGCAGCACCTGCCGCGCCCGCGTCACCGAGGGCACCGCCGCCATGGACGTCAACTATTCGCTTTCTGAAAAGGAAGTCGCCCAGGGTTACGTGCTCACTTGCCAGGCCCGGCCCACCACGCCGGCCGTCGTGGTCGATTTCGACCAGTAAGTATCCGCTGCCGCGCGCCAGCCCCGGCGGCCTTACACAGCCGCGGGGGCAGTTTGCCCGTACGCAGTCAGGCCCGGCGACCAACTTACCCGCCGCTAGCTTTTATGGAGCAGTCCCCGCTTTCTACTGGTATTTCGCCCACTGCCTACGTCTGGCGCGTCGTGGTGGCAGTGGGGCTCGCCCTGCTATTGCTGGGGATGGTGGGGCTGCTGGGGCTGGCGTTTAGCGTGTGGCTACGGGTGCTGGCGGCGCTGCTTATCGCGCTGCCGCTGCGGGCGGGCGGCGACTGGCTGCATCGCCGCACGGGGCTGCCGGCCGGCCTGGGGCTGCTGCTGGTGACGCTGCTGGTAGTAGCGGGGCTGGGCGGCATGGGCTGGCTATTTTCGGCCCGCATCGCCGAGCAGGTCAACGACTTGCAGCAGCAGCTACCGCAGGCCGTCCACAACGTGCAGGCGCGCATCGCGGGGACCGAGTGGGGCCAGTGGCTGGCCCGCGAAAACCTCGACTACACCAAGGTAATGGGCGGCACCTCGGAGTGGCTGGGCCGGGCCACGGGCATCTTTTCCACCACCCTCAGCGTGGTGGCCGATGGCTACGTCATTGTCTTTCTGGCCTTGTTTCTGGCTTTGCAGCCCCAGGTGTACCGCGCCGGGCTGGTGATGCTGGTGCCTAAGCCCGGCCGGCCGCGGGCCCACGAGGTGCTCAATAAAATCAGCGATACGCTGGTGAAGTGGGTGCTGGGCCGGCTGGTGTCGATGCTGTTCGTGGGCGTGCTCACGTGGCTGGTCCTGACGTGGCTCGGCATGCCCCTGGGCGTGGTGCTGGGGCTGTTTGCGGGGTTGGTCACGTTTATTCCCAACATCGGGCCGGTCATCTCGATGGTGCCCGCCGTGCTGCTGGCCTTCGTGCACGGCGGGCCGCCGCAGGCGCTGCACGTCGTGCTGCTGTACCTGGCCGTGCAAACGCTGGAAAGCTCGGCCGTTTCGCCGGTAGTGCAGCAGCGCCTTATCTCGCTGCCACCCGCGCTCATCCTCAGTGGGCAGCTCATTATTGGGGCCTTTACCGGCCTGCTGGGCCTCACCCTGGCCACGCCCATCATGGCCATCCTGGTAGTGCTGGTGAAAATGCTCTACGTGCACGACGTGCTGGATGACGAGTTGGTGCAGGTGTAAACGTTTAGCAGCGCGGCTCTGCGAAGTAATCCCCCTTTCTTTCGTTTCTTTGCAAACTAACGCTTGTTAGTCTTCGTTGCTTTCTCATGGAAACCCTCACCCCGGAAGCCCAGTTTCAGGTGCGCATCGACGCCGACATCCGCATCGAGCCCAAGGATTGGATGCCCGAGGCGTACCGCAAGACGCTTATTCGGCAGATTTCGCAGCACGCGCACTCCGAGCTGGTGGGCATGCTGCCCGAAGGCAACTGGATTACGCGGGCGCCTTCGCTCAAGCGTAAGGCCATCTTGCTGGCCAAGGTACAGGATCAGGCGGGCCACGGCCTCTACCTCTACAGCGCCGCCGAAACGCTGGGCGCGAGCCGCGACCAGATGCTCGCCGACCTGCACGCGGGCAAGGCCAAGTACAGCAGCATTTTCAACTACCCCACCCTGAGCTGGGCCGACATGGGCTGCGTGGGCTGGCTCGTCGATGGCGCCGCCATCCTCAACCAGGTGCCGCTCTGCCGCACCTCGTACGGGCCCTACGCCCGGGCCATGGTGCGGGTGTGCAAGGAAGAAAGCTTTCACCAGCGCCAGGGCTTCGAAATTATGCAGACGCTCTGCGAGGGCGCCCCCGTGCAGAAGGAGATGGCCCAGGAAGCCTTCAACCGCTGGTGGTGGCCCACGCTCATGATGTTTGGCCCCAAAGACGCCGAGTCGCCCAATACCGAGCAGTCGATGAACTGGCGCATCAAGCGCTTCACCAACGACGAGCTGCGCCAAAAATTCGTGGATATGATGGTGCCCCAGGCCGAGTTCTTGGGCCTGACCGTGCCCGACCCCGCCGTGCACTGGAACGAGGAGCGCCAGGCCTACGACTTTGGCGAGGTGAACTGGGAGGAATTCTGGAGCGTGGTGAAAGGCAACGGCCTCTGCAACCACGACCGCCTGCAAGCCCGCGTGCAAGCCCACGAAGAAGGCGCCTGGGTGCGCGAGGCCGCGCTGGCCCACGCCGCCAAGCGCCAGGCCCGCGCGGCCGCCGCCGCTAACAGCTAAAAACATGACTAACTCTGAATGGCCCCTCTGGGAGGTCTTCATCCGCAGCAAGCAGGGGCTCGACCACAAGCACGTGGGTAGCCTGCACGCCGCCGACGCGGCGATGGCCGTGCAAAACGCCCGCGACGTGTACACGCGCCGCCTCGAAGGCGTGAGCATCTGGGTCGTGGAGTCGCGGCACATTCACGCGTCGAACCCCGACGAGGCCACCGAATTTTTCGACCCCGCGGCCGACAAAGTGTACCGGCACCCCACGTTCTACGACGTGCCGGACTCCATCAAACACATGTAAGCCCGATGGCCCTGCCTGACCTTTCACCCGCCCACGGTGCCACACTCCCCTACCCGGCCGGCCTGCGGCACCAGCTATTTCAGTACGTGGTGCAGCTCGCTGACACGAGCCTCATCCTGGCGCACCGCCTCTCCGAATGGTGCGGGCACGGCCCCATCCTGGAGCAGGATTTGGCGCTGGCCAACATCGCCCTCGACCTGCTGGGCGAGGCCCGCAGCTACTACCAGTACGCCGCCGAGCTCGAGGGCCAGGGCCGCACCGAAGACGACCTGGCTTACCTGCGCACCGCCGTGGAGTACCGCAACCCACTGCTGGTGGAGCAGCCCAACGGCGACTTTGCCCACACCGTACTGCGACAATTTTTGTTCGATGTATTTCACTACGAGCTGCTTAGCTGCTTAAAAGCGGGGCCCGACGAGCGGCTGGCCGCCATCGCCGAGAAGGCGCTTAAAGAAGCTGCCTACCACCGCAAGTGGAGCGCCGAGTGGGTTATCCGCTTCGGCGACGGCACCGTTGAGAGTCGCCAGCGCCTCGAAAAGGCCCTGCGTACCCTGTGGCGCTACGCCGCCGAGCTCACCGCCCCCACCGAGCTTGAGCTGGGCCTGCAAGCCGCCGGCCTGGTGCCCGACTACGCGGCCGTTCAGGCCCAGGCCGCCGCCTACGTGGCCCACGTGTTTGGCGAAGCCACGCTGCCCGTGCCTACCGGGGCCTTTGCCCAGCCGGGCGGCAAGCTGGGCCGCCACTCCGAGCACCTGGGCTACCTGCTGGCCGAGCTTCAATACGTCCAGCGCACCTACCCGGGCCTGACGTGGTAACTTGGGGTAAGCTATTGGCTGATAGCTGTTAACTATTAGCCTTTTCAATAAATAAAAGAACCAATGGACAGTAAGCTCACGGCTAATAGCTCGCAGCCAACCGCTCAGAAGATCTGGCAGCTGCTGGCGGACGTAAGCGACCCCGAAGTGCCGGTGCTCAGCATCCTGGACCTGGGCATTGTGCGCTCGCTCGCTATTGATGGGGAGCATATTACCCTTAACATCACGCCCACGTATTCGGGCTGCCCGGCCATGAATACCATCGCCACCGACATCCGGCTGCGCCTGCTGGCCGAGGGCTACGCTACTCTCACCATTCACAACCAGCTCAGCCCGGCCTGGACGACCGACTGGATGAGCCCGGCGGGCCGCGAGAAGCTCGCAGCCTACGGCATTGCGCCGCCCATCGACGGCACGGCCAGCGGCCACGCGCTCCACCTTTTTGGTGAAGCCACGGCCGTGCGCTGCCCGCTGTGCAAGTCCGGGCACACGCACCTGGTTAGCCAGTTTGGCTCAACGGCCTGCAAAGCACTTTACCAGTGCGACGACTGCCGCGAGCCGTTCGATTACTTTAAGTGCCACGCCTAGCGCCTAGCAGCTGCTCATCAAGCGCTTACCCACCCAACCACTCTTCCCCAAATGCCCAACTCCCCCGCCCTGCTTTACTCTTTCGCCGATGGCGTGGCCACGCTGACCTTCAACCGTCCCGACGTGTTCAACAGCGTCAATAAGCCGCTGGCGCTGGCTTTGCAGCAGCGGCTGCGCGAGTGCCAAGCCGACGCCAGCGTGCGGGCCGTGGTGCTCACGGGCACCGGGCGGGCGTTTTGCGCGGGCCAGGATTTGGCTGAATTAACCGGCCCCGATCGCCCTGAGTTGGCCGACATCATAGAGCGGCACTATAACCCGATTATCCTGCTCATCCGCGAGCTCGACAAGCCGGTAATTGCCGCCGTAAACGGCGTGGCGGCCGGTGCGGGCGCCAACCTTGCGCTGGCCTGCGACCTCGTAGTAGCCAAAGAATCGGCCGCTTTTATCCAGGCTTTCAGCAAGATAGGCTTGGTGCCTGATAGCGGAGGCACGTACTTTCTGCCCCGCTTGGTGGGCTTGCAGCGGGCCAGCGCCCTCATGCTGACCGGCGACAAAGTCGGCGCCGCCGAAGCCCAGCAAATGGGCATGATTTATAACGTATTCGCCGACGACACCTTCGACCACGAGGTAGCCGTGCTGGCGCGCAAGCTGGCCGCCATGCCCACCAAAGGGCTGGCCTACACTAAGCAGCTGCTCAGTAGCTCGTTTGGCCACGACGTGGCCCAGCAGCTGCGCGCCGAGGGCGACTACCAGCTGCGCGCCAGCCACACCGCCGACTACCACGAGGGCGTCGCGGCTTTCCTGCAAAAACGCCAACCCACCTTTACCGGCAACTGAATAAGGGTTAATGGTTGGTGGTTAATGACGAATAGCCATCTGAGAGAAGTAGCTGCCCAACGCTTACTACCCACCTTTATCCAATTCATTACCCATTGATCAGTAACCCATTAATCATTACTAAACATGGTCATCGGGATCATTGGCAGCGGCGCGATGGGCGCGGGCATTGCGCAGGTGGCGGCTACGGCGGGCCACGTGGTGCACCTGCTCGACCAAAACGCCGCCGCGCTCGACCGCGCCGGGGCGAGCATTGCCGCTAGCCTCACCAAGCTCGCCGACAAGGGCAAGCTGACCCGCGAAGCCGCCGACGCGGCTGCCGCCCGCCTGCACCCTACGGCGACAATGGCCGACTTTGCCGACTGCGACCTCGTCATCGAAGCCATTGTGGAAGACCTGGCCGTGAAGCAGCAGGTATTCAAGCAGGTAGAGGCCGTCGTATCGGCCGCTTGCCTCCTGGCCAGCAACACATCGTCGCTGTCGATCACGGCCATCGCGGCGGCTTGCCAGCGGCCCGAGCGCTTCGTAGGCATCCACTTTTTCAACCCGGCACCCCTTATGCCGCTGGTCGAGATTATCCCGGCCGTGCAAACCCGCGCCGGGCTGGCCGACGAGGTGCGGGCTTTGGTTGCCAGCTGGGGCAAGCGCCCGGTGCTGGCCCAGGACACGCCCGGCTTTATCGTCAACCGCGTGGCGCGGCCTTTTTATGGCGAGGCCATCCGCCTGCTGGAGGAAGGCCTCGCCGACATCGCCACCATCGACTGGGCCCTGACCGAGCTGGGCGGCTTTCGCATGGGGCCGTTTGCGCTGATGGATTTTATCGGCCACGACGTCAACTACCGCGTCACCGAGTCGGTCTTCACGGCCTTTTTTTACGACCCGCGCTACCGGCCTTCCTTCACCCAGCGGCGGCTGTTTGAGGCCGGCTACTACGGCCGCAAGGCCGGGCGCGGCTTTTACGACTACGCGCCCGGCGCCGCGTCGCCCGCGCCCACCCGCGATAAAGAGCTGGGAAACCGCATCTTGCAGCGCGTACTCGCCATGCTCATCAACGAGGCCGCCGACGCGCTGCACCTGGGCGTGGCCTCCCGGGCCGACCTGGAGCTGGCCATGACCACCGGCGTCAACTACCCCCAAGGCCTGCTGGCCTGGGCCGACGAGCTGGGCCCGGCCCAGGTGCTCGCCACCCTCGACGACCTTTACCACGAGTACCACGAAGACCGCTACCGGGCGAGCCCACTGCTGCGGCGACTCGCTCGGACCAATCAACCCTTTTTGCCCGCATGACTCCTGCCGAACCCAACCAAACCGCCGCTGCCGTGCAGCACTGGATTAGTATCCGCGACCCGTTTAGTGCGTGGCTGGGCGTCGTTATCGACGAAGTGCGGCCGGGCTACTGCCGCCTGCGCCTGCCGGTGCGCCCCGAAATGCTCAATGGCTTCGGCATCCTGCACGGCGGCGTCGCGTTTGCGGCCGCCGACACGGCGTTCTCCATTGCCTGCAACGCCCACGGCCGCCAGAGCGTGGGCCTCACCGTCACCATCGACTACCTCGAGCCCGGCCGGCCCGGCGACATCCTCGCTTTCGAAGCCACCGAGGAAAGCCTCAAGCACCGCGTGGGCGTGTACCAGGTGCGCATCCGCAACCAGGATGGCCTGCAACTAGCCCTGTTTAAGGGCACGGCCTACCGCACCAGCCAGGAAAATATTGCCGCTTAGCTTAGGATGAATCAGGCATATATCATCGATGGCGTGCGCACGCCCATCGGCAATTTTGGCGGCTCGCTGGCCGCCGTGCGCCCCGACGACCTCGCCGCGCTCCCTATCGGCGAGCTGCTGCGGCGCCACCCCACGGCCGACCCGGCCGCCGTGGCCGACGTCATTTTGGGCTGCGCCAACCAGGCCGGCGAAGATAACCGCAACGTGGCCCGCATGGCGGCGCTGCTCGCCGGCCTGCCGCCCACCGTGCCCGGCGAAACCGTGAACCGGCTCTGTGCGAGCGGCTTATCGGCGAGCATTGCGGCGGCCCGCGCCATTCACAGTGGCGACGGCGACTTGTTCGTGGCGGGGGGCGTCGAGAGCATGACCCGCGCGCCGCTCGTGGTATCGAAGCCCAGCAAAGGCTTCGGCACCGATTCGCAACTGGCCGATTCGAGCTTTGGCTGGCGCTTCATCAACCCAAGGATGGCGGAGCTTTACGGCACCGAGGCCATGGGCGAAACGGCCGAAAACCTGGTGGACCAGTACGGCATCAGCCGGGAGGATCAGGATCGGTTTGCGCTCGCCTCGCAGCAGAAAGCTGCCGCGGCCCAGCAACGAGGCCGCCTGGCCGCCGAAATGGTGCCCGTGCCCATTCCGCAGCGCAAGGGCGAGCCCGTGCTGTTTGCCAAAGACGAGTTTCTCAAGGCCGACACCACCCTCGAAGGGCTGGCCCGGCTGCGCCCGGCCTTCCGCCCCGCCGGCGGCACCGTGACAGCCGGCAACGCCTCGGGCCTCAACGATGGCGCGGCCGCCCTGCTGCTGGCCTCCGAAGCCGGCATCCGGCAGCACGGCCTCACGCCCCTGGCCCGCATCGTGGCGATGGGCGTGGCCGGCGTCGAGCCGCGCATCATGGGCATCGGCCCGGTGCCGGCCAGCCAGCAGGCTCTTCAAAAAGCCGGCCTCACGCTCCAGGACCTCGATGTTATCGAGCTGAACGAAGCCTTCGCGGCGCAGTCGCTCGCCTGCATTCGGGCCCTGGGACTAGCCGACGACGACCCGCGCCTCAACCCCAACGGCGGCGCCATCGCCCTGGGCCACCCGCTGGGCATGAGCGGGGCCCGCCTGCTCCTTACCGCCGCCCGCGAGCTGCACGCCCAGCAGAAGCGCTACGCGCTGATAACCATGTGTATCGGCGTGGGCCAGGGCTACGCCGTGATTATCGAGCGAGCGTAGATTTTTGGCCACTAACTGCTGACTACTAGCTGTTGGCGTTTGGCTCAAGCTTATTCTATCGACAACCAAGCTAACGGCTAACAGCTAAAGAAATGACGCCCACCCTCGAAAACTATACCCTTGGCCGCTGGCTGCCCGGTGGCTCCGACCCGCACGAGCTGCTCGACGCCAGCACCGGCGAGGTCATCGCCCTGGCTAATATCGAAGGCTTCGATTTTGAGCAGATCCTCGCCTATGGCCGCCGCGTGGGCAACCCCGCGCTGCGCCGCCTCACCTTCCACGAGCGCGGCCGAATGCTCAAGGCCCTGGCCTTCCACTTGCAGGCTAAAAAGGAGCTGTTCTACGAGCTGAGCTACCGCTCGGGCGCCACGCGGGCCGACTCCTGGATCGACATCGAGGGCGGCATCGGTAACCTGTTTGCCAACGCCTCGCTGCGGCGCAAATTTCCCGACCAGCCCTTCTACGTGGAGGGCGAGCCGGTGGGCCTGTCCAAGGGCGGCACTTTTATGGCGCAGCACCTGCTGGTGCCCAAGGAGGGTGTGGCCGTGCACATCAACGCCTATAACTTCCCCATCTGGGGCCTGCTCGAAAAAATCGCGGTGAACCTGCTCGCCGGCATGCCGGCCGTGGTGAAGCCCGCCGTACCGGCCGCCTACCTCACCGAAGCCGTGGTGCGCGAGATTATTGCCGCCGGCATTTTGCCCGCGGGCGCGTTGCAGCTGGTAGTGGGCTCGGGCCAGGGCATTCTGGACCACGTCACGTACCAGGACGTCGTTACCTTCACCGGCTCGGCGGCCACCGGCGCGCGGCTGCGCGCGCACCCGCGCATCATCAGCGAGGCGGTGCCCTTCAACCTCGAAGCCGACTCGCTCAACGCCGCCGTACTCGGCCCCGACGCCCGGCCCGGCACGCCCGATTTTGACTTGTATATCAAGGAGGTGCGCAAGGAAATGACGGCCAAGTGCGGCCAGAAATGCACCGCCATCCGCCGCGCCATCGTGCCCGCTGGCCTGCTCGACGACGTGCAGCTTGCCTTGAGTAAGGCTCTGGCCCAGACCACCATCGGCCACCCACAGGCCGAGGGCGTGCGCATGGGGGCACTGGTGGGGCGCGCGCAAGCTGCGCAGCTGCGCGAGCGCGTGCGGCAGCTCGCCCAAGCCACGCCCATCGTGTACGGCGACCTCGACCACGTCGAGCTGCTGGGCGAGGAGCGCGGCGCCCACGCCGCCAAGGGCGCGTTTATCTCGCCCATCGTGCTGCGCAACGACCAGCCGTTTGAGCACCTGGCCAGCCACGAAATCGAAGCGTTCGGCCCCGTCGTGACCCTGATGCCCTACCACGATCTGGGCGAGGCCGTGGCGCTGGCCAACCTCGGCAAGGGTTCGCTGGTGTGCTCGCTGGCTACCAACGACCCGCGAACCGCCCAGGACTTTGTGCTCGGCGCGGCCACCCACCACGGCCGCATCCTGGTGCTCAACGGCGAGATGGCCCAGGAAAGCACCGGCCACGGCTCGCCCCTGCCGCAGCTCGTGCACGGCGGCCCTGGCCGGGCCGGCGGCGGCCAGGAAATGGGCGGCCTGCGCGGCGTCGAGCACTATATGCAGCGGGTAGCGCTGCAAGGCTCACCCAGCATGCTCACCGCCATCACGCAGGTGTACCAGCCGGGCGCCCGGCAGGTAGAGTACGACAAGCACCCGTTTCAGAAATACTTCGAGGAGCTTGAAATCGGCGAAACCTACACCACCCACAAACACACCGTGACGGAGGCCGACATCGCGAACTTCGCGGGCATTTCGGGCGATAATTTTTACGCCCACGTCGATGCCACTTCTTTGGAAGGCACGCTCTTTACGGGGCGGGTGGCCCACGGCTACTACATTTTGAGCAAGGCCGCCGGCATGTTCGTGGACCCGCGTAAAGGGCCGGTGCTGCTCAACTACGGCCTCGACGAGTGCCGCTTCACCAAGCCCGTGTACCCCGGCACCACCATCGGCGTGCAGCTCACGGTGAAGGAGAAAGTAACCCAGGACAAGCGCGACAAGCACGACGTGGCCAAAGGCATCGTGCGCTGGCTCGTGACCGTGACCGACCAAACCCACGAAACGGTGGCCGTCGCGACCATTCTGACGATGGTCAAGAAGCAAGACCAGGCGTGACCAACCCCTAAGTTTTTCGTCATGCTGCGCCTGCGAAGCATCTCGCCCACGTCGCTAGGGTTGCCAAGCCAATAGAAGCGAGCGAGATGCTTCACTGCGTTCAGCATGACGTTCTTGTGGATAATCTACTACCCCCATCCTACCCCATGAGCACCCTCACCGCCGGCACCGTCACGGCCGCCACCGATGCCCACGGCATTGCTACCATCAGCTTTTTTCACCCGGCGCACAACTCGCTGCCGGGCGCCCTACTCACTCAGCTAGCCAGCACCATCACGGCCGTTGGGCAGGCCGAAACTACCAACGTCATCATCCTGCGCAGCGAGGGCGAGCGCACGTTTTGCGCCGGCGCCAGCTTCGACGAGCTCGTGGCTATTGCCGACGAGGCGCAGGGGCAGCAGTTTTTCGCGGGCTTTGCCCGGGTAATCAACGCCTGTCGCACCTGTCCCAAAATTATCGTAGGCCGGGTGCAGGGCAAAGCCATCGGTGGCGGCGTGGGCGTGGCCGCCGCCACCGACTACTGCCTGGCCACCAGCCAGGCGGCCATCAAGCTCAGCGAGCTGGTGGTGGGCATCGGGCCCTTCGTGGTGGGCCCGGTGGTGGAGCGTAAAATCGGCACTGCTGCCTACGCCCAGCTCGCCCTCGACGCGGCCGAGTTTCGGCCTGCCACCTGGGCTGAGGCCCGCGGCCTGTACGCGCAGTGCTTCGCCTCCATCGCCGAGCTCGACGCGGCCGTGCAGGCCTTCGCCACCCGGCTAGCCAGCTACCATCCCGCGGCCCTCACTGCCCTCAAGGCCGTGCTGTGGGAAGGCACCGACCACTGGGACGGCCTGCTGGCGCAGCGCGCGGCCATCAGCGGGCGGCTGGTGCTGTCGGCGTTTACCCGGCAGGCTATCGCGCAGTTTAAGAGCGCGGTACGCTAGCCGCATCCTGGCGCTACCTGGCCACCGCTACCCGGCGCTGGGTAAAGTCTACGTGTATAGTCCCGGAAAGTCGTGGGTTGGGTCTCGTATAAAGATACCAGGATTTTGGGCAAATTGGGCGCACACAAATTCATAGGGGGTCTGCCCGTGCAGCTTTTTGAGTCGTTTGCCGCCA
>Ga0160429_1000972_pt1 | contig 17586 bp, 25 predicted proteins | sample SolpanmetagenomR_FD_108199 | JGI IMG/M metagenome (GOLD analysis project Ga0160429, IMG submission 108199) | Solar panel surface microbial communities from Lawrence Berkeley National Laboratory, California, USA - R | ecosystem: Engineered > Built environment > Solar panel > Unclassified ...
CAGCTCGCTGCGGGCATGCAGGCGCAGGGCGCCGACGTCATCTTCGCGGCGGCGGGCGGCAGCGGCGCGGGCGTGGTGTCGCGCGTGAACGGCGTGCAGTGCCTCAAGGCGAGCGGCCTGCCTGCGGGCGTGAAGTTCAGCAAAGATCCGTTCGCCTCGGTGCCCCGCAGCGCTGCGTATAAGGCGGCCTGCCAGGGTGACACCCGCCCGGCCTTCTTCATCGGCGTGGACAGCGACCAGAACTACCTCGGCGACGACGACAAGAACCCGGTCACCCTCAACCACGGGCTGACGAGCATGGTCAAGCGGGTCGACAACGCGGTGTTCAGCATCATCCGCGATGTGCAGAAGGGCAAGCTCTGGCGCACCGGTGACCAGAGCTTCGGATTGCAGAACGATGGCGTAAGCTACGCGCTCGACGGCTACAACCGCGCCTTGATCTCCAAGGCGATGGAAGACAACCTGAAGAAGGTCCAGAATCTGATCGTGTACGGCACGATCAAGGTGCCGACGCAGTAGATCGCCATCGAGAAACCGGGAGGGGACGTTCAGATCAGTCTGAACGCCCCCTCCTCGCCTATTTTCTCCCACTCGTCCCGGCGCAGCCTACGCGCCTTGACCAGCAACACGTCCCACGCGCTGGAAAATGGCAGAGCGTAGGCCAGGTTCATTTCGATATTAAAGCATTTGTCATAAAAACATATGGGGGTGAGCGTGCCTAAACCAACCGAAGGTATCGAAGGGGGTCACGGCCTGAAGCGCCCGACCAACGGCGTCTATCAAGGTGTCCAGGGTGGACCACCCGCCGCCCCGGACGAGCGCTTTGAGTTTGGAGAACATCATCTCAATCGGGTTGAAGTCTGGACTGTAGGGAGAGAGGTAGAGCAGGGAGCAGCCCCGAGCTTCGATGAGCGTCCGTACGGACGCTCGGTGGTGGGAAGAGAGGTTGTCCATCATCACCACCTGTCCTAGCTCGAGGGCTGGACAGAGGTGCTCACGGACGTACCATTCGAAGGTGTCCCCGTTGACCGGTCCGGGAATGACCAGCGGGGCCAGCGGCCCCGCAAGGCGCAGTCCACAGATCAGGGTCTGGTTCAAGCCGTGGTTCCGGGCCACCTGGCCTACAGCACGCAGGTGACTGGGCGCGCGGGCGTAGCCGCGCGTCATGGCGGTGTTGAAGCCACTCTCGTCGAGGAAGACCAGTTGGGTGGGTACCTGCAAGTACGGCGCCAGTTCGTTCAGAAATGCCAAACGGCGTTCCTCACGCCGTTCGCGCGCGACCAGCGTTTTTTTTAGGCTCTTCCTGGGTTTCGGGGAGCTGAAAAGAGGGCGGTAAAATTGGACGACCATGAACTTGCTTTACTTGCTGGACGACGCCAAGTGTTTTGAGGTCATTCGGGCCCATCGCTGGCCGGAAGGGGTGCGGTGTCCCCACTGCTCCATGGACCAGATCACCAAACAGGGCCGGGATGAGCGTCAACGAGCCAGACAGCGGTATCGCTGTCTGGGATGTCAACAAAAGTTCAACGACCTCACGGGCACGGTGTTTGCGAGTCATCATCAACCGCTGCGGGTCTGGGTCGCGGCGCTGTACCTGATGGGGTTGAATCTGAGCAACCGCCAGATCGCACACGAGTTGGGCATCAATGAAAATGATGCCCAAGGGCTGACCCGACAGCTCCGGCAAGGGGTGGTGGCTGCGGCCACCACCCCTGAACTGTCTGGCACAGTCGAGATCGATGAGGTGTACCTGGTCGCTGGGCACAAAGGCCAGCATGCCAAAGTTCAAAAAAGGGGCGTGTAGGTCGGCGTCGACGGTGGAAAGGGAAACGGGGGCGTGGGACGGCGGCCACCGACAAGCCACCAGTGCTGGGCAGGATTGCGCGTGGTGGGCAGTGTTTCCTGAGAGTGTGCAGCACTGTCCGGCAGAAGACGATCCAGCCTTGGATCACCAGGGTGATCCAGCAGGGAAGTACGGTAAACACCGATGAATACAGCATCTATGCCCGCCTCCCAACCTGGGGGTATGTCCACGTCACGGTCAATCACAGTAACTGACATCTTGCAGTTTTTCCTCAAACAATGAAAATAACGTCCAGAACAGCATTTAGCGCTGTAAGTTCAGCTTGAAGCTCAGAAAGCCTGACCCAGCCGCACAATTTCTGCCGTACTGTTCTGGCAAGAACTCCCCAATCAGGCCAGCAGGAGGTAACCTCCTGCTGGCCATCTGCGTGTTCAACATGGCAGATCTGATAACTGAGGAGACTGAGGCAAAGGTACCTGAGCACACCCATTTTGCTGTGCTGCCCGAAACGACCAAAGCCGAATCGACTGTTGAGTGTCTTGAAGAATGCCTCAATCTTCCACCGACGTTTTCCAGTCTTGCGGATGACGGCCGGTGAGTGCAGCGCAGTCGAAATGACGAACCGCTGCTCTTTGCCCGTCTTGGTCTTCAACCAGATCCAACAGACTCGGATCGGTACATCAGGTAAGTCTGGCAACTCAACTTCCATCCCTTGCTTCGGAAGCGCTTTGAGTTGAACGCCAGTCGTCGTCGTTCGATTTCCGGGGATCCCGATGATGCCCTGAAACCCCAAGTCAACGACGCCCTGGATGAACGGCTTGCTGCTGAATGCTGCGTCAGCGAGCACATGAATGTCCCGATTCCCTTGGCGGACTTCCGGTGGAAGTTCACGGAGCAGCTTGAGGGCGAGCATGGCAGGAGAAGGCTGGCCTTTGCCACGCCAGATCAGGAACGACCAGGGGAGGCGGAATGTACCACAGCAGCGAAACAGGATGACGACGTGAACACCATGCACCCCATTCAACGTATGCATCCAGCCCGTGAGGGCGGTAAATTGCCCCTCCTTGCCGAGTGAAGTGAGATCGACGATCAACTCCAGCCGGGGTCGGCGACCCCGAAATTGCTGACGGTACTCGAAGTATTGTTGCAGCGCGTGTCGACGCATGATCCGAACGACTGCGCGCAGATTCCAGTCGTAGTGGTTGAGGAAGCGGCTGATGGCTGAAGGCGATTTGACGGGAGCGCTGTTCAATCGTGGTTGACCCAGCGCAGCCAGAAAGTGGCAAAGCAGGACCTGGACGGTGTCCAAGTGCTGTTTGCGCGAGAAGCTCGCGAGGATGTCAGAATAAAGCCGTCTGGAACGCGGTTCTTTTGGATTCACACTTCATTTTGAGGCCAAAAGCGCGTTCCAGACAGCTTTTTCAGAAACTGCAAGATGTCAGCTACTGAACAGTCTCTGATACAGAATTGAGCTGAAGTGTGTGGATAAGAAGAAGTTGGAAACGAGACGCCCGTGCTGCCCAGCCGCCTGAAGTCGACAGTTCCCTGGAGCGCGGTATGGTGCCTGCACTGTGCCTCGCCACTCGTTCGTTGCTTGGACTATGGCCGCGTTGCTGGTGACCGTGTGCGCCTGCCTGCGTTTTGCACCCGAACAGTCCGTGCCCGCGCTGCTGCTCACCTACTTCGTGGTGCCGCAAATGTGGCTGCTGCTGACCGTCCCATTGCTGCTCTTCAGCGTGTGGCAGCGGAACCCGTGCGCGATGGTGAGCAGCGCTGGGGCGTTCGCACTCTCGATCGGGATGCTTGGCTGGCAGCTTCCGAATACAGCGGCACACACTTCACCCACACTGCGCGTGATGACCTACAACATCGCGCGTGGCGCAGGCGGAGCAGACGCGCTAGCAGCGACCATCCGGGCGCAGCGCCCCGACGTGCTGTGCTTGCAGGAGACCAACACCCTTAAGGCAGGCGTACTGGACGATCTGCTGCATTCGCTCCCGGGGTATCAGATGCGTCGGTCGCGCGAGGTCATGATTCTCACGCGCTTTCCGGTGCTGGCCTCTCGAGAAGACCCGCTGCCCACCACCTCCCGGCGACTGCTCAGCGCCGAACTGAGCGTGAGAGGAACCCGGCTGACCGTGCTGAATGCCCACTTCACCACCATTCCCTTGCGCGGTGGCTGGCTGGAAGCGAGGAACAGCCGCAGACAACAGCTCGCCGCGTTTCCGCGGGTGGCCCACGCTGCGCCGGGCGCGTTGGTGGCCTGCGGCGATTTCAATACCCCGGCGCGTGGGCAGGTATACGCGGAACTCGGGCAGAACCTTCGCAACGCCTTTGACACTGCTGGGACCGGGTTTGGCTACACCTTCCCGTCGAACGCTCCGCTTGTCCGTATCGACCATCTGTGGTTGCGAGAGGTGCGGGCGGTTTCGGCGTTTGTTCCAGACAGCCGAGCGTCTGATCATCGCCCGCTGGTGGCCGATATGACATTGCCGTAGCGCAGCGAGCGGAAATCCGGTTTCAGAAAAGAACATACGACCTCCGTCTCTTTGCCCACCCGGCCTTGTCAACCCCTGCTCCGCTTGGCGAAATCCCAAAAGTTCAACTCAATCTGGTGTCACATCATTGCCGTATGATCCCGAAGGAGCAGCTGAGGACTCAAATCGTGTCGCTGGCGGCGAGGGGAGTCTCTCCCAAGCCAAGAGACCAGTTCCCGGTCAATTTCTCTACCGTTCTTCGTGGTGGCGCTGCCAGGCCCTAGACCGGTCAGTTGCCGTCAGGTTGCTGTGATGTCTGTCCGGAGTTCTGGATCAGGTGGAGAAACTCCCTCACCACTTCAGGGTCGAAGTGCTGACCGGACTGCCGGGCGATCTCGGCGACGGCCTCTTCGTGCGTCCACGCCTTCTTGTACGGCCGGTCACTGGTGAGGGCGTCGTACACGTCGCAGATCGCGAAGATCCGCGCATTCAGGGGAATGTCGTTCCCACTCAGACCATCCGGGTACCCGGTGCCGTTCCAGCGTTCGTGGTGTGAGCGGATGACGTCGAGCACCCCCTGCGGCAGTCCTGGGATGTGGGTGGCGAGCTCATAGCCTTTCATCACATGTCCCTGCATGACCGTCCATTCCTGCGGGGTGAGGCGGCCGGGCTTTTGAAGGATGGTGTCGGGAATGCTGAGCTTCCCGAGGTCGTGCAGGTACGCCCCTTGCCGCAGATGATCGATTTGCCTCGCGTCGAGGCCGAGTCGTGCGCCAAGCTGCTGTGTCAGGAGGGTGGCGCGGGTGGTATGGCCCTGGGTGTCGGAGTCTCTGGCTTCGAGAATGAGACCGAGTGTGAGCATGCCGGCTTCGAGGGTGCTGCGGATCTCGCCGACAGCGCGGCGGAGTTCGAGAGCATGTTCGAGTCTCAGCGCGGTGAGTTCCACGATCTTGCGCATCTTCGGGGTGATGGTCTGCCAGCGGTACATGGCCCGCAGCACGATGGTGGCAATGATCTGTCCCTGACTGAAGACCGGAGCGACGATGACGCTTCTGACGCCGTTCTGGAGGACGACGGGAATGGTATCGACTTCGCTGGGGTAGTCGGTGCTCCACGCGGTCGTACGGGTCCTTTGCACGTGTTGGGCGAGGCCGGACTGGGCGATCGGGACCCGTACGCCGAGGGGCGGTTGGAGGGGCGGGCCTCCTGGGCGGGTGGCCTGATGAGAAACGTAGTTGTCGTTGCCTTCCCAGGGAGCGTAGACGGCCTGGTCGAAGTCGAGCAGGTCCAGGAGTCGGTTCAGCGCGTGCTGGATCAAGTCGCCTGGGTCGCAGAGGGCTTCGAGCTCCTGAGAGAAGGTCACGAGGGAATCGTCAGCTGCTGCGCTGTCGCGTTCCTGGAGCTGTTCCTTGCGCAGATGGAGATGCTCGTCGGCAATCGCGAAGGCACGTTCGAATGGCGTGCCGGCTTCCCAGATGGCGAAGCCGACGGCATACGCGGTGACGTCCTGGGCCGGGCCGGGCAGTGTCTTTTCGACGCCTTCGAGCAGGGCGTACAGTTCTTCCCGGTCGGTGCCGTGGATGAGGATCACGAACTCGTCGCCACCCCAGCGGCACATCAGTGCACCCTCTGGCAGGGCTTCCTGGACAGCGTGGGCGATGGTACGAATGTACGTGTCTCCGCCGCTGTGGCCTCTCAGGGTATTGACGCTCTTGAGTCTGTTCAAATCGACGATAGCCAGCACTTGCGTCTCGTCAATGACGTTCAGGGCGGTCTGGAAGGCCGCGCGAGTGAGGCATCCGGTCAGGGCGTCGAGCTGTTCCGGGATATTGATTCCGGAGGTTCTGGCAAGGGGGCGAATGTGGACGATCAGGCCGCCTTCATGGGGATGGAGGGTGATGTTGAGCCAGCCGCGTTCACGCATGCCGAAGGTGTCGAATTCGGTGCGCTGCTGGGCACTCAGAGCATGCCTGAAGGTGTTCTGGAGTTCTTTCGCAGGCGTGTAGGGAAGCACTTCCTCGAGGGGACGCCCGACGACCTCGTGAAGTTGCTTTTCCCACTGGCGGAGGGTGTAGGTATTCGCGAAAGCGAGATGCCCGTTCGCATCGAGAATATAGATGACGTCGTCCATCCAGTCATAGGGATGGGTGCTGCTGAGCGCGCGCGCGACAGTCATGACTGCATGGTAGTCGCTTAGAGGAGAGCCGCGCCGAGGTGCAGGCGCCTGTTCCGCAACTGCTGACAATGACCACTTCACGGACAGTGATGTTGACGCTGTTCAGGCCGGGTGTCGGCTCGAACGCCTGCACGGTTTCGCGTCTTCCTGGGGTCATTTGACGAACACCTTGCCGGACAGGCTGACAACCGAGAGCTGGCGCGTGATACCCCTTCGATGCTGCTGAGCCGCTATCTGCTCAAAGTCCCTACCCTGGCGGTGACCGAGCGGGAGCACTTCATCCGAACCGTGGCCCCGCCATTCAGGCGGTCATCAGCCCAGGCAACAGTCACGCTGCAAAGGCCTCGACTTATCCCAGCTGAAAAGTTCAGTTCCAGAGCCATGAAGCCACCGTGTTCGTCGGCGTCTGTCCCTCCCGAATCAGCCTTGAGTCGGGACAGTTCCTTCAGCTCATCCCTGGATGCCGTCTGTCGGGGTCAAGGGATTCAACATTGTGCCCTGCCCTGGTTGGCCCAGTTTCAGAGGGTACGGTAGCGTTGCGCGAGGTCCGGAGATTGTGCGTGGAACGCCGCCAGATCGGCCTTGAAGACCGCTTCCAGCAGCTCCGTGCGTTCGACACCCGGCGCGCAGACCACCTCGCCCAGCGCCAGTCCCCGCAGGCTGGCCGTCACCACGTCCTCGGCAGACATGCGCGGCATGGCGCTCAGATCAATACCCTGACGTTCGTGGAATTCGGTGGCCACAACGCCCGGACACAGCACCTGGACCTGGACACCCTGGGGAGACAGTTCTTGATGCAGTTGCTGGGACAGGGCGACGAGGTGGGCGAGGGTCGCCGTGTACACCGCCCGCCCCTGGGCAGGTGCCGGGCCACCGAAGGCAACCATTCCCGCCACATTGATGATGACCCCCTCGCCGCGCGCCACCATGCCGGGAACCGCGGCCTGCGTCAGCAGCGTGGGCGCGACCACCTTCACGTGCAGGAGTTCGCTGGCCTTATCAGCCGGGAGCGCGGTGAACGGCATGTAGTGCGCGACGCCTGCGTTGTTGACCAGCAGACTCAGGTGTTCACTGGCGCAGACGTCAACCACGGCCTGCACGCCTGCGTCGGTAGCGAGATCTGCCACCAGGGGACGCACCCGGACGTTCGGCAGTGCGGCGACGAGGGCTTCGAGGCGCTCGCGGCGGCGGCCCACGACGATCAGGTTATACCCTTCCGCTCCGAGGCGCTGCGCGAAGGCCTGACCGATACCGGAGGACGCGCCGGTGACGAGGGCGAGCCGAGAGGCGCTGGCTGAGGTTCGAGTGGCTGCACTTGCGGATGCCTGATCTGTCATGGGGATTCTCCTTGCGGCTGTGAAGGTTTGGCGATCATGCGCCAGAGGGCTTCGAATCCAGCGTCGCGGTGATGATCGGCGTGGACCGGGTCACGGATGATGAAGTCGGTGGTGGTGTCGGCCAGAGCACTCAGCAGAGCCAATAAGAACGGCAGCGGCACGTCCTGCATCGGGCCGTTTTCACGGCTTTGTTCCAGCAGTCGGGCGACACCCGCCATCATTCCGTGCGCGGTCTCCCGACTGCCCGTTGTGATCTCCTCCAAGACGTCGAGATGGGCGAGCGTCCGGCGCTTTTCGGGGCAGGACGTGGCCCAGTGCAGCCAATGGACCCACATGAACTGCAGTTGCTCGCACAACCCCTGATCCGCCGGAAGGTCGTTCAGAGCCGCAGCCGCCATCTCCGCCTTGAGCTCGAGATAGAGCGTATTGAGAAGGTCTGCTTTCGTCTCGAAATAGGTGAACAGGGACCCGTTTGAGACGTCAGCCTCTCTGGCAATCACAGCGGTCGCCACACTGGGCCCTTGTGCGGCGATGGTGCGCAAAGCGGCGGACAGGATGGCGCTGCGTTTGTCGGCGCTTCTCGGCCTAGCCATGTCTTCTTGTCCTCCACGTCATACTGAGATCCTATAAGAGAGTGTCCAGTCGGTCAAGAAAGTGCTCGGTCGGCGGTTCGACGAAGCGTGCATCGTGCCTGCCACACGCAAGAGACAGACTGCTCCGCTGTACCGTGAACTCGGCCGACTTGGAGTCGACTTGAACAGGAATAGAACTTCCCGTCGAAGCAGTGTCAACAGCCTTCAGATGCCGCTGCCGCCAGGGTTGTCATGATTTCTCCCCGCATGCGCGCTGAGAGGTGACGGCGTCTACACTCAGTCGAGCGACCGCACCGATCACAGTGGGCAAGGCCTCCAGCACGAACTCCAGCTCTCCCTGAGACCAGGAGGCAGCCTCGTGTCCTGTCAAGGTTGGCTCAATCGGTAGCGGCTCGTTGACACTCGGATCAGGTCGGGGGCCTCCCGCTGGCTTCTTCGAGTTGAATCATCTTTCTGAGCATGTACGACCGGACTGTGCCGTCACTGCATTTCAATCTCTGTTGACGCATGGCCCTAACGACCTCAGCCACCGTGAAGGTCCCGTCGGCGTTGTTCTGAGCCAGTTGGCGCGCCACTGCCAGCACCTTGTCACGACAGGTGTGCTTTCTCATTGCTGAACGACGAGCGATCTTTTGAGCATCGTTCTGAAGATCAGGGCCACACATCGCCGAAGAGATTCGGAGCAACAGAGTCGGTTCAAGAAAGTCCACCGGGCCGAAGCTGGACGTCGGATGCCGATCCAGACGCCAGCACCATACGGTGCAGACCAGCCAGAAGGTAAAGGGGCAGCGTATCTAATTTTCCACTGATGTCTCAAGGCGTCCCCTGTGTACTGGCCAAATGAAGGCGGCCCTCGCCCCGCTTTAGACCTGGCCTCCGTGCTCTGCACAGCCAGCAGATTCAGTCGCAACGAAGATTAGCAAAGGAGGGAGCTGACCGGACGAAACACACGCTGGACGGACGTTACCGATGTAGTAAGGTGCTCATTGGCCTTCGGAGCTGTCCGAAGCCTGGCCCCCTGCGAGCCACCACTCCCAACGTGCCTGGTGTCTGGAAACGGCCTCCAGTGTGACCAGCAGCGCGAGAGCAAAAGTCAAGAGGCCAAGCCCGACAGCGGCGGGTTCCCGTGGGCTACGAGGCCCCAGACCAGGATGGCCAACAGCACCATCCACAGAAGTGTCCTGCGGACGCTGATCCCACAGTACCCGACAGTTTCGACTCAAGTTGCTCCCAGTGCGGAGAAAATGCGTCCGATCAACCTGAGCATCGTTCCAGACTGGCCTGAGGCCGCCTGGGTGAACGCCTGAACCAAGCGCCTCAACCCGAGGGTAAACACACTCCAGGCCCGACGGCCATGATGTTTTACCACGCTCGGCTCCGTCAGACCGACCAGTACGCTGCACACAAAGGCCAGGGTGAGGAGGCACAAAAGCCGCTCCAGGTGGTCATGGAGCATCATATGGGTACGTTCCAGGTTGAACCCTTTGGACTTCAAATGCCGAAACAAGCATTCGATCTTCCACCGCTCCTGGTACAGCGCCAGCAACGAAGTTGCTGGCGCGTTCCCCACGACCACCACGCGATCACCCTCCGCAGCAACCAAGATGGCGACATTCAGGGCACGCCGTAAACCACGGCGTCATGGCAGATCAAGCCGCGCTGACCCGGCTGTAGATCAGGAAACCAATGCCTGGCCGGCAAGCCGTCCAGGAGCGTGTCTTCGCGTACCCGGCAGACGTACGGCACGCCCTGCCGGTGAAGTTCGTCGAACCAGTCTGTACCGATGAATTCACGGTCCCCGAGCAGACACTCGATGTTCTGCGCCTTGAGCAGCGTCAGGGCGTCCCTCAAGAGTTCGGCTCGGGTGTGCTGATTACTGCTTCCCCCATGGGGAAGCAGTTCATACAGCAAGGGACCGGCGATGCCGCGCCACACGACGGCGAGCATCAGGACGTTGATGGTGCTTTGCCCGAGTTCCCAGTTGGTACGATCCAGAATGAACCGGCGCTTCTTGATGTCTGTCAGCAGCTTGAGGACGAATTTTGCGGTGTCCAACTGGTCGAGCGGGTGCAGGTCGAAGAAGCGTTCGATCCGCCGGATCGTGGACTGAGTCTGAGCGGTGCCGGGGAGGCGTTCGGCGAGTTCGCTGTGCCGCACGTCTTTGGACTGGATCACCGCGCAGACCATCAGGATCAGAAAGTCACGCTGATTCTTGCGGTACTCGGGGAACAGGGCAACAAAATGCAGGCGGAACACGTTCAGAAGGGAGTCGGACGCGTTCCGTTATTTCACGATTTGACCCAGAATGTTTCCGCTCAAAAAACTGTCGGGTACAGTGCGCTGATCCACACGCGTGTTCGCAGAAACTATTGACTGGTGACTCTACAATTCATCGGTACCCCCCTGAATGGCAGCGTAATCAGCGGGAGTAAAAACCATATATACCGTCCGGTTAACCTGCCCTGCTTATCCTGCCCAGCGTCCTCACCAGAGGTTTTCCTGATGCACCGCACCCGCAACACCCGCATTCCTGGTCCGAATATTCGACAACCCTTTCAGGTTCTGACCGGTATCGCCGTGATCTTCACGGAAGACTACGCCCTCCCGTTCCCAGCGGGAAGCGCGTGGCCGGGAAAGGCGCTTCCCGCTGATCTGGCCGAGGTCCTTCACCCGGTCAGCGTGGAGCTGCTGCCAGGCACCACCACCGGAGATGAAGTCAGTTCCAGTGGGTTAGAAGCCGGCCTGATCCTGCTGCGGGCGGTCGTACTGATGAAAGGGCCGATGGGACGACGGTTAGCGCAGTTGTCCCCTGAGGTGCGCGATGGCGCTCATCAGAGAACACTGGCAGGCGCACTCTCGACTACCCGTGAATACCTCTCCCAATACCTGAGGAAAAAAAACCCACTGTGAGCCTCCCGTTCATGCTGGAAGCCCGGTGTGCCCGAATGCTGAAATTGAAATCCAGCTTCAATAACTCGCCCTGCACCAGCATATCTGTGCCCTGACGAACCGCTGCTCCGCTGCTTGGTCATTCAGCGTACCGTCGGCCGTGTGAGTCGCCAGGTGCCGCCCGGCGAGAAGGCGGCGCAGGTGCAGGTTTCGCAGACCTAGGGCCGGAAGGTGGCGATGGTCGGCGACGGCGTGAATGACGCCCCGGAGCTCGCTCAGACCGACGTGGGCATGACGATCGGCGTCAGAACAGATATGGCCGTGGAGACGGCGGCCGTGGTCCTCGTGCGGAGCAATCCTACGGACGTAGCGGTGTGAATCGCATTGGCCTGTAAGGTGCAGCGCAGGGTCAAGCAGAACCTGTTCTGGGCTGCCCTCTACAACGTAATGGCGCTCCCCATCGGGGGGGGCGATGTATCCGGTGCACCACCTGCTGCAGCCGGAGTGGCTGCTCTGCTGATGAGTGGCAGCACGGTGATTGTAACGGTCAACGGACTGCTGCTGAACCGCTGGAGGAGGCGCACCCGGCGCCAGTCCAGCCAAAAACGCTGGTCACGTCAATCTCACATCGCTCGCAGCGGGTGCCGGACAGAGTGACCCGAGGTTCACTCCTGTTGGGCCGATTTCCGCTGCCGGACCATATTGGTCTGGAGCGGCGCAAAGTTCCGGCCAGGATGAAAACTGCCCAGCTTGGTGACCGTGGCCTGATGCTCTTCCACCCAGCGTTTTTCGGCCACCGTCAACCGGATAGAACTGCTGAGGAGATACGTGGGTTTCTTCTCGCCCTCTGGGAGCAGGGCGTACAAGACCATTGAGAGGCGCTCGCCGCGGAAGTCAGCAAGCAAGAGGCCCGCTTTCTTGGCGGTGGCCTCAGTGGGGTACAACCGGAGAGGAAAGGGCGTGCTGGACATCCTCTCAGTATGCCGGGATTGGTGAGTCCTGCGGTTCAGAGCAACCTGACGACCCGGTGCCGCTGCTTTGTCGGAGAGATCAGTTGGCAGTCCGGTGAATTAAATCCGAGAGATGGACGAGTAGGGCCTTAGCTCGACTTTGGCCATTGAGGAGCATCAGGCAGCGTAGCAAAATGCGTCTGCGAGGCGCTCGATAAAATCGAGCGGGACTTGTACCATCTCGCGTCCTGGCGCGGATATGCGAAAAGTCGGCACCTTCTATAAGGCTGCCGAACCTTGGCGAGCGCATCGACGAAGGTCGGCAGGGTCTTGTCGTACCAGGCGGCACGACGGACCCAAGGCTCATGGCCCTGCCAGCGTTCGTGGGCTTAACCTAGCGAAGGTCAAGATTTTGTCCAACCTCATGCGAGTGGTCTGTGGGTTGGAGAATGAGTCATTCCCTACGAAGGAGTCGTGCGGAGCACCCGTTCATCCTGTTCAAAACTCAGCTCGGCAGCCACTGCCCGTTTGCACGAGACCTCGCGCCGACCGGCCTGTGAAACCCCAGCGCGAGGCGCTGTTTGACACATTCTATCTCATCATGCAACAGTTGATGTGTCATGAATATGGACAACCGACTTTCCAGCGTGCTTCACCTGCTGCTTCACCTGATGGAGGCCAGCGATGCCATTCCCTCCGAGAAGCTGGCGACGGCCATGAACTCCAATCCTGTGGTGGTGCGCCGCACGATGGCGGGCCTGCGTGACGCTGGAATTGTCACGTCTGAGAAGGGCCACGGCGGTGGCTGGCGGCTGAGCTGTGATCCCGAGCAGACCACCATGCTGGACGTGTACCGCGCTCTCGGCTCTCCCCGGCTGTTTGCGATGGGCCACCGCTGCGAGACACCGACCTGCCTGATCGAGCAGGCCGTCAATGTGGCGCTGACCGACGCCTTTCGGGAAGCCAAGGCTCTGATCACGGCGCAACTGGACACCCTGACGCTGACGGCCCTGTCCACCGACTTTGGCGACCGCATCAAGGTCTATGCCAACACCAGCGAGGAGAACCCCCATGCCATCTGAACCGCCTACATCTGACCGACACTTTGATGCCCTCGTGATTGGCGGCAGCTACGCCGGACTCTCGGGCGCGATGCAGATCGCCCGCAGTGGCCGCCCGGTCTGCGTCCTGGACAGCGGTCAGCCGCGCAACCGCTTCGCGGCCCACTCACACGGCTTTTTCGGGCAGGACGGCCAGCCTCCGCGCCAGATGATCGCCAGGGCACGCGCCGACCTCACCGCCTACCCGAACGTGACCCTGCTGGAGACGCAGGCGATGACGGCCAGGAGAGAAGAGAGCGGGTTCAGCGTGACGACGGCCAGGGGCGAAACACTCTACGCCAAGAAACTCCTGCTGGCTTACGGCGTGGTGGACCTCCTGCCGGACATTCCCGGCCTGCGGGAGCGCTGGGGCGTCGCGGCGCTGCACTGCCCGTACTGCCACGGCTACGAGGTCAGGGGTGAGCGGCTGGGCGTGCTGAGTGTCGGGCCGCTGTCCACCCACCAGGCGCTGCTGATCTCAGACTGGGGACCTGTCACTTTCTTCCTGAACGGGCAACCGCAGCCGGACGAGCAGACGCTGGCAAAACTGGCCGAGCGCGGCGTTCGGATTGAGACAGGGTTGGTGACGGCGTTGGAAGGCGATTCCCCGGCGCTGAGTGGCGTTCGCCTCTCGGATGGCCGCCTAGTGCTGCTGGACGCCCTGTTTCTGGGGTCGCGCATTCAGCCTGCCAGTGACATCGCCGAACAACTCGGCTGCGCCACCGAGGAGGGAATGCAGGGGCCGCTGATCCAGACCGACCTGTTCAAGCAAACGACCGTGCAGGGCGTCTATGCAGCGGGCGACTTGACTCCGCGCGTCGCCAATGCTTCTATGGCCGCCGCCGACGGGGTATTCGCGGGCGCGTCGCTGCACCAGTCACTGATCTTTGGGCCACTAGAGGCGCTAGCAAAAGTCGCCTCGGACTGAGTTCACCTACCACCACACGTGACGTTCGCTGTTCCTTACCAGAACAGCGCCGTCCTGACGTCTGGCCTTTTCAGGGAGCAAAGAGATGAACGACGATCAAAACAAAGCCCAGCAGTTCTGGGAAGGCCACTACCAAATGGGCCCAAAGCCCTGGACCGGACGTCCCAACGCCATCCTAAAGCAGGTTGCTGAACCGCTGCCCATCGGCACAGCCCTGGACCTCGGCTGTAGCGAGGGCAACAGCGCCGTCTGGCTGGCGCAGCGCGGCTGGCAGGTGACGGGCGTGGATATTTCCGCGACCGTGCTGGAGCGGGCCGCCGGACATGCCACCGACGCGGGAGTCGCGGAGCGCACCCACTTTGAGCAACATGACCTGAGCCAAAGCTTTCCCCGCAGTCAGTTCGATCTGGTGTACGCGCTGTACCTAGAATCACCCGTGGACTTCCCGCGCGATCAGGTGCTGAGACGTGCCACCGACGCGGTGGCTCTCGGCGGACTGCTGTTGATCGTAGCGCACGGCTCGGTGGCCCCGTGGTCCTGGAATCAGGAGGCCACGTTTCCCACGCCACAGGAAGCACTGGACAGTCTCGGCCTGAATCTGAACGGCTGGCAGACCGAATTTCTGGGCGCACCCGAACGGGAACTGACCGGGCCGGGCGGGCAGATCGCCTTGGTCAGGGACATCGTTCTGGCACTCAGGAGACGGCCATGACCACCGAAACGCCTTCTGGATCGGTGATGGCCGATCCGCGCCGCTGGCTGGCCCTGGCCGTGATCGCGGCGGCCACCCTGATGGTGGTGCTGGACGCCTCCATTGTCAATATCGCGCTGCCATAGGCGCAGGCCGCCTTAGATATTTCCGATGCCATGCCTACCGGCAGTGGATCATCACGGCCTACACGCTAGCTTTCGGTGGCTTGCTGCTATTGATACCTGCGTAAGTTGGAGACAGATTAGACTGGGTGATGCCACAGGTTTGGCAACCTACAAAGCTGAGTCGTCTACAGTTGGAAGAACGGCGGCTGTTCGTAGAACCCTACCTCCGGGAGGGCACATTCAGTTCCGCAAGCTCAGCGAACTGTGCGGCGTCGGAACGAGCACGGTGCGTACGTGGCGTCAACGCCTTCGTACACAAGGTTCGCTGGAGGCGACGATTACGTCGGGGCAGTTCCGACACCTCACAGATGCCGACGTAGCAGAGGTCATTACCTTGCTGCAGGCTGGGCCTGATGTAGACCAGTATCCTGACCAACGCTGGACGTGTCCTCGCGTTCGAGCCGTCATCGGGTTGAGATTCGATGTCTGGTACCACGTCGATCATCTGAGTCGCTTACTTCACGCGTGGGGGTTCTCACATCAGAAACCGGTGAAACGGGCCGCTGAGCAAGACCAAGCAGCGGTGGTCTCGTGGATTGAGACGCAGGTGCCCAAGTTGGAACGCAAGATCGAGGCGGGCGAAACGCTGGCCTTTGTGGATGAGGTCGGCTTCAGCTTGAAGCCGACCGTGTCGCGTACCTGGGCGGCCTGTGGGCAGACGCCAATCCTCGATGCCAAGACTGATATTGCAAGATGTCTGTGGAGGCTTAGTTCGGTCTGGCCCGGTGTTCTTCGAATCGAGTGGGTGAGCGGTACCCCAGGCTGGAATAGCGTCGCTCGCGGTTGTAGAAGACCTCAATCCACTCGAAGACCAAATTACGCGTGTCAGCGCGGTTCCCCTGTGCCTTGTGGAGATTGAGTTCCATCTTGAGGGTGGCAAAGAAGCTTTCCATTGCGGCGTTGTCCCAGCATTCCCCCTTTCCACTCATGCTCTGGAGCGCCTTCAGGCGCTCCAAGGCCTGTCGATACTCGCTGCTGGCGTATTGAACCCCCTGGTCCGAGTGGTGGAGAATTCCCTGTCCAGGACGTCGGGTTCGCTGGGCCATCATAAGTGCGGCCACGACCAGCTCGGTATGGAGCGTCTTGCGCATTGCCCAACCGACGATCTTCCTGGAGAACAGATCCATCACCACCGCCAGGTAGATCCAACCCTCGGACACGGGTAGATACGTGATGTCCGTCACCCATTTCTGGTTCGGCCGGTCTGCAGTGAAGTCGCGGCCCAATAGGTTCTCGGCCACTGGATGCCGGTGTTTCGAGTTGGTGGTCGTGCGAAACTTCCGCGAGCCCTGCCGACTTCATCAGCCGGGTAATCCGCGCCCGACTGACGTGCATGCCCTCGTCCGCCAGAACAGCCTGGACGCGGGGGGCACCAGAGGTGCCCCGGCTCTCCTGATGAATCTTCTGGATCGACATCGTGAGTGCTGCATCCGCTTGGATGTAGCGATTCTCTGGCCTTCTCCACCATGCAAAAGAGCCACTGACGCCGATGTTCAACGTTCTGCACATCAGTTCGATCGGGTATTGATGACGATGCTGCAGGGCAGACTGGTAGATCAGTTTTCTTTGGCGAAGAAGCGAGCAAGCGCCTGCTGGGCGCTGTTCTGCTCAAGACAGGCCAGCGCTTTTTTCAGAATGTCGCGTTCCTGACGGGTGATTTCGAGTTCTCGCTCGAGCTTCTTGACCCGCGCTTCCTGCTCACTGAGCGCTGCGACCCCCACGTCCGGTGAACTGGGGGCGGCCCGCCGCCCCCTGCTGCTCGTGTTGCTGCTTCCAGCGCACCACCAGGTAGGGAGGAATACCCAGATTGCGGGCAATCTCCGCGCAGCTCTTCTGGCTGCTGATCACCAGGCGAACAGCCTCTTCTTTGAACTCGGCGGTGTACTCGTGTTTGCTGGCAGTCATGTCAGTCTCCATTGTCGATCAGACTGAACTCCTCCTCCACAAAACCGTAGCAAGATCAGGTCCATATGGAGAGGGCGATGAAGCCCGCCGATCTGGAAGCCGTGCATCTGGCGGCGGTCTCGGCCTTGGGGCGGAACGGACAGCAGCTCGTGGCCCAACTAGAGCTGCTGCGGGAACAGCCGTGAAGTGGTACCTGACGGACCGTGAGGGGAAGGTGGCCGTGGCCGAGGCTACCTCCCAGTACGAGGCCGTGCTGCAGCAGAAACTTCCGGGCGAGTCCGAGCACCGGGCGGTCGAGAGTCTGGAGGCGTCAAGGTCGATCCGCAGCCGTGGCACCTGTGGTTGAAGCGGCGGAATTTCGACGGCCAGCTCCAGGAGTACGTCGCCGGGTATTGGATCTATTCCGAGCAGGCCTGGAAGCGTTCAGGCCGTTCTGCGTAGGCCAGTTGCCGGATGCCCCAGGGCGGCCGCCCTGGCAGCATAAGGGTGTCTCGGCGTGGGATCAGCGGATGACCTCCGCTGCCCCTCACCCCGCTGAGGATGGCCCACGC
>Ga0160429_1000975_pt1 | contig 17535 bp, 17 predicted proteins | sample SolpanmetagenomR_FD_108199 | JGI IMG/M metagenome (GOLD analysis project Ga0160429, IMG submission 108199) | Solar panel surface microbial communities from Lawrence Berkeley National Laboratory, California, USA - R | ecosystem: Engineered > Built environment > Solar panel > Unclassified ...
GCTAGCGACTAAGGGCCAGAAGCTATTCTTTGCCCGCGCTGCTCTGAGCTTTGTTGGCGTAGCGGCTGCGGAATTTCTCAACGCGGCCGGCGGTGTCGATAAACATGTTCTTACCCGTGTAGAAGGGGTGCGAAGCGCTGCTTACCTCGATTTTAATCACCGGGTAGGTGTTACCGTCTTCCCACTGGATGGTCTCGGCCGAGGTCATCGTGGAGCGGGTAATAAATTTGAAGTCCGACGAGGTGTCTTGGAAAACTACCTGGCGGTACTCGGGGTGCGTGTCCTTTTTCATATCGGAAGGGCTTATTTACCTGTTAAACCCTGCCGGTTTTGCGGAAGGGACTGCAAAAGTACGCATTAGCTGCCACAAAGTCAACTGCTGCCCGTAGTTTCGCGCCTTGTACTGCGGATTCGGTGGATTCGCGGCACGAGTTATTTGAACTGAACTGGGCACAGATTCGCAGAATCCACGCTACAGTTCTTTATTCCCTTGCCGACCATGCGCCTCTGCTTCGCTTCCAACAATGCCCACAAGCTCGATGAAATTCGGCCGCTGCTGCCCACCGGCATCGAGCTGCTGAGCCTGGCTGACATCGGCTGCCACGAGGAACTGCCCGAAACCCAGCCTACCCTTGAGGGCAACGCCCGCCAGAAGGCGCAGTACGTGTGGGACCACTTTGGCGTGGCCTGCTTTGCCGACGACACGGGGCTGGAAGTGGAGGCCCTGGGCGGCGCGCCCGGCGTGTACTCGGCCCGCTACGCCGGTCCCCAGCGCGCGGCCGCCGACAATGTGGCCAAGCTGCTGCGCGAGCTGGCTAGCCAGCCTGAGCGCCGGGCGCGCTTCCGCACGGTTATTTCGCTGGTGCGGGGGGCTAGCGACGTGCATGAGTTCAGCGGCGAGGTGCCCGGCCGCATTGCGGCGGCGCCCATTGGCAGCCGTGGCTTTGGCTACGACCCCGTATTTGTGCCCAGCGAGGGCGACGGCCGCACGTTTGCCGAAATGACCCTAGCCGAGAAAAACCTGCTCAGCCACCGGGCGCGGGCAGTGGCCGGGCTGGTGGAGAAATTAAAAATGCGGAATTAAAAAGTATAAATGCCCCGGTTTGCCCGCCGGTTTGCCACTTGCTGCCGACCTTTGCCTAGCCGACGTGCGCCAAATAATTTTTAATTCTTAATTTATAATTTTTAATTGAAAGCTCCCTACCTCGTTGGTATCACGGGCGGCAGCGCCTCGGGCAAGACGACGTTTTTGCGCCGCCTGCTCGCCGCTTTCCCCGAACGCGACATCTGTTTGATTTCGCAGGACAACTACTACCACCCGCGTGACCAGCAGTTTCGCGACGAGCAGGGCGTCGAGAACTTCGACCTGCCCAGCAGTATCGATTCGCTGGCCTACGCTGCCGATGTGCGCCTGCTGCGCGCCGGCCAGGAGGTGCGGCGCCAGGAATACACCTTTAATAACCCCAACGTGGTGCCCGCCGAGCTGGTGTTTCGGCCCGCGCCCATTGTGGTGGTGGAGGGCATCTTCGTATTCTACTTCGAGGAAATCGCCAAGCTGCTCGACCTCAAGGTGTACATCGATGCCCAGGAGCACGTGAAGCTGCACCGCCGCATCGTGCGCGACCGCGACGAGCGCGGCTACGACTTGCAAGATGTGCTGTATCGCTACACCAACCACGTGGCCCCGACCTACGAAAAGTATATCCAACCCTTTAAGGCTGACGCGGATATCATCATCCCGAATAATCGCCACTTCGAAAATGGGCTAGCCGTGCTCATCGGCTATCTGCGTAGCAAAGTGGCCGAGGGTGCCTAGCCCTTTCGGCCTCACCTAACCCTAGCCGCAACACCTTGTATAGCAAAGCCGAAGCTTCTCAGCTCCGCCAGGCCTTCTGGACTGCCTTTGGCCAGTACATGGCCCCCGTGCAATCGTTTGATGGCTGGCCGGTAAGCTGGGTCAACTACAAAACGGGCGTCAAAGGCGTGGCCTTTAAAATGCACGCCGACAACCGCCGGGCCAGCATCGGCATCGAGCTGACGCAGCCCGACGCGGGCGTGCGCGAGCTGTTTTTTGAACAGTTTCTGGCCCTCAAAACCCTGCTGCACGAAACCCTGGGCGAAGACTGGACCTGGGAGGCCGCGGCCGTGAACGAACACGGCCAGCCACTGAGCCGCATCTATAAAGAACTGGCGCCGGCCAATGTGTTCAGCCGCGACGACTGGCCGGCGCTCATTTCTTTTTTCAAGCCCCGGCTCATTAAGCTGGATGAGTTTTGGAGCGGCGCGCAATATGCTTTCGACGACTTGCGCGACTAGGGGCACCCTAGCCGGACGAGGCGATTACTTAGCGGTTGGCGGGAGCAAAACCAGGGGCTGCGCCGGGTCAAAATGCCCTTGTTTTTCCAGCAATTGGGCGGCGGCGGCTACGTCGGCCGGGTCGTGGGCACTCACTAGGATGAGCGAACCCGCCGAGCCGATGGTGCTGAGCACGAAGCTTTGGCCGGGCCGCAGCTTGAATTTTTTCAGGGTGGGCAGGTGCTGGCGCAGGTAGCGCAGGGTAGCGTCGTGGTTTCGCGTTACCACAACAACGGGCAGATAGTCACCGGCTTGGATGATTTCAAACGGCTTAGTTTCCCCCACAATGGGCGTAACGGTGCGCGTGTAGTTGCTGCGAAAGCGCGCCCGGAAATTCTGGATTACCTGCCCGGCGTCGTCGCTGTCGGTCCAGTACAGCACGTAGCGAAATAGATTGGTGTACTCGGTGGCGGCGCTGGGAAACGTGCGAGCGAAGAGCGCCGCCGCCTCCCGCACAAAGGCCTGGTCGATTTGCTGGCCGCGGGCGATGTAGCCCGTCATCAGCGGGTACAGGGCGTGGGCGTAGCGGTCGATGTAGCTGTCCTGGTACCACTCGCCGGCCTCGGGCTGGCCTGTTTGCTGGGCGTAGAGCCACTCGCCGGCCACGGTGGCCAGGGCCTCTTCCATAAGGTGGTAAGCGTCGCGGTGCGGCACCGGGTCGGCGCGCAGGTACCAGTGCTCCAGCTGCTGCTGCAAGGCTAGCCGCTGCTGGGTGGAGAGCGCGTGGCTCATCTCGTGAAATATGACGGACGTGGCCTCGGCAAATTTGCGCGAGGTGGGGTGCGTGCCCACCAGTACAAGGTTGCCGACGGTAGTAGCCTGGTTGGTGAAGGTGGCGCCAGCATCAAGCTGCGGACTGAGCAAAATGCGGAACGGCACGGCATCGGGCCACACGCTGCCATAAAAAGTCCGCAACTGGCCAAATCGCGCCAGCAGGCCTTTCTCGGCCAGAAAACCGGCGTAGGCGGCGCGCTGGCGGGCTAGCTCGGCGGCGTGCGGCTGCCAGGCCAGCGTATCGAACGCGGGCTGGAGCTGGTGATAAATAGTGTCGAGGCTAGCGAGCACTTCATTAGGCAGCAGGCCCACGGTGCGGCGCTGCAAGTCGGCCAGGTCGGTGGCATCGGCGGCGGCGCTCAGGTAAGCGGGCTCGCTGCTGGCCTGGCTGCCGATGCGGCCATCGGGGTAGTTTTGGCGCGGGCAACTGACTTCGGTATCGAGCTGGCGGTAGCGCCGGAGCCAGCGCTGCGTGGCCGGCGTGTTGAAGCGGCTAGCCTCGAAGGTGCGGCGATTGCCCCGGTAGCCGTTGCCGGCCGCGGCCTGCACAAAGCGCACCAGGCTATATATCCGGCTGACCTCGACCGTAGCGGCTGAGCTAGTGGGGCCGGGCCGCTGGGGTTGGGCTGCTGCCAGGCCAGCCGGCAGCAACAGCCCTAATAAAAGGATTTTCAGATACCGCATGACCACAAAAGTAGCCGGCTGGCCGGCACCGCCCACTAAGCCGTTTTGCGCTATATTTGTAGCTCTGCCCGAGCTATGCGCTATTCCCTTTCCCAGTTTAAACAGCTTATCCGCGTGGCCCTGGTGGCCCTGCCGGTATTGCTGTTGCTGGGCCTGAATGGCCGGACCGTGAGCTTGTTGCGCCCGGCTAGCCCGGCTCGCTCGCTGCTGAGTGCCGCCCCGCGCGCCACCGTCATCAAGCAAAAAGTACTGCTCGAAGCCGCCTCGCCGCTGAGCAGCTACGTGGCCCCAGCTTTCGCGCTAGGGTGGCTGCCCGAGGCAATGCCCGCTGCCTGGCTGCCGCGCCTGGTGCACCGGGCCGTGGCGGCCGCTAAAGCAAACGCGTCGAGCGCTTTCATCGCGCACGTGTGCCGCCAGCGGCTGCTGAGCGCGGCTTTGTCGCCGCAGGCACCCTAGCCGCAAGGCGGGCGAGCAGGCAGGTACGGAGCGGAACCGCTCGGTCGCCTTCGCTTTAGCGCTTTTGTCGGCAATTCAATTCGGTTAATTTCTACTTTATACTTCAACGCAATGCGTTACAAAGGACTCATTATCACGCTCACGCTCATCGTATCGGTGCTGTGCGCGTACTTTCTGTTTTTCACCTACGTTTCGCGTGGGGTGCAGGACAAGGCCGTGGCCTACGCCACGCGCAATGGCCAGCTCGATGAAAACAAGCGCCAGCACTACCTCGATTCGGTGTGGCGTGCGCCGGTGTTCGGCAACTACACCTACCGCGATGTGAAGCAGAGCGAACTAGGCCTGGGCCTCGACCTGAAGGGCGGCATGCACGTAACGCTGGAAGTTTCGCCGGTGGAAATCGTGCGCGCCATGTCGGGCAACTCCAAAGACCCCGCTTTCAACAAAGCGCTGGAGCTAGCCCAGGAGCGCCAGAAAACTAATTCGGGCACGGCTTTCACCACCCTGTTTTACCAGGCGTACAAGGAAGTAGCCCCGGGCCAGCCGCTGAACCGCATTTTCGCTAACTCGGTCAACAAAGACCGGAAGATTGACCTCAACAGCACCGATGCCCGCGTAATCGCCGCCATCGACAAAGAAGAGGAAGACGCCATCGGCCGCTCGTTCGACATCCTGCGCAAGCGCGTGGATAAGTTTGGCGTGAACCAGCCCAACATTCAGCGCGTGAAGGGCACTGGCCGCATCCAGGTAGAGCTGCCCGGGGTGGACAACCCCGACCGCGTGCGCAAGCTGCTGCAAGGCCAGGCTAAACTCGAATTTTACGAAGTGTGGGGCCAGAACGAGGTAGTGCCCTACCTCGGCCAGCTCGACCAGATTCTGACCGCCAAGCAGAAAGCCGCGGCGCCGGCCGCCGGCGCAACTGCTGCCGCCGCTGGCGCGGCCAAGGGCGACACGACCTCGCTAGCCGCCCAGCTCGCCAAGAAGGCCCCGGCCGCTAAGGCCAGCGCCGACTCGGCCGCCGCTGCTAACCAGAAGGGCGGCGTGTTGGCTAGCCTGCTCACCATGCCCGGCGCGCTGGGCGTGAACCTGCGCGACACCGCCCAGATGAACCGCCTGCTGCGCTCGGACGAAGCCCGCAGCGTACTGCCCAACACGATGGCCCTGCTCTACACCAACAAGCCGGTGGAAGCCAATGGCCAGCAGTTTCTGCGCCTGGTAGCCGTGAAGAAAGACCGCACCGGCGCCATTGCCGCCCCCATCAGCGGCGAGGTGGTGAGCGACGCCCGCCAGGACTACGACCAGACCGGCCGCCCCGAGGTGAGCATGAGCATGAACCCCACCGGCGCCCGCAAGTGGGGCAAGATGACCGGCGCCAACATTGGCAAGCAAGTAGCCGTGGTGCTCGACGACGTGGTATACTCGGACCCCGTAGTGCAAAGCGAAATCACGGGTGGCAACACCAGCATCTCGGGCAACTTCTCCATCGACGAAGCGCAGGATTTGGCCCAGGTACTGAAAGCCGGTAAGCTGCCCGCCCCCACCCGCATTGTGGAAGAAGCCGTAGTTGGTCCTTCGCTCGGCAAGGAAGCCATCAACCAGGGCCTGTACTCGTCGCTGGCTGGCTTAGTTATCATCATGGTTTTCATGACGTTGTACTACGGTCGCGCCGGCCTCGTGGCCGATGCTGCCCTGCTCTTCAACATGTTCCTGATTCTGGGTGTGCTGGCCCAGTTCAGCACCGCCCTCACGCTGCCCGGCATCGCCGGTCTGATTCTGGTAATCGCCTCGTCGGTAGATGCTAACGTATTGATTTTCGAGCGGATTCGCGAAGAGCTCGACCACGGCTTGTCGCTGCACGATGCTGTAAACAAGGGCTACGACCGTGCTTTCTCGGCCATCTTCGACTCGAACGTGACCACCATGCTCATCGCCATCATCCTGGGCTTCTTCGGCACGGGCCCGGTGCAGAGCTTCGCCGTAACGCTCGGCATTGGCGTGCTTACCTCGTTCCTGTCGGCCGTGTACGTGTCGCGCCTCATCATCGAATGGCTGATTAAGGGCAAGACGACGAGCAGCATCACGTTCTCGACTTTCCTCTCGCGCAACCTGTTTCAAAACGTCAATTTCGACATCGTGGGCAAGCGCAAAATTGCCTACGCCGTGTCTACGATTATCATCGTGGTAGGCTTCGTGCTGATGTACGTGCAGGGCGGCCCCAACCTGGGCGTTGACTTCAAAGGTGGCCGCTCCTACGTAGTCGACTTCAACAAGGCGATGGTGGCTTCCGACGTGCGTAATACCCTGGAGCCCACCTTTAAGGGCACTGGCCTCGAAGTGAAGCAGTACGGCAGCCCCGACCGCCTGCGCATCACCACCAGCTACCTGGCCGAGGATGAAAGCCAGGCCGCCGACAAAACCGTGGCCGAAGCCCTCAACCAGGGCCTGAGCAAGTACCAGGCCGATGCACCGGTTATCCAGTCGACCTCGAAAGTGGGCGCCACCATCGCCGACGACATCAAGCGCACTTCGTTCCTGTCGCTAGCCCTCACCCTGCTCGGCATCTTCGTGTACGTGCTCTTCCGCTTCGAGAAGTGGCAGTATTCGATGGCCGCCGTGGTGGCCCTGTTTCACGATGCGCTGCTCGTTATAGCCTCCTACCCCATCGCCGCCGCCTTCGGCCTCAAGTATGAGATGGACCAGATTTTCGTGGCCGCCGTGCTTTCCATCATCGGCTTCTCGATGAACGATACCGTGGTTATCTACGACCGCATCCGCGAATACCTGCGCAACGACCCCAAGCTGACTTTCGCCCAGGTAGTAAACCCAGCCCTGAACTCGACGTTCTCGCGCACCATGATTACGTTCACCACGGTATTCCTGGTGGTGCTCGTGCTTTACATCTTCGGGGGTGAGACGCTGCGCTCGTTCTCGTTTGCCATGATTATCGGCATCATCTTCGGCACCTATTCGTCGCTGTTTATTGCCACGCCCATCATCCTCGACACTTATGGGAAGAAGGAAGAGCGTGAGCGCAAGGCCGCCGGGGAGGACCTCACCCGCCTGCCCGGCGATGCGCCCAAGCTGAATACCGCCACGGTTTAACCTCGTCGGTTACCCTACTTTTAGAAAAGCCCGGCCCTAGCGGCCGGGTTTTTTTATGCCCAGCCGCCAGGGCCGCTAGCCTGCTCCTTTACGGCGCCCGCCCGCCGGGTGCCGCCGGCGAAACGGCCGGCCCGGCTAGGCTACCATTCACATAGCAAAGTGCCTCGGCCAGCGAAAATTACAAATTTGCGTGCGCGCGCAATCTTAGTTTTGTTTCCCTTCGTAGATTTGCTCCGGGTGGGCAGTGGCTAGCCCGGTTTCCCGACAAGTTATAAAGCCGGCTAGCCCGCGCTGGTCAGCCTAAGCTTGCCAGCCTGGGCGCGGCGCAACGACTGCGGCGCAACTTTTAGCGCCCCACCGTTGCCGCACCCGCCTTTTGTCGATTTCAATCCGCTTTTTTTCCTTCCGCTTGCTATCAACCTTCTACTTTTCGTGAGAATAATTACGCTATTGCCAACGCGGGCTAGCCTCGGGATTATGCTATCGGGCCTGGCTGTGCTGGGCGCGTGCACTTATACCCAGGAGCGCATTCCAGAGCCAGCCTGCACTTCGATGCCCACCGTGGTTTCGTACAAAACCGACGTGCTGCCCATCTTAGTAGCCAAGTGCTACCGCTGCCACAGCGCAGCCAACTACAACAGCCCCACCCCCAACGGCTCGGGTGGCGCCTTAAATATGGAGTCATTTGCGGCGCTCAAAACCTGGACCCAGCCCATCGGCGGAGGGCCTAGCTATATCGTGGGCAGCATCCGGCAGCTGCCGGGCTATAACGCCATGCCCTTCGACGGGAAGAATGGCCCCGACGCCTGCCAAATCGCCACCATCAAAGCCTGGGTCGATGCCGGCGCGCTCAACAATTAAGGCGCGGCAATTCGGCCGGGCGGCTGGGCTGGCGCGGCTGGGCCTTGTGCTGGCGGGGCTAGCGCTCGGGCTCGGCAGCCCGCACCAGGCCCGGGCCCAGGGCAAATACATGACCCGCGCTGGCCACATCTCCTTTTTTTCGGCCTCCATTATGGAGGACATCGAGGCCCGCAACGATAAGGTGGCGGCGGTGTTTGACCTGAACACCGGTCAGGTTGCCTTTTCGGTGCCCATTCACGAGTTTCAGTTCAAGCGCACCCTCATGCAGGAGCACTTCAACGAGAACTACATGGAGTCGAATAAATTTCCGAAAGCCACTTTCACCGGCCAGCTTCTCAACGCGGCGCATGTGCTGAAACAGCTGCCCGGCGCCACTCAAACGGTGGAGGTCGAGGGCACTTTTACGGTGCACGGCGTCACGCGCAAAACCATTGCCACGGGCACTTTGCAGCTGCGCGACGGCCAGCTGGCGGTGTTTGCCTACTTCAACATCGCCCCGGCCGACTACTCCATCGACATTCCGCTGCTCGTGCGCGAGCACATTGCCAAGTCAGTCAGCGTGCGCGTCAACCTCAGCTGCGACCCTATAACGTCTGCCCTGGTATCACAGCCCTAATCGTTTTATTGCTAGCCTTTTATGAAAAAAATAATTACCCTCTTGAGTCGCCCCGTGCTGCTAGGGTTGCTGCTCGCCGCATGGGCCGCCCCGGCGGCGCACGCGCAGGCCGATTTGCTGGGCCAGCTAGAGCAGGAAACCAACAAAGACCAGCCTTCTCAAGTTGTGGAAGCTACCTTTAAGGCCACGCGCCTCATCAACGGCCACACCGTGCAAACGCCCGGCGAGGGTACCATGGTGTTTTTGATTTCGCACCGCTTTGGCGCCCTCAACAGCGGGGGCTATGAGTTCTTTGGCCTCGACCAGGCCACGCTGCGGCTAGGGTTCGAATACGCGCTCACCGACCGCCTGGAGGTGGGCGTAGGCCGCTCGTCGCTCAACAAAGTGTACGATGGCTTTCTGAAATACAAGGCCATTCAGCAGACTACCGGGGCGCGCGCCGTGCCGGTCTCGGTCACGCTGTTTACGTCGGCCGCCGTGATGACCCAGCGCATGAACAACGGCATCGACTACACGCTGGGCAAGCGCACGGCCTACTCCTATCAGGCGCTTATCGCCCGCAAGTTTAGCCCCGATTTTTCGCTGCAACTCATGCCCACGCTTGTGCATCGCAACTTGGTAATCAACGAGGGCGAGAAAAACGACGTGTTCGCGCTAGGGGCCGGCGGGCGCTATAAGCTCACTAAGCGCTTCTCGCTCAATGCGGAATACTATTATTTGCTACCTTCCTACACCGCCGACCACTACCGCAACTCAGTGGCGCTAGGGGTCGATATTGAAACCGGCGGCCACATCTTCCAGATGCACGTCACTAACTCGACGGGTATGATTGAGCAGCAGTTCATTACCCAAACTACCGGCAATTTCTTCGACGGCTATCTCTGCTTTGGCTTCAATGTGAGCCGCAACTTTACGGTGAAGCAGCGGGCGCGCAAAATCTAGCCCCTAATGTTTAGCCCACAAAAAAGCGGCCGGCTGCCCCAGGGCAGCCGGCCGCTTTTTTGTGGGCTAAACATTGGCAGTTAAACCGTTACGCCTTCTGCCACTACTTCTTTTACCTCAGGAACCATGCGCTTGAGCAGGTTTTCGATGCCCGACTTGAGCGTAACCGTGGCCGAGGGGCAGCCCGAGCACGAGCCTTGCAGGTTCACGGTCACGATGCCGTCGTGGAAGCTTTTGAAAGTGATGTTACCGCCATCCTGCTCCACAGCGGGGCGCACGTAGTTGTCGAGCAGGTCGATGATTTTCTGGCTCGTGAAGCCGTTCTGCTGCGTGGGGTCACCGGCGTTGGCGGCCTGGGCAGCCTTTTGCTCGGCGGCGGGGTCCACCAAAAACAGTTCGCCACCGGCCTCCACGTAGCCTTTGATGAACTGGCGCAACTCAGGAATGATGCTGGTCCAGCCCAGCTCGGGCTGGGTTTTGGTCACGGTCACGAAGTTTTGGGCAATAAACACGCGGCCCACGTAGTCGAAGCCGAATAGCTCCTGGGCCAAGGGCGAGTTGGCCGCCGCCTCCACGTTGGGGTAGTCTACACTCACGCCATCGGGCAGCAGGGTGGAGTTGAGCACAAATTTCATGCTCTCGGGATTGGGCGACGCCTCGGCGTAGATGGAAATAGCAGACATATCGGTGGTTTTTTACAGAGTTTCGGGCAATTGCCAACGGGCTAGGCCCGCTTGGCTTCTGGATTCGTTCTAAACAAAAGTCCTAACAAGAAATTCCGCACAAGGTTCTAGAGGCGGTTGGCCCGGGCGCGCAGTAGCAAGTCGGCTAGCACGAGCTGGGTCATAGCCTCCACAATGGGCACGGCGCGGGGCAGCACGCAGGCGTCGTGGCGGCCGCGGCCGGCCAGGGTCACAGCCTCGCCGGCCTGGTTGATGGTTTGCTGGGGTTGCAGCAGCGTAGCCACGGGCTTGAAAGCGACGCGGAAGAATACGTCCTGGCCGTTCGAGATGCCACCCTGGCTACCCCCGCTGTGGTTGGTGCGGGTGCGCACACGGCCCGCCTCATCGGTGTAAAACTCGTCGTTGTGCTGCGAGCCGGGCAGTTTGGTACCCTCGAAGCCCGAGCCGAACTCAAAACCCTTCACGGCATTAATGCTCAGCAGCGCGTGCCCTAGCACGGCGGGCAGCTTGTCGAACACCGGCTCGCCCAGGCCCACCGGCAGGCCGGTAGCCACGCCCGTTACCACGCCGCCCACGGTATCGTGCGCCGCCTGGGCCTGCCGAATGCGGGTTTCCATGCGAGTTGCGGCCTCGGCATCGGGGCAGCGCACCGGGTTGCTGTCGATGAGGCTCAGGTCGAGCTCTTCGTAGCTTTTGGCTAGCTCCACCTCACCCACGGCCGACACGTAGGCCTTTACCTCGACCCCGAAGTAGGCGAGCAGCGCGGCGGCCACGGCGCCAGCGGCCACGCGGGCGGCCGTTTCGCGGGCCGAGCTGCGGCCACCGCCGCGGTGGTCGCGGCGGCCGTATTTGGCGTCGTAGGTGTAGTCGGCGTGGCTAGGGCGGTAGGCGCCCGCAATGTGCGAGTAGTCGTCGGAGCGCTGGTCGGCGTTCGGGATAAACAGGCTGATGGGGGTGCCCGTCGTCAGCCCCTCAAATACGCCCGACTGCACCTGCACGCGGTCGGCTTCCTGGCGCGGTGTGGTGAGGGCCGACTGTCCCGGCCGGCGCCGGTCGAGGGCGTGCTGAATGGTAGCCGCCTCCAGGGCCAGCCCCGCCGGGCAGCCATCAATAATGACCCCAATACCTACCCCGTGCGACTCGCCGAAGGTGGTGATGCGAAAAAGCGTTCCGAAACTATTTGACATACCGTGTGCAATAAGCCCCAAAAGTAGCGCCGCTTTAGCGCGCCCGCCACCAGCCCACGGCCGCTAGCCCCAGCAGCGCGGCCACTAGCCAGGCGGCGTAGCGGCCCACTTGGTGGTACACATCCAGGGGTTGCAGCTGCGCATCGGCACGAGTCAGGGCCGGGCCGTAAAAAGCGTCGTCGGCAGGGCTAGCCGCGGCGGTAGCCCGCGCGGGGCCACTTATTGTCACGCGCAGTTCGGGCCGCAGGGTGTCGTAGCGGGCCGTTACGGGGTTGAAGAACGGCAGTTGCACAAGGCTATCGAAGGCGAGCACGCCGGGCCGCTGGGCCACCAGCCGGTAGCGAAAGCTTTTGCGAAAACGGCCATCGGGCAGTATTTCCTCGCGAGTGGTGGGGCCGTACACAGCTAGCCCGGCGCGGGCCGGCAAGGGCGGCGCCGTGAGGGCCGTGCCATTGCCACTGCCCTCCACACCAAATGTATAAGTAAACGCCTCGCCCGTGCGCAGGCGCGTGCCGCTGATGCCCTCGCGCAGCACGTACTCGCCCACCACGGCGGCGCCCGGCGGTGGCAGCGGCCGCACGGCCACGCGCAGCGCGGGCGCCGCGTAGGTTTTGTAAAAAGCCAGCCGCTCGGTATCGCCCGGCTGCGGCTTTTTTAGCAGCTTGAACTTGGTGAGCGTCAGTTGCAGGGCCGGAAATTGCAGCGTCTCCTTGGTCAGCGGGTAGTAGGTGCGCCCAGCCAGCCGGAACCGCAGAAACACCTGCCCGCCAGCGCGGCGCACAGTGTCGGGCAAGGGCGAAGGGTCGGGGGCAGTGACTTCCCAGGTAGTGGGCTGGCGCAGCTGGCGCAGTAGCTCGGTCAGCTGGTTGTTGAAGTCGTAGAAGTTGAGCAGCGCCTGGTCGGCCGGCTTCAGGTAGAAATACAAGTTCACGCGCACACCCTGGCCCACGTACACGCGCTCCTGGTCGGCCTCCAGGGCTAGCGCGCCCGCATCGGGCGGCTCGTAGAAGTACTGCGGCTTGGGCTTGCCCAGCAGTTGGTCGGCCGAGCCCACGCCCGTGCCGGGCGGGGCCGCGCTGGCATCGGGCGGGGGGCTGGCGGCGCCCACGTGCACCCGGCCGCCAGCGCTGCGCAGCACCTGCCCATTTACGGTAATAGTAAAGGCCGGCACCACGTAATCGCCCTCAGTATAAGGAAAGTAGCGCTGTGCCACCGTGAGCTCGGTACTGCGCTGGCCGCCCGGCAGCAGCCGCGTAGTGGTAGTAGTAGTGAGGCTAGCCGCCTTGCGAAAGCCCTCTATTTCGGGAAAAGCCGAGTGCGCCACCAGCGCCGCCCCTTGCAGCCGAAACGCCAGCGTGAACGGCCCCGCCAGCGGCACACTGATAGCGGGCGCTACCAGGCTTACCTGGCCAGCGGCGTCCGGGGCGGCGGGCTGAGCCCGGCTAGCCCCGGCCAGCAGCAGCCAGCCGGCCAGCCAGCACCCTAGCCACCACCCGCGCATGCCGCCCTGCCGAACAACCATTTTCTTATTTGCCACCGAAATTCAACTTGCCCACGAAGTTCGTAAAGCTAGCCCTTTACTGCCGCTAAGGGCTAGGCGGCGCCCGCGGGCGGCGGGCGGGGCGGGCAGAGCCAGGTCCTCCGCTCGGTGCCCTTGCTCAGGCAATCCCTCGCTGCTGGGACGTGGGAGCGCGCAACATCTTTTTTTCATATTATTAACTCCGCCTTTAGCAAAAATATGCGGGCTAGCCTTCAGCAATTTGTTTGTTTTCGAACCTGTTACGGGGTTTGGAAAGGCCCATTTTTGCGCACCCTTGGGCTGGAAGTTCCGTACAGACTGTTTGAGCACCAGATACTTAAGGTTATCAAAATAATGATAACCAGGTGCATTCATCCACCTAACTTATTTATTTTCAACTTCCTTTTCCTATGCCTACTCCTTTTTCCCCCGAGTCTGCACCTCGCGAGACTGGTCCCGATCAGCCGCTGTATGCACCCATCAAACGGCGGTCATTTTTTATGTATGCCGGGGCCACGGCCGGCGCTACGGCCCTTGTGCTGGCGGGCTGCGATAAGAGTGATTCCTCGTCTGGCACCATCGATGTGGGCTCGGGCGATGCCGGTATCCTGAACTACGCCTATGCGCTTGAGCAGCTCGAAGCTGCGTTCTACGCGCAAGTAAAGTCTACTACCAATGGCTATTATACCAGTGCCAGCGCCGCTGAGAAGCAGATTTTCGACGACCTGGCCCTGCACGAAGCCATTCACCGCGACTTTTTGCGGGCTGCTTTGCAGGCCAACAGCATCACGCCGCTGAAGGACTTGACGCCCAATTTTAGCAGCATCAACTTTGCTGACCGCACCAGTGTACTAGCCGCCGCTCAAAGGTTTGAGGACACGGGTGTGGCTGCTTACAACGGCGCCGGCCGCTTTCTTTCCAGCAACGCCAACCTGGCCCTAGCCGGCAAAATCGTGTCGGTTGAGGCCCGTCACGCCGCCCTCATTCGCGACCTGCGCAACTACGGCAAGTTTGTGGACAGCGACGTTGTAAACACTTTCACGCCCTCGGCCCCCGCTACAGCCGGCCTTTACGCGGGTGAAGGCACCCCCAACACTACCGCCAATACGCAGGGCAATGGCAACCCCGGCCCCGGCCAGGAACGCTCGAAGCGCCCGCCGCAGATTTTGCAGGCCGTCAACGAGTTTCTCGCAGAAGGCTCGAAGCTCTCGGCAAGCAGCTTCGCTTAGTAATCACCTTGTCATTCAATTGTTAATCATTGCCTTGTTATGGATTTTTTTCAACTTCTTTCTGACGTAGAGAAAGCCGACCCCGAGTTTCTCGACCGCATCAATCCCCGCCGCCGGGTATTTAAGTACTTGGGTAATGCCGGCCAAAAAATAACGGCCGCCGCTGTACCTGCCGTACTAGCCTCGTTCTTCAACCGTGCCTACGGCCAAAGCACCACGCTAACTGCCCCGGTGCAGGCCGTGCTCACGCTGGCTTTGCAGCTGGAGTACCTAGAGTATCACTTCTACAATACTGCCTTGAGCATTACCGGGCTGGTGCCTTCGCAGGAAACGCAGGCGATTACGACTATTCGCAACGACGAGGCTGGGCACATCAACGCGCTGCGGGCAGTACTAGGGACCGCCGCGCCGCAGCCCTACCTGTTTACCGATTTTGACTACTCGGGCGGCAGCGGTACCGGCTCCGGGCCCATGCGGAACGCGCTGCTGCCAGGCGCGGCCGGCAACGACAATGGCGCGCTGTTTTTCGCGGCTGGCCAGGCATTCTCCGATACCGGCCAACGGGCTTACAAAGGCGGCGCCCCCGTGCTCAACACCACGGCTACCAAGGATATTCTGGAGGCCGCGCTCAATATTCACTCGGTAGAGGCGCGCCACAACTCGCACTTCCGCACGGTGCGGCGGGCCTTGGTAGCCAACTCGCTAGGCTCGGCCGGCGCACCGGCCGTTTCGCCCTACGATGCGGCTCCCAAGAGCTGGATTAGCCTGATTGACAACGGGGGCCCCACGGCGCCCGATGGCAGCAAGCCCGCCAGCAAAGTATACGGGGCTGGCTCGCCGGCCACCGGCTCGCCCGATGCTTCGTACCCTAGCGAGGATAACACAACACAGGCCACAGTGAACCTGACCAGCCTCAACAGCACCTACACGGCGGCCGCCGTATCGGAGGCATTCGACGAGCCGCTGGACGCGGCCACCGTTAAAAGCATCGCCCTGCTGTTTACCTCTACCGCTGGCAAGGCCAAGGGTTTATTTCAATAGTCACCCTGACTAACTCGCTAGTCCTCAGCTTTAGCAGCTAGCCTAGCCAATTGGTTGGCGCTGATGTTCGCTTATTTATTCGCTTAATTTCAAAGCGGTCAGAATCCAGGCAAGCGCCACGCTCCGTACATGGGGCGTGGCGCTTTTGTATTTGAGCTGTTTTGGCTCCGGGTTTTGCCAGATTTTGTACTGCAGCCGTATGCTTCCGCTAGCAGGCTGACTTAAAATATCTGTTCCTAAGAAACCTCAACAATGCATTTGGCCGTATAGCTACCAAACCCGGAAATTTAATTTTTCCCTTTTCTCTCTTTATGTCAACCACCCCCAACTCTGATTTGCTCCTGCAAGAGCCGCGGGTAGAGCAGCCCCTCTACACGCCCATCAAGCGTCGCTCGTTCTTCATGTATGCCGGTGCTACGGCTGGTGCCACGGCTCTCGTACTGTCTGGTTGCAGCAAAAGCGACTCGTCGCCGGGTATGGTAAGTGTGGGCAGCGGCGATGCCGGCGTGCTTAACTACGCTTACGCGCTTGAGCAGCTCGAAGCCGCTTTCTACACGCAGGTTCGCACCGGTGGCTACTACATGGGTAGCAGCATCACGGCCGCTGAGAAAGCAATTTTTGATGACCTTTACTACCACGAGGTTATTCACCGCGACTTCTTCCGCGCTGCTATCATGGGGGCTAGCGCCACGCCAATCAAGAGCCTGACGCCCAATTTCAGTGCTGTTGACTTCACCTCTAAAACCTCGGTACTGGCTACTGCTAAAGCCTTCGAAGACCTGGGCGTAGCTGCTTACAACGGCGCTGGCCAGTACATTCAGTCGGCTACGTACCTCTACATCGCCGGTAAAATTGTATCGGTTGAGGCACGCCACGCCGCAATTATTCGTGACTTGGTATCGGAAAACACGTTTGTAGGCAACGATATTATCACGCTTACTTCGGCCAACAAAGCGATGGGTGACACCAACTACGCACCGGCTAACTCCAGCTTAGAGCGCTCGATGACTCCTTCGGAGGTGGCAGCTATTGCCAACAATTTCCTGGCCGAAGGTTCGAAACTCGATGTTTCGGGCATCCGCTAAGCCACAGCGTTTTTTGGCTACTCCCATCTTCTAATATCCGACTTTAGTCATGAATTTCTTTCAAATTATCTCCGAAATCGAGAAAGTTGACCCCGAGGTATACGACCGCCTCGATTCGCGTCGCTCGATATTCAAACACATGAGCGGCCTGGGCCAGAAGCTGACTGCTGCTGCCGTGCCGTTGGCCGTAAGTGCCATCTTCAACAAAGCATATGCTCAAACGCCGGTTGGGGCTGGCGTTAACGATGTCCTCAATTTCGCCCTCAAGCTGGAGTATTTGGAGTCGTTCTTCTACCAAGCCAAATCGGCTGTAGTAGGTGGCTTTAACGCGAACGTAACTGCTTCGCTAGCCCTTATTACTACTGACGAAGCCAACCACGTTACGTTCCTGCGCACCGTATTGGGCACTAATGCTATCACTCCACCCACGGCTGCTACCTTCGATTACACTGCCAAAGGTGCCTTCAACCCTACGGTAGCGGCTCAGTATTTAGCTCTAGCTCAGTCTTTTGAGGATACCGGCGTGCGTGCCTACAAAGGCGCTGCTCCGCTGATAATGTCTAACAAAACCGTTCTCACGGCTGCGCTCAATATTCACTCGGTAGAAGCACGCCACGCTTCGCAGCTACGCGCTATCCGTCGTGCCATGGCAACTACTGGTACGCCTGCTCCTTCGCAAGGCATCGCAGTATCGCCTTACTCAGCCGCTCCTAAGAGCTGGGTTTCGGGTACCGATGGTGGTGGTGCTGTTCCCGGTGCTACCGATGCTATCTACGGCGCTGGTAACAACACCAACGCTCCTGCAGGCATCACCTTTGACTCGGAAGCTAACGTCACCCAGGGTGGTGTAGCACTATCGGGCTCTACCATCACGGCTGCTTCGGCTTTCCCAGCAGCGGCTTTCTCCGAAGCTTTCGACGAAGGTCTGGACGTAGGTACGGTTGCTAAAATTGCCAACATGTTCTCGGTAAGCGGCAACTATTTCAGCTAAGAATAGAATA
>Ga0160429_1000976_pt1 | contig 17514 bp, 23 predicted proteins | sample SolpanmetagenomR_FD_108199 | JGI IMG/M metagenome (GOLD analysis project Ga0160429, IMG submission 108199) | Solar panel surface microbial communities from Lawrence Berkeley National Laboratory, California, USA - R | ecosystem: Engineered > Built environment > Solar panel > Unclassified ...
GCCAGGCAGGAGAGGGTGATGAGGAGATCGCTGACGCCTTCGACCTCGAGCTCAGCGACGTGGCCTGGGCCCTGTCCTACGAGCTCGCTGCCCGAGCTGGCCGGCCCGCCCGCGCGGCGTGAGCCCTGGACGACCGGCCACGGTCCGCTTCTACCTCGACGAGGACGTCCTGGGCTTGGCCAAGGTGGTCGCCTCGTTGCGCGATGACGTCACCTACCCCGGTGATCTAGGGGCGACGATCCGCCGCCGGAGTCGCCCCGCCTGCCCCATCAGCCGCGGGGAGAAGGACCCGGAGTGGATACCGAAGGTCTCCGGGTTCGGTTGGCTCAGCATCACCCGTGACTCCGACATCCAGCGCCACCCCTCCCACATGGCCGCCGTCCGCGCCCACAATGCGCGGATGGTCGCCCTCTCCGGCGCACAGGCCATCGGGACCTGGGCACAGCTAGAGATCCTCTTGAGCAACTGGCGGCGCATCGAGGACCTCCTCGCGGAGGCAGGTCCCTTCATCTACACCGCCACCCGCAGCGGGATCCGGCGCCAGCTCTTGCAGTGACCATCGCAACACTTGCGTCCCGGAAGACCCTCACCAGCTGGCCGTGAGACGCCAAGCTGCGGACATGAGTTTTAAGACGGCGTGTCGCAGCCCTGCAACCACTGCGCGATCGTGTCCCGCAACCGGTCGGCTGTGGGACGCGGGGTGCCGTTGTGGAGAACCTCCTAAGGGACCGATCGGTGCCGGCCGGGTCCGTGCAGGACCGTCGTACGTCACGCTGCAGGCATGTGCGATGTCAGGCGACTGATCACGTCCATCGACATCGACGAGACGGCGGGACCTGAGTCCAACAACGATCGACGTCTGTCCATCACGGCGCTGCACGAGCTCGAGCTCTCCGGTGGACGGCGGGTGACCTTGCTCAACGACCGCGGCTGGGCCGCCAGTGGCCCCAGCGGCATCTGGTCCTACGAGTCGGTGGAGACGCTGACGCAGACCGCGCGCACCGTGGTCGGGCCCGACGAGCCGTTCGACGGGCGCTCCTACGAGGAGGGGGCGGCGCTGCACTGGACCTATCTGGCGGGCATCGCCCAGGGGCAGGGGGTGCCCGTCGAGGCGGGCGAGCTGGCGGCGCTTCCCCACGACGTGGACATCAGCGTCCAGATCCGAGCACGGCTGACTGGCATCCCAAGCCCCGGCTGATCTTGCGCTCATGCCGATGAGCGAATGTGCGTCTCAGGCGGCGATCGAGCGCCTACAGGCTGCCCCGGGTGACGCCGACTTTGCTCAGGGATGCCTGCTAAAACGGTGTGGTGAGTAGGACCCAGACCCTGCGCCGGTTACGCGGTGGCCGTCGGAGGACTTGGTGAGGCGTGGAGCCTTCCTTTGGTCTCACCCCGTGCGGTGGTTGGGTCGCCTTGTCCTGCTGGCCGCGATCGTGTGGTGCGCTGCCTACACCATTTGGGATGCGCACGACCGATCCGTTTGGAAGGAACGGGGCGTCACGGCCTCCGCGATCGTGACCGACGTCTCTTGCGGTGGGCGGGGATCCTACGTTCACCTGGACGTCGCCGGCACGAAGCAGGTGATCCTCCCGTGCCCCTTCCCCGAACCCCGTGTCGGCGAGCACGTGCAGGTGGTCTACGACTCCGCGGACGTGTCAGACGTGAGGTTGTCCCAGGAGTTCGAAAGGGCTTCGGGCCGGTCGACTCTTCTCGTGGCGGTCGGAACGATGGCCTTGCTGGGAGTCCTGGAGTGGTCCTGGTGGCGAGAGCGGCGTCATACACGCCTCGTCGGCTGATACCGCAGGTCGCGTGACCGCGCGCTCATGCCGCGGTGCGGACAGTAGGGCCGCCTAGGCTAGTCGGGTGGGGCCAGTCACTTTTTAGTGCAGGCCGTCATTCTATTGCGGTGAGCAATGAACGTAAGATGGCGCCCCACTTGACCGTTTGGAGCCGTCGTTGAATGAGCCGAGTCCGCCATCTCACCGCGGGCTGCGGTGGCAAGCCGTTGTGCTCGCCACCGCGCTAGCCGTGGGCCTTCTTCTCCTCTTCCTCACAGACAGGGGGTGGCCCACCACTATCGGCTCCGGGCTCACGGGTGGCGCCCTCGCCGGTCTCGGGATCGCTATGGGGAGGCGACGGAGGTCCCGCAGAAGGACGTGAAACACACGTCGGTCATCACCCACCTGGGCTTGCGATGCGTCAACGACTGAGAAGTCAAGGGATCGGTCCGCGCTCGACGTACCGCACGCTCATGCCGTCGTCCGCGCTCGATCACGGCGCTCGACGACCTCGTGGTCTTGTCGAGGCAGGCGACCACCGAGCACCCGACCAGGTGGTCATCCGTCCCCGACGTGGCTTGGACTTACACGAGATGCCCTGGACGCCCGTGGTCGAGGCGTGAAGAAGGGAAAAGTCGGTATGCGTCGCGAGATCGTCGGGGGCTGCCTGCAGTTGACGGCGTACGCCTTCTTCACCGTCGTCCTCCTGCGCGGGGACGTCAGTCGCTGGATCATCGCCCTGGGAATTGTGTTGATCATCCTGCAGACCCTTCGCCTAGCTCAGCTTGTCGTCCGAGCCAAGCGTCAGCGGACCCAAGGCTTGCGCTAGCGATCTTCCGGTCATGCCGCCGGTCGTGAGCATGAGCGCCAGCGTCGCCCGATCTTGCGACAGGAGGACAGATACCACCCCAGAGTGCTCTCCCATTGGCATGCTCAATCGGTGAGTGATCGCGAGACTGCAGGAGCGAAAGCCGACAAGCAGGAGGCTCCCCGTTTCGGTGGGCGCGCATGGCCCTGGATCGTCCTCGGAGTGATTGCAGCGCTCCTCGTCGCCCTCATCGCCGACCGCTTCGGGTGGTCGACGTGGGTGAGGGGCTTGCTCTCCGGCGTCTGTGGCTGCGGGCGGAGCTTTCGCGGCCCGAGCGTGGAAGTCGCGCAGCTCCTAGATCACCTGATCGACGCCCGTATGCGGCACCCCGCGCGAAGGCACGCTCACGCCGCGATCAGGGACTGTTACTGACCTCAAAGTCGCCGCAAAGCGCGGGGGTGCGCGACCTCGCAGTCATCCCGCGCTCAGTGCGCGGTAGGCCCGCCATGTAGCGCCCTCAGCAAGACGCCGCTTACCGCTTCAGGTCACACTGCAGCCCCTCCCTTGCCGTGTCTCACAACCGGTCGGTTCCTAGACGCCCACCAGCGCCACGACTTCTTAGTGATCTTCCAGTCATGTCGATGTCGGGACGACGTGGAAGCTAAGTGAAGGCACAAGCTGACTGTCATGATCACTTCATGGCTGACAACACGAAGCTGCGCGAACGGCTGGAGATGCATGAGGCGCAGTTGCTGGCCGCCGAGCATCCGCACGAGATGGTCGACATCATGCTGGCGGCTGCCGACCTTCCCAGCGCTACCGCCGCAGTCGGTGCCCGGTTTGGCACCTCTGAGGTAGCCAGCCGCGCGATGATCGAACTGGGCTTCCATCGGCTGAACCGCCGCGACCTTCAGCGCCTGATGGCCGCGCGTGACGACATCAAGGACCAACTGCTCAGAGCTGAGTCCTAGAGCAAGGTCAGCGCGCGGTCATCCCGCGCGCAGTGCGTAGTCGGCCCGCCATGTGGCGCTACCAGCAGGACGTCGCTTCCACCGCAGGTCCCACGCTGAGGCCACTCCCCTGCCACGTCTCGCAACCGGTCGCTTCCGAGATGTCCCGCAGCACCACGCAGCGTCGAGCCCTTAGTGATCTTGCGCTCGTGCCTGATGTGTGGAGTAGTCCGCGGGTGCTCTGACGGCCGAAGGGGTGGCATCGCGCCGGCCTGAGCTACCGCTCTGTCAGGGTGGTCGGGTGGATCAGCCGGTCGCCGTCGATCTGAGCGGTCTGCAATCGCACTACGAGGTCACCGTCAGCCGCGCGCACCTGTGGTTCTTCGGCATCGCTGGACTCCTGGTCCTCACGGGTTCGGTGCTGCGCCTCCTGGATCATCCCGACGGCTTCGACGTGGTCCTCTCGATCGTGCAGTTGGGCTGCTTCGTGCCCTTGGTGGTCGTCAACACCGTTCGTCGCCCTGCGTTCTACCTCGAGGCTTCAGGGGTGAGGTTCCGCCGCTTCCTCAAGACAGGTCCCCTTGTCCCCTGGCGTCAGGTCCGCGAAGTCCAGGTGCAGGGACGCTGGCAGGAGCAAAGCACCCTCATCCTCCGCGACGGCCGGCTCCTACCGCTGGCGGGGATGCTGCCGGACGACGCTCAACGCCTGGCGGACGCGATTCAGGCGACGCGGCGCGATGAAGCCTCACCCTGAGCGCCCGGTCCGACCATGTCACTCCTGATCGGCAGCAGAACCCCGTCGTAGTCCGCAATCCCGAGTAGAACGCGCGCTCATTCCGTTGGTCGCGCGGCGGACGCAACCACCTTGCAACCTTTACCCTACTTTACGTCAATCAAGTAAAGCGAAGCCCTCAACCTCCAAGCCGCAGGATTGAACGCTCGGCTTTGGCGCTGACCGGCGAGTGTCACCAACCTCAAAGGCGCACCAAACGAGTCGACACGATGGCTTCGGCACATGTGGTCGCACCTTCAAGTCGCGTCATCATGCGCGGTCGCTGTCTCACAGTTAGTCGATGTGAGACGCAGCCGCTAGGTGCCTAGCGCTGGCGTCCGGCGTGTGTGACGGCTCGGCGTGGGTCCCCGCCGGGAGGGGTCGGGGCTGCTATACATTGGCTACCCATCGGGTAGCCGGTGGGTAGACTCGTCACCGCCGAGAGGACCGCCTGTCGTGTTCACCCTCGCGATCGCCAACCAGAAGGGCGGCGTGGCCAAGACGACCACCGCCGCCAACGTGGCCGACGCTGCGGCCGAGCTCGGCGCTCACGTCCTGCTGGTCGACCTTGACCAGCAAGGCAACGCCACAGCCCTGACCGACGCCACTCCCCGAGTCTTTGACGGCAACGCCTTCGGCAAGTCCCAGCAGCTGACCGTCTCCGATGCCCTCTACGCCGCGCAGGAGCGCGCGGGCGCCGTCGTGAAGGCGGGCACCGTGCATCAGGTCGCTGTCCCGGCCGGTGAGCACTGGTCGTTCAGGCTGCGCGTGGCGCCGGCCAACCAGGACCTCGCTGCCCGCAACGGCGAGACTTTCCCCGGCGCGGTCCAGCGCCTGGCCGTGGCGCTGCAGGAGGCTCCGGGGCCACTGGACCTGGTGGTCCTCGACTGCGGGCCCAGCCTCGGCGGGCTGTTCCTGGCCGCGATGCACGCCGCGGACGCGGTGGTGGTGGCTACTGAGGCCGCCGACAACGCCCTGGAGGGCATCCCCCGCACCCTGGAGGTCCTCGCTCAGGTCCGCGCCGCCCGTGGCGGGCAGGCGCCGCAGCTGCTGGGTGTGTTGCCCACTGCGTTGGCACGCGAGGCCCGTCAGGGCGAGCTGCTGGACTTCCTGCGCCAGTCCTACCCGAGCGTGCTGACGCCGGTGCCCCGGCGGGCGGTGGTGCGCCAGGCCGAGGGCGCACACGCCCCCGTCCGCGCCTTCGGCACGGCCGGGCGCGAGGTCGCCGACGTCTACCGCCAGCTCGCCGAGCGCGTCCTGGACGTGGCCGGCATCCGCCCGAACGAGGAGGTCTCCTGATGCCTAAGCCCCAGACCCGCCTGCCGCAGGCTGCCGCCCCGGCAGCAGCAGACGAGGCGGCGGCGCCGCTGGTCCCGGCGCCGGACAACGGCCAGCCTTTCGCTGAGCACTCCGCGCAGCAGCTCCCGGCTGAGCCGGCGCGCATCCCGCGGCGAGGGAAGCAGCTGGGAGCACGCATCCCCACCGACCTATATGAGCGCCTCGTGGCCTGCGCCGAGAACACACGCATCCCCCAGGGGCGGCTCATCGAGCGAGCGCTGGACGCTGAGCTGAAGACCCACGGCTTCTAGCCGCTGGCTACCCACCGGCTACCGATCTGGTAGTCGGTGGCTACCCTTGACTACCCGCTGGCAGCAAAGAGACGCGGCATCGACAAGTGCGCGGTCACGACGCCCGCGGCTGCTCCTCGCCGTCCTTGGCCTCGGCCAGCTTCTTTGCCTCGTGCAGCAGGCGCCCCACCGTGCCGATGGGCACGCCCATCTCTGCGGCGATCTCCCGGTGCTTCAACCCCGTCGCCCGCAGCTCCACCGCGCGCTCCCGGCGGGCCTTCGCGCGGGCCAGGAAGTCATCGCGCGGTTCGGCGATCATGCGACGGACCGTGACCGGGTGGATGCCGAACTGCGCGGCCAGCTCCCGGGCGGTCTTGCTTCGACGGGCGGGGGTCTCAGCTCCCACGGAGCGCCTCCTCCCGGAGTGCATCGAGGCGTGCGAGACGCTTCACGGTAGCCGCCTGCTGTGCCTTCTGGAGGTTCCGCCGGCTGGCCTCAACCTGCGCGGGCGTGCGCAGCTGACCTCCGCGGCGCCGGCCTTCCTGCAGCTCGAGAGAGTTGCGCTGGTTCGTTGTGACGGCACCCCGGACACGCCCCTCGACGACCGCCGGGCTGTTCAGCCGGTTCGTCGTCGCGGCACCCCTAGCACGCGCCTCAGCAGCGCTGGGCTGCGCTGCGCGGCGTCGGCCGCGGATGGTCTGGATGACGATCAAGCCCTCGCGGGAGAGCTTGCGCCAGACCCATCGGGCGACCGATTGCGCGGTGGCGGTGACCTCGGCTGAGGGCAGCGGGACGGCGAACTCGACGTTGATGCCGAGCGCTACGGCTAGGACGGTCTGCTCCCACTCCAGACGGTCGTCGTAGCGGTAGCGGGCCCGGTAGGCCCAGGTCCGCAGACCGTCGAAGAGGTGGACGTTGCGGCCCAGCCCGGTGGCCTCAGCGGCCCGCTTGGGCAGGGTGCGGGGGAGCAGGTCACCGAGGCCGGTGGCGAGGTCGCGCAGCTCGTAGGGCTGCGCTCGTCCCCAGGTGGGGTACCAGCCCTCGTGGGTGGGGTTCTTGGTCAGCAGCCCCGCGTAGCCGGCGTCACCGTCCAGCGCGCGGCGCAGGCCTTCTTGAACGCGGGCGGCGAAGGCGAGCGGCTCAGGGCGGGCTGCGTCGGTGCGGCACACGGGGGAGGACAGGACCCAGCCGACGTGTCCGCGCCCGGACACGCCTTCAGCGACCCAGGACGGCTCCGGGTGAGCGCGCGGCAGACCGACAGCGCGCATGAGGGTGTCGGAGTGGTCGACGTCGACGACGAGCATCGACAGCAGCGCTTTGGGGGAGTGCTCGAGGTAGCGCCGCTCCAACGCCTGCCCTCGGCTCTGGCGCCAGCACCCCAGCGTCAGGTCGTCGGTGGCCAGCGGACGCCGCGGGGTCCACGTCGCGGTCCAGCCCGCCGCGCTCATCCCCGTCATGAGGCGCAACCGTGGCAGCAAGATCCCCACGCCCCGCTTGGACACGCCGACGACGACTCGGCTTTCTTCGGGTAGTGCGGCCCGAAGTCGCTCGGTAGCCAAATCAGGTATTTCCGCTGTGACCCCCGTCCCGACCCCTCATGCCCGCTCGCTCGGCAGTCGTCCAACTTGGCGTGTAGGCGTGGACCTCGCCCCATCGGGCTGCAGCTACAGCCCGTCCGTGTCTACTCTCAGGGCATGGCGAAGAGCAGCGGCAAGGTCACCGGGAAGCGCCTGTCGTCTGCCGCGAAGGCGTCTCGGATCGTCCAGCCCAACGTTGCGAAGTCCGCTCGACGTGACGGCGTCATTCGCTCTACGAGCCGCCAGATCACCAGCGCCTCGACGACCGGCACCACCACCCGCGCGAAGCAGTAGGTGCCCGCCTCCCGAGGCCGGCCTCCTCTCGTCCGCAGCGTTCTGTCCTACGAAGACCCGCTCCTGCCGATCCCGAAGGACGTCGTCGTCGACACCTCCTTCGTCGTCCGTGCGCTAAGCCCTTCCGAGGACGGCCACTTCGGCGCGCAGGATTTTCTCACCCGCCTCGTCGACGCTGAGACGGTCGTCTACTTCAACCGCCTCCTCCTGCTCGAGCTCGTCGAGGTCGCTTTCAAGATCGCGGTCGTCGAGCGGCATGGGAAAAAGGCCTGGCCGGCCAAGCGCAACGACGGTCGCGTGCGAGGCCGTGCAGGCCGTCTGGCGCAGGACCTTCTCGACGCCTGGGACGACACCATTCGCTTCGTACCCCACTTGTGCATCGAGCTCGACGAGGTCGCCGACGACGTTCCGGCCCTCATGACCGCGCACAGCCTGCAGTCCTACGACGCCGCCCACGTCGCGACCGCCCTCTACACCGACGTTGAGGGCCTGGTCACCACCGACACTGGCTTCGCGAACGTCCCCGAGAGGCAGCTGCAGCTTTACGTCGACGACACCCGTGTCCGCTCCTGCCGACGTCGCCGCGGCGGCCGCTGACCTTCAAGATTCGCCCTAGCGCTCTCGCGCGGACCGCTGGATCATGCCAGTCGCGCGGCTAACGTCGACCCACGACGGCCCTACGATCCGGGCCGCGCGACGGCGTCCTGGACGTCGTTCAGAGCGTGCCGGTGGCGCACCCACGGCTCCTCCAGTGCGGTCGTCCGCTGCCCTGATTCCCGGTGTTTGGCTCACAGTTCGTGCATGCGCGCGACGGCATCGGAGTGGTCGTCGATGGCGAACATCTCGTCGACCTCTGGTGAGCGTGGTCTGACCATGGACAGGCGACCCATGCGGCGGTGACCGACCCTGCTTCCTGGCGTGCCCTTCACCCAGCCCCGCGCGCACCTCAGCCACGTCTTCCGTCAGGGCGCGAGTCTCTCGCTGCTGCGGGCGGAGAGTTCAGCGCGTCGCGAGCCGGTGGAAAATGGACGGTGGCCGCGGCCGCTGGGACGCCGTCGCGCGGGGCGCGACGTGCGTCCTGACGCGGCCGCCACCACCTCCTGATCGCGACGTGCGGCGCTGGGCGCCGCACGCTGAGCAAGCCCTGCGGGCTGCTCCGGCGCGTAGAGCGCGCCGGCCAAAGGCGGGTGCTCACCGGTGCGCGAAGTGGTCCGGTGGTGGTGGCCGCTGGGTCGCCGTCGCGCGGGGCGCGACGTGCGTCCTGACACGTCCACCACCACCTCCCGGCTCGCACGCACGGCGCCGGGGCGCCGCACGGTCTTACAGCCCTGCGGGCTGTCCCGGCGCGCTAGGCGCGCCGGGGAAAAACCCGCACCGGTAGACTCGGTAGAGACCAGAACCAGAGCGAGGTATGCCTACCGCTAGCGGTCGCTGCGCGACCTCAGCGGCAGGCCCCTCGCCCCCGGCCTGCACGTCCTCGCTTCGCTCGTCCGCTGTGGCCGGTGGGGTGCTCGCTTTGCTCGCTGGTGGTCGCGCTCGCTGCGCTCGCTGCGCTCACTCGGTAGGTCGGACCGTCGTCGTCGAAGGGACTCCGTGGTGGTGCGTGAGGTGGCGTTGGTGGTGCGGTTGAGCGAGGACGAGCGCGTGTCCTGGCACGCGGCGGCGCGTGCTGCGGGGTGGGGCAAGACCGCGGGCTGGGTGCGCTCGGTGGTCGCCGCCGCAGTGCCCGGGCGGGGCGGCTCCAGTGCCGCGACGACGTCGGCCAGGACGTCCGCGCCGGCGTTGGATCCCCGGCTGTTGGGGGAGCTGTCGGCGATCAAGTCGAACGTGAACCAGCTGGCGCGGGTGGTCAACGCCGCGGCCCGTAGTGGCCAGCCGTTGGCGCTGGAGGCGGCGGCGGTGGAGGCGTTGCGGGTGGAAGTCTCGCGGCTGAAGGAGGCCGTGAAAACGGCCTCGATGAGTGCACCAAGGGGCGTCTCGAGCTCGGGTGGCCAGCGGTGATCGCGGCCATCAGCCGCGGCTCGGACGTCGCTGGGTTGGGGCGATATCTGCATGGTCCGGGACGAGCGAACGAGCACGTCTACGGGGGCCGGTCGGGGGGTGCGGTGATCGGCGGGAACCTGGGTGAGGACGGTGCGCGGGTCCCGTCGGGGTGGACGGCCTCGATGCGGGTGGCGATGGATGCGCGCCCGGATGTGGTCAAGGCGGTGTGGCACATGAGTCTGCGCACCGCGCCGGGTGACCCGGTCCTGTCTGATGCGGTCTGGCGGGATGTGGCGCAGTCGATGGGGGAGTCGATGGGGTGGGCGGATCGGCCGTGGGTCGTGGTCCGCCACGGCGAGGACCACGTCCACGTCGTGGTGTCGCGGGTGGGCTTCGACGGGTCGCTGTGGCACGCCCGCCACGACTTCCGCGCTGCGCAGCAGGCCCGCACCGCCGTCGAGGTCGAGCTGGGTTTGACCCAGGCCCCGGTGCGCAGCCAGGGAGTGGCGCCGCCGTTGACGCGGGGGGAGGTCGCGGCGGGCTTGCGCACGGGTGAGGCGCCGGCGCGGGCGGTGCTGGCCGAGCGAGTCACCGCGGTGGTGCAGACCTCCCGGGGGCTGGGGCGGGAGACCTTCGAGCAAGCCCTGGGTGCTTCGGGGGTCGTGGGGCGGGCCAATGTGGCCTCCACCGGGCGGGTCAGCGGGTACTCCTTCGCCCTGGACAGCTACCGCGACGAGGCCGGGGAGCTGGTCTGGTTCAAGGGCTCCGCGCTGGGCCGGGACCTGTCGTGGAGTCGCATGGGTCCGGTCGTGGAGACCCCGACGAAGGCGATGCAGACGCCGCCGGTCGTGGACGTGGCGAGGAAGCGGTTGGAGCTGCCGGGCCGGCACCAGGTGCGGGTGGAAGCCGCACAGGAAGCCGCCGTGGTCCGCCGGACGGAGACGGCGAAGCGGGAGGCCCCGCGGGTGGCCGGGCGGGAGGCGGGGCACCGCTCCCAGCGGGTCCGTCAGCACTGGGCGCAGCGGGCTGAGCGGTCACCGCGGCTGCTGGTCCCAGCCCGACGGGCCGCACTGGCCGAGGTCCAGAAGCTGCATGCGGTCTCGTTCCCGACACCGTTGAAGGGGACGACGCTTCGGCAGCGCATGGCGGCGCTGAAAACCGTCGACGAGGCAGCACCCACCCGATCCAGGCAGGCCCGCGACCTAGGCACGAGGCAGAGTCGTGACCCTGGCGGCCGCGGCCGCTGAGCGGCTGGGCTGTCTCTCCGCGTGCGCTGATCGGCCAGCGCACGCGTCATACAAGAGGTGTGACCTGATGGGCTGGCTTGCGCCGGCTGCTTCGGCTACCTCGCTGCGGTGACCGGAGAGGTCGTCGAGGTCACCTCGGCGACGTGGCGGGGGAGGTCCTAATCGGCCCTGAGACTCGTGCGTGCTGCCGCCATGACCACGCACCAGGGGTGGGGCAGGTCGCCACTGCGCGACGTGCCCGCGCGCTGCGCGACCGAGACCGGTAACGCGCGGGTCGGTCAGCGGGTCGACCGGAGGTAGCGATACCAGAGCAGCAGCTCGCGGACGGCGAAGAAGACGGCGAGGTAGGCCAGCAGCGTGAAGGCGAGCGGGATGACGAGTAGCAAGCCGGCGCCGGCGAAGGCCGCGTAGAAGAAGACGACCAGGTACAGCGACACGATCGCGGTCAAGCAGTCCAGGGCTACCCACAGCGGGGGTCGAGGAGTCGTGCCTCGGCCAGCCCGGAGGGAGCGCTGCGTCCACCAGGGCTCGCCGTACCTGTCGCCGCGTCCAAGCGTTGAGCGCGGCCACTCTTGGTAGGAGTCGAGGCAGGTCACGCGCGTCGTCTTCGGCGTCTGCCAACGTGGCCAGCGTCGAGGCTGAAGGCGCTGACCTCAAGCGCGTTTTGAAGGTGCCTTCAGGCTGCGGAGAGGTTTTAAAACTTGCTGCTAGACACTCTTCTAAGAGTCCTAAATAGGACATTCTGTCCTCTATAGGACAATCGTTCAGAAGTCCTTGCCGCACTGCACATTGAGGGTGCAGCATCCAACTCGTGCACAAAGCGTGCGGCGGCACGGACGGATACCAGGGAAATCACGGGGCGTCTAGGTCTGTTGTTGTATCGAATATATCGACCGCTGTGATCGCCGCAGCCCATAGCATTCCTGCTTGAAAGCGAGTCTTAGCGCCGAGAGCTTTTGCTGCTATAGCGACATGCCTTCGGACTGTTCGTTCAGAGCAGTCGAGCTCTCGAGAGATCATCGAATCGGTCTTGCCGGCGGCGAGAGCGATCAAAATTCGGCATTCAAGCGAACCAGGTTTAATGCTACCCATTCCAGTGTCCTTCGGTTCGAGGGCCTTGATACCGCAGTGGACGCAACTGTGAGTCGTCAAAATTTCTATAAAAATAACACTGGCTACTAGCTTTGCCGCTTTAGATCGATCGACCTGCCGTCGGAACTCAACGACGACTACTGAAACTGAGACTTAGGAGTTCGCATGTTCAAGAAGTCAGCAGCAAGAGTCGCGTCGACTCTCGTCGTCAGCGCAGTAGTCATTGCTGGAGGCAGTACTGCGGCGCATGCCGATCCGACGTGGTACACCAGGTGTGTAAATGGGCTCTCTTATACTGGGCCGGCTATCGAGGATGGCGGCGCTGATACATACGCCATGAGGTACAATGTGAGCAGAAATAGCGCAAATTGCCAGCTGGCTGTGGCGTTTACGACATCGTTCACCTATCGCGATAGCATTAGCGGCAAAATGAACACAATTGTAAGGTATGAAACCGGAAATACTGCCCGTGGAACGGGTACGTTCAGGGGTTACTCAGATACTAGTAAGACGGTCAGTAATATTCACCTGGCTGTCGTGGCGCAATAGTAGGTGATACGATTGACTCAGTAGAAAGCAGCTGCAGCCAAGGGGCTTCGTCAGTGATGGCAAAAAAGCGGTTCCATGGTTTTGTTCGACGCTGGCGGTGGGCACTAATTTTTGTGCCCGCCGCCTGGATTTTGATCAGCATTATAAACGGCGATTTGAACTGGATCGCCGTAATTTCGGCGACCATTTTTGTTTATGCCTGCCTTGCATTGTGGAGTTGGCGCGACCAGCGTCGCTCACCCTAATTTGAAAATAACACTTGCACATCACTGGCGCGTTCAACTGTAAGCTCCTATTCTCACAAATATGGCGGTGTCAATGCTTACTGCCTGGAAGACGTGAGCGCGAAGTCGCTTCATTGAAATCTGCCAGAAATGTCCTTTCGCTGGACTCCGGGTGCGAATGAGCCGTTGACTTACCGTGGCTCGACCTTAGCGTTAATCTGAAATTTGGGAAGCGCTTTAGAGGGCCCCACTTAGAGGTACGCAGGCGGTAAATCTGGGAACTGTCCGAACGAATCCCCAATGTTTCCGGGGTGTTCCTTTGTAGACGGTCGGCAACAGGTCGGTCTCGGCTGGGGCGGGCGAGGCGTCCCCGGCCGAGCCGAGTAGAGCACCGCAACCACCGAAGAGGACCAGGCAGCCCACGCCGACGCCGGCCAGGGTGAGCTTGCGGCTGCGGATCACCGGGTCACCGTCACAGCGGGGGGAGTGATCGTTTCGGCTGGCGGGGTCACCACGACGGGAGCCGCTGGCATGGTGGTCGTGGCCACCGGGGCAGTCGCCATCACGGTCGGTGCAGGTGACGGCTTGTTCGTCACGGTCGTGGTGGGAGCGGGTAGCTGGTCAGGTGTCGTGATCCCGACTCCAGCGACGCAGCCGACCAGGGCTGCGAACAGGCCCAGCGCGATGGCGCCGAGGACGAACCCTTTTCGTCGGGGACGGGCAGATGGGACTGGGTGGGACATGCCCCTCCGTTGCGCGCTGCTCTTCTATGAGTACGAGCCGGAGCCGTTCGAGCTACGGAGCAGCGCCCAGGCGGGGGTTTTGTCGGGCGCCAGTCGACGTCATCGACCATCTGGGCAGTGGTGGCGTTGGGTGAGCGGAGCCGGGAGGTGAGTCCCGGCCCCGCCCGAGCACTACTTGCCCTTGCCCTTGCCCTTGGCCTGCGCCAGAGCGCTGGCCGCGAGCGTGCGCGTCCGCGCCGATGACCGACCATCACGCAGTGCTGCGGACGCCTTGCTGGCGACCTTGGCGCTCGTGACCTTGCTGCTGCTCGACTTCGCCATGTCCCCTTCACCTCCTGCCTGCCCATGATCTCTGCCGGGCCGCTGCACGGCGGGCGTCCGTACGGCGTGGCAGCGAGTGGCTGCCTGGATCCAGCGTGAGCTGTGTAGGCGGGTTCTAGCGCGGGCTCCGTAGGTGTGTCGCGGCCTGCCGCCGCGGCACCACCTGCAGTGAGCTTCGAGGTCTTTACCGAGAAGGGGTCCCTTCACGGTAAGAGTGGGTCGTGCCTGCCCGCTCCCAGCACCAGCCGCCGCGGTTGATCGGCTACCTCCGCGTCTCCACCGAGGAGCAAGCCACTTCCCGTGCAGGGCTGGAGGCCCAGCGCTCCGCACTGCTGGCCGAGGCCGAGCGCAGGAGCTGGGAGCTGGAGCTGGTCGAGGACGCAGGCTTCTCCGCCAAGGACCTCAACCGGCCTGCCCTCACCGACGCCCTGGCGCGTCTGGATGCGCACCGGGCCGACGTCTTGGTGGTCTCCAAGCTCGACCGCCTCTCGCGGTCCATGAAGGACTTCACCGACCTGCTCGACCGTGCCCAGCGCCGGCGCTGGTCGCTGGTCTGCCTGGACCTGGGCGTGGACACCACCACCGCGACCGGCGAACTGCAGGCCCACATTGTCGGGTCCATGGCGCACTACGAGCGTCGCTTGATCGGGCAGCGCACCAAGGACGCCATGGCAGCCAAGAAGGCTCAGGGCGTCCACCTGGGCCGCCGCCAGGATCTACCGCTCGACGTCGTGCGTCGAGTGGTGGACGAGCGCAGGGCCGGCCGGACCTGGCAGGCCATCGCGGACGGGCTCACCTCAGACGGTGTGCCCACTGCCCGGGGTGCTGTGAGGTGGCGCGTCTCGACCGTGCAAGGCGTCCACGTGTGTGTGGCGGCGCAGGTCATACGCGAGGAGGCGCCCTGCAGTAGCTCGTTGCGCGCTAGCGCGGATTGAGCTGTTCGAAGGTGACCGACGTGGGTGCATTTGTCCAACGTCTGCGGGAGGATGAAGGAGAAGATGTCCGCGACTTCCCAGCTACCAAGACAAGGGTGCGTCGAACTCGTTGATCAACCAGCGGGGTGCTCATCCGATGACTGAGTCGTCTCCTCCCGATCATTCGGTTGGACTGCCCGCGCCTGGACAGTGTCGCGCCCTCGCGGCGGTGGCCTACTCGCGCAGCGCGGCGATGGCTGCTGCTGATCTGGGTATCAGTCTTACGGACCTCGCCCAAGCCCTGACCGCGGCCCGGGTGCACTACAGGGTGCAGAGCACGCGAGCTGCTCTCACCGAGGCCCACCGACTGGGCCACATCGTCCCGGACGCCTGAGCTGACCGGGAGGTGGTCAGCGTCAGTCGCTCGTTCGTCAGTTGTTGCAGGTGGTGAGGGTCCAGCGGTTGGAGAAGGTCACTGGGCAGGGGTCCAGGAGGCGGCCTCCACAGCTTCGTCGGAAGACATCCCCGTGGACACCTGGATCGACCGTGAGCACCACCTGCGCCGGCGCGCCGAACGAGTGCGCGACCTCCTCCACGGATTATGGGGGCACGATCCCCTGCCCCACGCCGACCCCCAGCTCGCGCTACTCCTGGATGCGTTGCTGGGCGATGACGAGAGCGGGCGGGCGTCGGGAGTGGTCGTGCAAGGTGACGGCGTGACCTACGGACAGCTCATCGACGCTGTCACCCACCCCGGCGGGGGCCTGCGAGGGCTGAGTCGGCTGCCTGCGGCGTTCGTGCAGCGCCTGGAGGCGAGCGCTGCCCTGGCTCCCGCGCGCCTCAGCCGGGGCTTGGCCGCCCTGCCCGATGAGACGTGCGGAGCTTGGGAGCTCGACATCGCCACCGAGGTCGTCAGCTACGACGCGGTGACTGCTCGACTGCTCGGGTTCGGACACCAGGGCGGTCGTGGGAACCTCAGATCCACGGGCGCGGGGACCATCCACCACGACGATGAGTTCCTCGTGGCATCGGCTCTGGAGGAGGCTACGGCCACCCACCGGCCCTACCAGGTGCGCTTCCGGGTGTCCTTGCCCGACGGCAGCACCGGGTGGCGGGCCAGCCGCGCCCGTCCCGTGGGTGGGGAGGGCAGCGACGCCGCCCGGCTGGTCGGCTTCGTCGCCGCCGACGACTGAGGTCTTCGGTGCCTGGGGTGACAGCGACCGCCCCGACGCGGCACGCTGTGACCGCTGTGCCCGTGGTGCGGCATCCAGGGGCGGCTCTGTTCACATCCCAGAGCGTGCCGCCGGGGTCAACCAGCCGGCTCCGCGAGTCGCTCGGCTCCAGCAGCAGGGTCGGGCGACTCGCCCGCCGACGGCGGCGGCGGTGCGTCCTGGCGACGCCGACGGGGTGGCAGCACCAGATCGAGGGCGTCGCGCACGTCGGGCGGTACCGGTTCTCCTGCGCCGACACTGGCGGTCAAGAGGTCAGCGACCTGCAGCAGCTTGCGGTTGGTGGTCTGCGACACCTGCTTGAGCGCGGCCACGGCGAGATCCTCCCCGCAGGACATCAAGACCATCAGCATCCCGACCGCGTGCTCGATGCGGGGCCGGTTCAGCAGAGCAGTCGTGAGCTGCTGCACCCGGGTCTCAAGCTCCTCGACGGAGATCGAGAGTGCAGCAGCGACCTCAGCTGCGCTGGCACGCTCCTCAGCGGCCCTCCAGTCGCCCTGCTCACCATCCGTCGACACGAACCCTGTGGGTACCCGTCGATACGCCACGCCGATCACCTCCGGTGCGTCGTTGCTGTGACCGGCCGGCCCTCGACCTCCCCCCTCTCATCGTGCGATGCCGGCGGGACTTGAGCTTCCAACGCCATGCATACATGTGCGCTAGGCGCGGGCAGTGTCGCTACGACCGTGCCCGCCACCTGGACCGCTACCCCACCTATGCCTTGGCCGGGCTGTTGAGCTGACGCACTGACCGCTCACCATCGCCCGCTGGCGTGGGAGGGCCCGTAGCGAGTCGCTGCAGCTCACGCGGATGCCACACTCCGGGCATGAGCACCGAGGTCCTCGAGCGGGAGGTCTACAGCGAAGCGGAAGCGGCTCGCCTGCTCGGCATCTCACCCTCGACGCTGAACTACTGGCTCGAAGGTGGAGTGCGTCGCGGTAAGCAGTACCCCCCCGTCATCCGCGAGAAGCCACGAGGCAACGGCTCGGGGCCGCGCCCCGCGGTGACGTGGGCGGAGTTCGTCGAGGCCGGGCTGCTGTGCGCCTACCGCCGTCAGGCGCAGGTGCCGATGCGTGAGCTACGCGCGTTCATCGACCTACTACGCACCCGCTTCGGGGTGCCCTACCCCCTGGCCGACCGTCGCCCCTTCGCCTCCGGCAAGGACCTCCTCTTCCGCGCCCAGGAGGAAGCCGAGCTGCACCCGGACTTCTGGATCGTGAGCAACGCCGGCGGCCAGCTCGCTCTACTACCGGTCGGGGCGGACTTCTACCGCAGTGTGGTGTGGGCGGATGACCTCCCCACCGGCTGGCTCGTGGCCGGACCCGACTCCCCCGTGGTCGCTGACCCTGATCGTCGCTTCGGGCGCCCCAGCATCGCTGGGGTGAGCACCGAGGTGATCTGGGAGCACCGCCAGGCAGGAGAGGGTGATGAGGAGATCGCTGACGCCTTCGACCTCGAGCTCAGC
>Ga0160429_1000977_pt1 | contig 17475 bp, 19 predicted proteins | sample SolpanmetagenomR_FD_108199 | JGI IMG/M metagenome (GOLD analysis project Ga0160429, IMG submission 108199) | Solar panel surface microbial communities from Lawrence Berkeley National Laboratory, California, USA - R | ecosystem: Engineered > Built environment > Solar panel > Unclassified ...
AAGGCGCTGCCCCAGGCCCGACTCATCCTGGAGGCGGCCGAAAAAAGCTTCCGGGCCGGCGACATCGACTACGTGACCTACGTGGTGAACACCGAGCCCGCCTGGCAAATCCAGAGCAACTACCTCGACCAGGCCCAGCGCTACAACGAGGTAGTAGTCAACATCGAAATCCTCGTGGGTGCCGAGCCAACGCCCGCCCGCTAGCCCCTTCCTTTCGCCTTATGGAGCCCCCGGCTCGCCTTCTCCCTGCAATGGCAATTGCCCTGAAAATTTACCCCCTGGCCACTGGGCTGGCCCTGCTCGCCGCCTGCGGCGGCAAGCCCGACGCGACCACCAAAACCGACCCCACCGCCGCCAAAACAGCCGCCCCGGCTGCCCCCGCCAATCCCGACCAGGTGGCCGTGAGCGCCGCCCAGGAGCGGGCCGCCGGCATCGAGCTCGGCAGCTTTGAGCGGCAGAACATGACTACCGAGGTGCAGGCCAACGGCTCGGTGGAGGTGCCGCCCCAGAACCGGGTGGCCATCACGGCCATCATGGGGGGCTACGTGCAAACCGTGAACGTGCTGCCCGGCCAGCACGTGGCGGCCGGCGCCGTCATCGCCACGCTGCGCTCGCCCGAGTACCTCACCTTGCAACAGACGTATTTGCAGAGCAAGGCCAAGGTGCGCTTCCTGGCCGAAGACCTGGAGCGCCAGCGCATTCTGGACGTGGAGGACGTGGGTGCCAAGCGGAAATTGCAGCTGGCCCGCGCCGACTATGCCAGCGAGCAGGCTACGCTGCGCACCACGGCCGCCCAACTGCGGCTGCTGGGCATCTCGCTGGCCCGGCTCGATGCGGGCACCATCGTGCCCACCGTGCCCCTCACCACGCCCATCGCGGGCTACGTGAAGTCGGTCAATAGCAACCCCGGCGAATTTTTGAACCCCCAGGACCCCCTGGCCGAGGTGCTCAACCGCGACGACTTGCACCTGGAGCTCAAAGTGTTTGAGAAGGACGTGGCCCGCGTGAAGCCCGGCCAGAAAATCTTCTTCAAGGTGCAGAATGCCGGGCGCGACGAGGAGCTCACGGCCCGGGTGTTCCTGGTGGGCAAGGCCTTCGACGACAACGCCCGCACGGTGCGCGTGCACGCCCACCTCGAGCCCGAGCGCAGCGACCTGCTGCCTGGGCAGTTTGTGGCCGCCCGCATCCAGACGGCCGGCGCCCGCGTAAGAACCCTGCCCGAGGCCGCCCTCATCCAGGCTGGCGACCTTAGCTACATTTTTCAGCGGGTGGGCACCGACTCGGGCCGCACCGTGTTTCGGCGCCTGAAAGTGCGCGCCGGCCAGCCCCAGCACGGCGACGTAGCCGTGGCCGTGCTCGACCCCCTGGCCGACACCACCCAGCTGGTGCGGCGCGGCGCCTATTTTCTCGACGCCGAATTGCGCAAGGGCGATGGCGGCGAATAAGGTCGGCTTACTCAGTAGTTTATTAAGATTGTCTTAAAGTTGTCGTTTAGCTGATTGTTGAGCTTCGTTTTACGTTTGCTCCTCACCCAGACGGCCCCATTTTTGGGGCCGTTTGCTGTGTTGGGGCCAGCCAGTCAGGTTTCCCACAGGTTTGCCCCAGCTTTCTACTTCCCCACGCTTCTTGTTTTTCTGCCATGCGTATTCATCTTTTGAGTGGCTTACTGGCGTTGCTGGCCACTACCACTGCTATGGCCCAGGCCCCGGCACCCGCCAGCTGGAACAGCTCGCTGCCCGCTGCCCTGGCGCTGGCCAAGGCTAGCCAGAAGCCCGTGCTGGCCGTTTTTTCGGGCTCCGACTGGTGCAAGCCCTGCATGCAGCTCAAGCAGGAGGTGTTCGACCAGCCCGAGTTTGTGCAGTACGCCCGGGACAAGTTTGTGCTGGCCCGCTTCGACTTTCCGCGCAATAAGAAAAACGCGCTTTCCAAGGAGCAAACCAGGCAGAGCGAGGAAGCCGCCGCGCAGCTCAATAAGGAAGGTGCCTTCCCGGCCGTGGTGCTGCTCTCGCCCGAGGGGAAGGTGCTGGCCCGCACCGGCTACCGCCCCGGCGGCGCGGCCGCCTACGATGCCTACCTGGACCAACTCCTCGCCAAGAAATAGGTGGCTACGCACCGCACACCGACGGCCAACGGGCAGCCGCGGCTGCTGGGCCTAGCCCTGCTGCTGGGCATACTGGCCGCGCTGGGGGCGGGCCCGCTGGCGGCCCAGCCGCGGGCTCCTAAGCCCGCCCGGGCCTACACGCGCGCGGCCCACCTCATGGGCTCGGCGTTCACGTTCACGGCAGTGAGCGCCGACGATTCGCTGGCTTGGCGGGCGCTGCGCGCCGGCCTGCGCGAAACCTGGCGCATCGACCGGCTGTGCTCGTACTGGGATTCGACCTCGCAAGTGGTGAAAATTAACCGCGCGGCGGGCATCCGGCCGGTGGTGGTCGACCAGGAGGTGTACGACCTTGTTGCGCGCACGCTGAAGATTTCGCAGCTCAGCGGCGGGGCATTCGACATCACGTTTGCCAGCAGCGACAAGATTTATAAGTTCGACAAGCAGGCCCACGCCAGCCTGCCCGACTCGGCTACGGTGCGTCGCTCCATCCGCCGCATTGGCTGGCAGAAGGTGCGCCTCGACCCGGCGGCGCACTCGGTTTTTTTGCCCGAGCCAGGGATGCGCATCAACCTGGCCGGCATCTTGCAGGGCTACGGCGTGCGCCGGGCCGCGGAGATTATGAAAAAGATGGGCATTGCGGGCGGCCTCATCAACGGCTCGGGCGACGTGTACTGCTGGGGCCGGCAGCCCGACGGCAGCGGCTGGCGCGTGGCCATCGGCGACCCCGCCCGGCCGCGCACCGTGTCGTCGTGGCTCACGGTGAGCGACCTAGCGGTGGTAACGGCTGGCAACTACGAGCAATATTTTACGGTGGGCGGCAAGTACTACGGCCACATCATCGACCCGCACACCGGCTACCCGGCCACGGGGCTGCGCTCGGTCACCATCATCTGCCCCGACGTGGAGCTGGCCGACGCCCTCGACGATGCCGTGTTCGTGCTCGGCCCCACCGCGGGGCTAGCCCTGATAAACCGCCTCAAAGGCATCAATTGCACGCTCATCACCGACGATGGCCAGACGCTGGTTTCCCGCGGCATGCAGCTCAACCCCTACCACAGCGCCGCGCCGGCCGCCGTGGCTCAGCCCAAGCCCAAATCATGAAAAACGCTCTTCTGCGGCCCGCTTTGCTGGGCCTGCTGCTGGCCGGCGCCGCCGCGCTGCCCGGCTGCGTATCGGTGGCCGCTTACCAGAAAGCCTACCTCAACGACGAGGATATGAGGCTGGCTACCAAAAAGGTCGAAACCTCGGAAGTCAACTTCGAGAGCTACCGCGAGGGCGCTGGCGGCGCCAACGGCGGCAAAGTAGGCGGGGGCTGTGGGTGCAACTAAGGGCCGGGTAAAATAGGGGTGGGGCTAGCCCCGGCCCACCGCTCGCGCCGTTTATGATTCCTGTTGTTCAACGACGGGCGGGGACAAGCCCCACCCCTACAAGTTATTTTGTGAACAAACTATTCCTCACCACCCTGGCCCTGGCCGCGCCGCTGGGCGCGCTGGCCCAGGCCACGCCCACGCCCAACCGCCTCGATGGCTCGGGCCTCGCGCCCAACGGCGCGCAATTGCCCACGCCCGCCCGCTACGGCGAAACGGAGGTGGACATTCTGGGCAGCTACTACCAGCAAAACGGCACCCACTCGGCCGTGGAGGGCGGCGTGGGCGACCAGCACCTGACCGACGTGGCGCCGACCATTCTGCTCAACGTGCCCCTCGATTCGACTACCCGGCTCTCGGCCAACGTGGGCATTGATTACTACGCCTCGGCCTCGTCGGACAAAATTGACCAGGTGCTGTCGTCGCCCTCGGCTTCCGACGTGCGCTACCACGCCGACTTCGGCCTCGCCCGCACCCTGGCCAACAAGCTCACCACGCTCGGGGCCGGGGCGGGGGTGTCGAAGGAGTATGATTACCTGTCGTTTAACCTGCTGGCCACCTGGGTGCAGGCCTCGGCCGACGGCAACCGGCAGTTCAGCGCCAGCGGGCAGGTTTTTCTCGACCAAATCAAGCTCATCACGCCCGCCGAGCTGCGCGTGGGCGGCACCCAAAACAAGAAATACGGCTCCGATAACCGCCAGAGCATCACCCTCTCGCTGGTGTATGCGCAGGTGCTGAGCAAGCGCCTGCAAGCCTCCCTGAGCGTGGAGCCGGTGGTGCAGCGCGGGCTGCTAAGCACGCCGTTTCAGCGGGTGTATTTCCGCGATTATGCGCCCGGCGGCCTCGCGCCCGGCGAGCTAGGCACCGCCAAAGCCGAGGTGCTGCCGCGCCTGCGCTACAAATACCCCGCTAGCCTGCGCCTCACGTACTACGCCACCGACCTGGTGCAGCTGCGGGGCTTCTACCGCTTTTATAACGACAACTTCGGCATCCGGGCCAATACCTTCGAGGTGGAGGCGCCCGTGAAAGTGAGCCCGTTCTTCACGCTCTACCCGTTTTACCGCTACCACACCCAAACGGCGGCCGACTATTTCGCGCCCTACCTGGCCCACTCGGTGCTTGATGAGTATTTCACCTCCGACTACGACCTGTCGGCCTTTTCGGCCAACAAGGTGGGGCTGGGCCTGCGCTATGCGCCGCTCTACGGGCTGGGGCGCTTCCGGCTGGCCAGCCGCATCACCAAGTTTAAGTCCGTAGACTTGCGCTACGGCTACTACCGCCAAAGCACGGGCCTCACGGCCAACGTGGTGAGCTTCGACCTGGCCTTCGTAATGCCGTAATCTTTCCCCAAAGCCTACCCATGACCCCCATCGAAACCCAGGCGCCGGCCGAGCAGCACCTCACCAGCTCGGCCATGCTGCAAGACATCGTCATTGGCTTGTCCGATGGCCTCACGGTGCCGTTTGCGCTGGCGGCGGGCCTGAGCGGGGCGGTGCAGTCGTCGGGCCTGGTCATCACGGCGGGGCTGGCCGAGATTGTGGCCGGCTCCATCGCGATGGGGCTGGGCGGCTACCTGGCTGGCCGCACCGAGGTCGACCACTACGCCGCCGAGCTGGCCCGCGAGCACGAGGAAGTGCGCACCGTGCCCGACACCGAGCGCCGCGAGGTGCAGGAGCTGTTCGTGGAAATGGGCCTCAGCGAAGCCACCGCCGCCCAGGCCACCGCCGAGCTGGTGCAAGACCCCGCCCAGTGGGTCAAGTTCATGATGAAGTACGAGCTGGGCCTTGAGGAGCCCGACCCCCGGCAGGCGTTCAAGAGCGCCTTCACCATTGCCGGAGCCTACGCCGTGGGCGGCCTCATCCCGCTGAGCGCCTATTTTCTCACGGCCACGCCGCAGCAGGGGTTGCTGTGGTCGGGCCTTATCACGCTGGTGTGCCTGCTGGTGTTTGGCTTCTTCAAAAGCCGCCTCACGGGCCAGGCCCCGGTAGCCGGCGCCTTTAAGATGGCCGCCACCGGGGCCGCGGCGGCCGCGGCAGCGTTCTACGTGGCGCGCCTGGTGCAGGGCCACGGCGGCTAGGGTAGTAGCTATGCCAGAGGAAGCAGGCCACTACGCCATTGGGTGTTGGTAATAAAGGCCTGCCAGCTAACCTTGCAAGTAGCAAAAGCCAACTGCCATTCCACCCATTGCGAGCCTGCGGCGGCAGTTAGTGTTCCCATAAGCTTTAGCGTCTTACTCTCTTCGCTTAGTTCATTTGAAACAATAAGCTCCAAGTCATTTAGTGCTTCAAAAGTAGCCAGGGTCTGCATGACCTTTTGGTCGTCTTGGTAAATGCTAAGCTTCTCGTCCTGCACACTAGCGAGCACAATCATTGTCCGACCCATTACGATAGGTTCGCTTACATCATGCTCGATTAGGTTGGCAAGCTTGGCCCAGTCAAATACTAGTTCTACCGTGGCTCCGCGCCTGACGTAAGATTCGAGGGTAGAATCATGCAGACTGAGCCGCTCTAGCCCTTGCGTAATATGATAAGGCATGAATTTCCTGAATTACTCTCGTTATTATTCCAAAAGTAAGCCGCCCCAGGCACCCTCGTTTTGAGGGTGCCTGGGGCGACTGTTTGTAGTCTGCCAAGCCGACTATTACTTGCCCAGCTGCTTCAGCAGCTCCTTAGCGGCGGGCTCCGAGGAGGCGGGGTTTTGGCCGGTGATGAGGTGGCCGGCCGTGACGACGTAGGGCTGCCAGTCGGCGCCTTTCGAATAGGTGCCGCCGTTTTCCTTCAGCATATCCTCGACCAGGAAGGGCACTACGTTGGTCAATTGTACGGCCTCTTCCTCGGTGTTGGTGAAGCCCGTTACGGGCTTGCCTTTCACCAGCGGCTCGCCGCTAGGGGCTTTCACATGGCGCAGCACGCCGGGGGCGTGGCACACCACGGCCACCGGCTTATTGGCGGCGTAGGCCTGTTCGATGAGGGCGATGGAGTGCGCGTCCTCAGCCAAATCCCAGAGCGGGCCGTGGCCGCCGGGGTAGAAAATGGCGTCGAAGTCGGCCGCCTTGATGGTGTCGAGCTTCACGGTGTGGGCCAGGGCTTGCTGGGCCGCGGGGTCGTTTTTGAAGCGCTCGGTGGCGGCAGTTTGGGCGCCGGGCTCGTCGCTTTTGGGGTCGAGGGGCGGCTGGCCGCCCTGGGGCGAGGCCAGCGTGAGGTCCACGCCCGCCTCTTTGAATACGTAGTAGGGGGCGGCAAATTCTTCCAGCCAGAAGCCGGTTTTCTTGCCCGTGGTGCCCAGCTCGTCGTGCGAGGTCAGGATGACAGCGATTTTCATGGTGTTCAGTTGAATAAAAGAGGAAGGAGAAAAGGCAGCAGGTGGCCAGGCAGTGCCTAGTCCAGCAGCCGGAAAAACGTGACCCGGCGCTCAGCCAGCAGCGGCACGATTTGGCCTACTACTACCTCTTGGTAGTGGGCCGAGTCGCGGTGCGCTTCCAGGGCAGCCTGGTCGGCGTACTGCTCATACACCAGGAAGTGGGCTGGGTCGGCGGCGTCCTGGTGGGCTACGTAGAGCAGGTTGCCGGGCTCGTGCGCCCGCACGGCGGCGGCGGCTTGCAGCAGCAGCTGGCGCACGGTTTCTTCCTGGCCGGGCTGGGTGCGCCAGTCGGCGGCCACGGCGATAATATTAGAGGTAGCGGGGTCCATAAAATAGAGATAGAATGTGGAAAGCAGCGGATAACGCGGCTAGCCGCGCCGGTCCATGCCGGCCAGCGCGGCTAGCCTGGCCAGGGGGCGCTTAGGCCACTTTTACCACGGCTTTGCCCGTGTTCTCGCCTTTAAACAAGCCCAGGAAGGCGGCCGGAATCTGGTCGAAGCCCTCGGTAATGGTTTCCTCACCCTTGAGCTGGCCGGCGGCGTACCACTCGGTGAGCTTTTGCACGCCCTCGGGCCAGCGGTCGAGGTAGTCGCTCACGATGAAGCCTTGCAGCTTGGTGCTGGTTTTGAGGAGCTTGCCCTCGGGGCGCGGGCCCATTGGGGCCTCGGTAGCGTTATAAGTCGAAATCTGACCGCAGAGCGCGATGCGGGCGTGCTTGTTCAGCAGGTCGTACACGGCATCGGTGATGGCGCCGCCCACGTTGTCGAAGTAGCAGTCCACCCCATTGGGCGCCGCCGCGGCCAGGGCCTGGGCAATGTCGGGCGTGGTTTTGTAGTTGATGGCCTCGTCGAAGCCCAGCGCCTTGAGGTGCGCCACCTTCTCATCGGAGCCGGCGGTGCCCACCACGCGGCAGCCCTGAATCTTGGCCAGCTGGCCCACGAGGAGGCCCACCGCGCCGGCCGCGCCCGATACCACCACGGTTTCGCCGGCCTTGGGCTGGCAAATGTCGAGCAGGCCGAAGTAGGCCGTAAGGCCGGGCATCCCGAGCAAGCCCAGGAAATAGCTGGCGGGCGCCTTATCGACCGGCACGCGGTTCAGGCCCCGGGCATCGGCCACGCTAAATTGCTGCCAGGGCAGGTTGCCGACCACCACGCTGCCCACCGGCAGGGCGTCGGCCTGGCTGGCCACCACCTCGGCCACTACGCCGCCCGCGATGGGCGCGCCCACCTCAAACGGTGCCACGTACGACTTGGCGGCGCTCATGCGGCCGCGCATGTAGGGGTCGACCGACACGTATAGGGTCTTGAGCAGCACCTGGCCCGGGGTGGGCTCGGGCAGGTCGCGGGTTTCGAAACGGAACTGGGCGGCCGTGGGCTCGCCCTGGGGGCGGCTGGCCAGCACGATGCTTTGTGTCTTCATAATAAGCAGCGGGAGAGGGGGTGAATAAAAAACGGTCATGCTGCGGCAGGCCGCGCATGACCGTCGTAGAAGTGCGCCGGCCCGGGGCCGGCGGCCAGCCGGGGGCTAGTCGTGGGTGGTCGTGGTGAGGGTTACCTCAATGTTGCCCTTGGTGGCGCGCGAGTAGGGGCAGATGCCGTGGGCGGCTTCTACCAGCTCCTCAGCCTGCTTTTGCTCGAAGCCGGGCAGGTTCACGTGCAGGTCGGCCGAGATGCCGTAGCCACCGTCTTCGGCCTGGCCGAAGCCGATGAAGGCCTCAATCGACACGTCTTGCAGCTTCACCTTGGCCTGGCGGGCGGCCACGCCGAGGGCGCCCTCAAAGCAGGCCGCGTAGCCGGCGGCAAACAGCTGCTCGGGGTTGGTAGCGCCGGCTTTGCCGGGGCCGCCCATTTCCTTGGGCGTGCTCAGGGTGAGGTCGAGCACGTGATTGTCGGAGGTAACGTGGCCGTCGCGGCCGCCGATGGCCTTGGCCTGGGCGGTGAATACCTTATTGGTGAGCTTCATGGGGGAAGAAAAAGAAAAGGGGAAAAGCAAGTTGAAAAAGTGCCAAGCGGTCGGCTACCCTAGCCGCGCCAGCAGCTGGGTGAGCTGGGCGCGCAGGGCCGCAAGCTCGGGCAGACTCAGGCCCGCCCTGGCCAGCAATTGGGCCGGTACGGTGCCGGCCTGCGCCTGCAAGGCCCGCCCCGCCGGCAGCAGCTCGATAAGAACGGAGCGCTCGTCGCGCGGGTCGCGGCGGCGGCTTAGCCACTGCCGCTGCGCCATGCGCTTGAGCAGGGGGGTGAGGGTGCCCGAGTCGAGCAGCAGGCGCTCGCCCAGCTCCTTCACCGTTAGCTGCTGGTGCTCCCACAGCAGCAGCAGCACCAAATACTGCGGGTAGGTGAGGCCCAGCGCCTGCAAAAGCGGCTGGTAGGCTTTGGTGATTTGCCGCGACACGGCGTACAACGGAAAGCAGAGCTGGTTTTCCAGCTTCAGCAGGTCGTTCGGGGCGTCGGGGGCGAAGTCAGGAGTCATGGCGTTCGGGTAGTAGACCGCGAACGGTTGCGTAATGTTTAATTGTGCACAATTAATTTCTCAAAATAGCTAGTGAGCCCGGTGATGATGGCGCGTCACCGGGCTCACTAGGAGCGGGCTAGGGCTCGGTCTGGCGCCGAGCTATCAGTTGAAAAAATAAGTGCCCGTGAGCTGCGCCACGCGGTTGTAGGCCGCATCGGCGCCAAAGTCGTGCACAAAGGCTACCCGGCCATTATCGGCAGGCTGATGCAGGTTGCGCAGCCCCAGGCCGTAGCCCAGCTGCACCTGCACCGGGCCCTGCCGGTAGCCCAGGCCGAAGTTAACGCCCGCGTCGAGGCGGCGGTTGTTGGTGCCGTCGCCGTAGGCAATGGCCTCCTCAACTGGCTGCGGGTCGCTCGGTTTGGGGGTCGGTGGCTGGGCCGTAGTAAGCCGAGGACGTAATACTGCCGTGCTGCCGGCCGCCTACTCCCAGCGCCACGTAGGGCCCCGCAAAAACCTGCCAGCCGTGGTCGCCGTGCCGGGTGTACATCACGTTGAGCGGCAATTCGAGCCAGTTGGCGCGGTTGGTGGTGGCGGTTTGGGTGCTGGTGTAGCCGGCCACGCCGCTCACGGCGAGGGAGGTGCGGCGCTGCTCCCCTTTCTGCGAAAAAAGTAGTGCCGGCTGCACGGCAAAGTTGCCTGCCCGCGCCTCCAGCACCACCCCCGCCTGCCAGGCAAAGCAGGCGCTTTTGGCGGTAGAATAGCTGTAAGGGTAGGAGCCCGCCGAGGAGCCGGCCGGGTCCGTCGTGGTCAGGGCGCGGTGGAGGCCGCCGCGCAGGCCCAGGCGAAAAGTAGTTTGGGCGTGCGCGGTGGTGGCCAGCAGCAGGGGGGCGGCCAGCGCCGCGAGCAGTAGTTGTTTCATGGGGAAGATGAAAAACAGATGGCCCTTAGCTGAGTAGGCGGCGCGGTGCGAAGGTTGCACGGCGCCGCGCCTAAAACACGTCGCCCAGATTGAAAAACACGCCTTGCGAACCTTGGATACCAACCGCGTAGTCTACGGCCAGGTAGGAGCTGGATTTTTTGCTTAAACACAGCCGCAGGCCCGCGCCCCCGGCCGGGGCCAGGCGGCCGTAGCCGGTGCTGGGGTTGCGGGCCGACTGCCCGTTGGCAAACACCACGCCGCCCAGCACCCTGGAGCGGGTGAGGTTGAAGCGGTACTCGGCCTCGCCATACACGAGGCTGGTGCCCCGGAAGCGCCCCTGAATGTAGCCCCGCCCGGTTACGCTGTAGGTGTCCCAGCCGGTGGCGGGCAAGTCGAGGTAGGGGGCGGCCTGGCCCAGGATAAAATCGCCGTAGAGCCAGAAGGCCAGCACGTTGCCGCGCGGCCCGGCGCGCAGGTAGCGCCGGGTATCGACTTGGAGGAAGCGGTAGTTGGCATCCGAGCCGAGCGCCCGCATATTGGCCCGCAGCGCCAGCAAGAGGTAGCTCTCGCCGGCCGCCGGCCGCAGCTGGTTGGCGCGGGTATCGCGCAAGGCGCTCAGCACCAGGCCCGACGAGGTAGAGCGCCCCGCCACGCCCGGCGCGTAGCCCGACACCGCGTACACCTGCTGCCCGTCGCCGTTTACCGTTTCAATATCCCAGCGGGTATCCAGAAAATAGCCGCCGCCCACGTAGAGGTGGCCCGCCGGCCCGAGGCGGTGGTAGTAGCTCTGGTGCACCCGCAGGAAATTGTAGTTCATGGCGATGGCATCGCCGATGCTCGCGTTGCTGCCCAGGCCGTAGGTTTGCTGCGGGTAGTGCAGCAGGCGGTAGTCGGCCAGCCAGAGGCTGTGGTTGTTGGTAGTCCACAGGGGGCCGTTCAGGGCCAGGATAATCTGCTGGTTCTGGGTGTAGGTGAGGGTGGTGGAGAGGTTGGATAAGTTAGCCCCCGGCCGCCGAAAGGCGTAGCTGGCCGTGAGCGTGGCCAGCAGCCGCGCCTCCAGGGTGTAGGCCGCGGCGGGCAGCACCACCAGCGAGCGGGCCTTGCGGCGCCCCGCGCGGGCCGAGTCGGGCGCCGGGCGCGGGTGGCGGCGCGGCAGCAGCCGGCGCACCAGGTCGCCCAGGTCCTGGGTGGGGTGGAGTACCGAATCGGGGCTGGCCAGCGGGGCCAGCCGGGTCTGCGCCCGGGTGAGCTGGGTCGAAAAAAAAGCCAGCGCCAGCAGCGCCAGGGAGCGTAATCGTTGGGCAATCATCAGTTCTTAATCTGCCTTCAAACCAGCAGACGCCGCTAATGATTTGATATTTTTGTCACAACCCGCCTACTGCTGAGTAGCAAGCCCTTGCGCGGGCTGGCGAGCCGGCCAGGGCCCTGGCGGCTAGCGCGGGCCAGCCCCTGGTGCAGCGCTCAGGGCCGGGTGCTGCGCCAGGGCCCCCAGCCGGCGCCCACCCAGCCGGCCGAAGAGCGGGTGCTTGGCCTGGCCCACCACCTGCGAAGCATAAATGCCCGTGTGGCCCGAAAACAGGTACGCCACCACGCAGGCCAGCGCCAGGTACACGCCGGCCTGCGCGCCAAATAATTCGAGCCCCATCAGCAGGCAGGCCAGCGGGGTGTTGGCCGCGCCCGCAAACACGCCCACGAAGCCCATGCCCGCCAGCAGCGCCACCGGCAGCGGCAGCACTCCCGCCAGTGCCGAGCCTAGCGCCGCCCCGATGAAGAACAGCGGCGTCACCTCGCCGCCCTTGAGGCCCGCGCCCAGCGTGAGGGCCGTGAGCAGCAGCTTGAGCATAAAATCCTGCGCCCCCAGCTGGTGCTGGAAGGCTTCCACAATGACGGGCACCCCTAGCCCGGCGTAGCGCATAGTGCCCAGCGCCCACATGGCCCCCGCCACCAGCACGCCGCCCACCACCGGCCGTAGCGGCGGGTACGTTACCTTGCTAAAAACCTTGCTGACAGCGTGCGTGAGCGTGGCAAAGCCGCGCGCCGCCAGCCCAAACAGCGCCCCCGCCACCAGCGCTGCCCCCAGCCCGGTGGCCGTGAGCGGCAGCGCCGCCAGCGCCGGGTAGGGGGTGTGGCCCACGCCCCAGGCGCGCGTCACCACGTCGGCCACCACGGCGGCCAGGAAGCTGGGCAAAATGGCTTCGTAGGTGATGGAGCCCAGCAAAAAGACTTCCAGCCCGAATACCGCCCCCGCCAGCGGCGTGCCAAACACCGAGGCAAAGCCCGCGCTCATGCCCGCCACGAGCAGCAGCCGGCGCTCGCGCCGCGGCAGCCAGCGCGCCAGCTGGTCGCTGAGGGCGGCGCCCATTTGCACGGCCGTGCCCTCGCGCCCCGCCGAGCCCCCCAGCAGGTGCGTGAGCAGCGTGCCGCCCAGCACCAGCGGCACCAGCCGCAACGGAATGGTGGCGCTGGGTTGGTGTATCTCATCCAGAATGAGGTTGTTACCCTTCACTACGCGGTTGCCGAAGTAGTGGTAGGCCCCGCCCACCAGCAGGCCGCCCAGCGGCAGCAGGGCCAGCCCCCAGGGGTGAGCTTCGCGCCAGGCCGTCGCGGCTTCCAGGCTCACCAGAAAGCCGGCCGAGGCCGTGCCGGCCAGCGCGCCCACCAGGCCAGCCAGCAGCAGCCAGCGCAGGGTAAAAACCAGCGTGTAAGTAGTAGAAACAGCCCGCAGGGACCGAAGCGCGGAAAAAGTAGGAGCAGCCACGGCGCGAAATAACAGGATGATTCAGCCGGCGCGGCCCCAGCGGCTGGTCGGTAGCGTAGGAATCATCAGCGCGGCGCTAGGGGCGCCGGCGGTTCGCGGTGGCAATCCATCACCGGGCGGGAGCCTTGCGGCGTAAAGCTACCCTAGCCGCGGCGTACGGCGGGGGCCGCGCCGGGGTCGGAACCGCTCTATTTCAGCTGTTGCAAGTAAAGCAGGACAGTCTCGTAGGGGCGGCTGGGGGTGTACTTGTCGTTGATGACGAAGTAGCCGCCGCGGTAGGCCGCGAGGCCCTCCCAGTTGTAGCCCCGGTAGGGCTCGGGAAATTCCCAAAGCGGCTGCCAGGTCAGGGTATTGCGTTTAAGCTCAATAGTGAGTAGGCGGGCGTAGTTTTTATAGCCGCTCGGGTCGCGGGTTAGCCGCGCGTTGGGCTGGTCGCTGTCTGGTGTGCGGTAAATGGCATCGCCGCCCCCGCCCTTAAAGAAAAAATTAAGCGCCGTGTAGCGGCCCGCGCCCACCGCCGTGATGTCGGTGAGGCGAAACGGGAGCCGGGCCAGCGGCACGCGCACGGGCTCGCTGGCCGCGCCCAACTGCTTGCCGGGCAGCGCATAGGCGTAGTTCTGGCCCGGAAAGCTGTTGTACTCGAAGAAGGCCAGCGGGTGCCCGTTGGCTTCGGCCAGCGCCTCAAAGCCGGCGTTGTAGATGTGGCTGCCGTCGGGCGCCAGGGGCTTGGCCAGGGGCCATAAAAACGTGGTATCGAGCACCACAGCCTCGGGGCGCAGCTGGCCCCGGAGCAGGTAGCAGGTGGGCGAGGGGGTGTCGGTTTCAACCGATACATACACCGCGTCGTTAGCAATCAGCAGCGCCTCCAGGCCTTCGTAGCGCTGCCCGGCGGCGGCCATGCGGGCGCGCAGCGCGGCCAGCCCCCGGATGGGCAGCTTCTGGTAGGGCAGGGCGTAGGTGGTATCGGCCAGCTGGCGGTCGAGGTCGGCGAGGCGCACGGCGTAGAGCTTGGCCTCGGCCTGGTCCTGCAAGCGGCTCTCCGAGAGCAGGTACAGCCGGCCGGCGCTGGTGGCCAGCCCCGAAAACTGGTTGTCATAATCGGCCAGCTCCGTGGGCAGGTGCAGCTTATGGACGGCAAACTGCGGCTGCTGGGCCCGGGCGGGCAGCAGGCTGCCGCCGCACAGCAGGGCGGCTAAGTACTTGTTCATGCGCCGGTAAAAGTGGTAAAGAGCGCCGGCTAGCCCCGCGCCCGGCAAAGGTCGCGCCGCCGGGCTGCCCGGTGCTCAAAAAAGCAGTTCAGCGGCAAAAAGGCCGCGGCCCCGCCGCCTCCCCTGTAATGCCCGCCCGACCCCGGCGATAAACTTTCCCACACTACCACCCCGGCGCTTACCTTGCCAGCCGGTTCGGCTGCTTTCTCACCTTATCTGCCTGCTTGCCATGAGCTTTTCGCTGGTTCTCCTCGGCCTTGTGCTGCTCACGCTCTTTATGAGCTACGTCATCGTGCCCCAAGGCACGGTAGCCGTCATCACCGTCTTCGGCAAGTACCGGCGGGTGATGATGCCGGGGCTGAACTTCAAGATTCCGTTTATTGAGAACGTCTACAAGCGCATCTCCATCCAGAACCGCTCCCTGGAGCTGGAGTTTCAGGCCATTACCATCGACCAGGCCAACGTCAACTTCAAGGCCATGCTCGTGTACTCGGTGCTGAACCAGGCCGACGAAACCATTAAGAACGTGGCCTTTAAGTTCGTGGACGAGCGCAGCCTCATGCAGGCGCTCATTCGCACCGTAGAGGGCAGCATCCGGGCCTTCGTGGCCACCCAGCGCCAGGCGGCGGTGCTGAGCTTGCGTGGCGAAATAGTGCTGCACGTGAAGGACCAACTCGACGAAACCCTCGAAAGCTGGGGCTACCACCTCATCGACTTGCAGCTAAATGACATTGCCTTTGACGAGGAAATCATGCGCTCGATGGCCAAGGTGGTGGCTAGCAACAACCTCAAGGCCGCCGCCGAAAATGAGGGCCAGGCCCTGCTCATCACCAAAACCAAGGCCGCCGAGGCCGAGGGCAACGCCATCAAAATCTCGGCCGAGGCCGAGAAAATCGCCGCCCAGCTGCGCGGCCAGGGCGTGGCGCTCTTCCGCGAGGAGGTAACCAAGGGTATGGCCCACGCCGTGCAGGAGCTGGCGGAGAACAACTTAGACCCCTCGCTCGTATATTTTTCGATGTGGACCGAGGCCATCAAGCACTTTGCCGAGCAGGGCAAAGGCAACGTTATTTTTCTCGACGGTTCCAACGAGGGCCTCGAAAAAAACATGAAGCAGATGCTGGCCATGCAGCACCTCGACCGGCCGGGCGCCCCGCGCTAGGGGCGCCCGCGCCGCCACAGTTCACTTTACCGATTCTTTAAGCTTGGGCGCATGAATTATTTTTACGTGGTGCTGGTAGGAATGGCTAGTGGGCTCAGCCCGGCGATAGCCCGGGCGCAGGAGCCGGCCGTGGGCACCGCCCCGCCTGCCGACTCGGTGTGGTACGATGTAGCCGCCGAGCAGCGGCACGTGAGCTCGCAAACCGACTCGGTGGGCGCCTGCGCCGAGGTGCTGAGCTGGGGCGAGTCAACGGGGCTGGTGCGCATTTTTTACCCCTCAGGCCGCCTCAAAGAATACGTGCCCTACGGCGACCTCCTCACGGGCCAGCGCCACGGCTTGGCCACCACTTGGTTTGAGAGCGGCCAGCTGCAAACGCGCCAGGTGTTTGAGAACGGGCAGCGCACGGGCACGCTGAGCGTATACTATGAAACGGGCGCCCTGAAACGGCAAGTTGATTACGTGGCTGGCATCGAGCAGATTGGGGCCTGCTACAACCCCGGGGGCCAGCCGATGGCGTATTACCCCTACGAGCAGTTGCCGCTCTATCCGGGCGGCCCGGCCCAGCTGACCAAGGAGATAACCAAGGCCCTGCGCCTGCCTCGTCGCCTGCCGCTCGAAGCGTACTTTGGGCCGCTACAAGTGGAGGTGCTACTGCAAATAGCCGAAGATGGCAGCATTCGGGCGCCCCGGGTGGCGCGCTCGTCTCGGCTAGTTGTGTTTGACCAGGCGGTGCTGACGGCGATATCCCGGCTCTCGCGCCGCTTCACGCCGGGCCGGCGCGATGGGCAGCTCGTGGCCTGTGCCTATTATCTGCCCATCCGGCTATCGCTGCCGTTGCCATTCCCAGAGGGTGCGCGGTAGGCGCGGCGGGGGCAGGTGAAAACCAAGAATTGGCGCTCGCCGTACTTGAGGGCGCCTACCTTTGCGGCTGCTGAGCGCCGGTGGGCTACGCTCACCGGCGCCCGGCACTATTTTTCATCCTTCTCATTCTTTAATGAAACACCCCTTATTCAAGACCGCGCTACTGAGCGGGGCGGCCCTGCTGGCCGCCGCGCCGCACAGCCAGGCCCAGAACGCTGACCGCAAATGGGGCGTCAGTGGCTACGCCACGACGCTGCAGTACCGGGGCGACCTGGGTAGCAACTTCTGGGATGCCCACAACCTGACCTACGGCGGGGGGCTGACGCTGAGCCGCTACATAGGCAAAGGCCTCGACATCAACCTGTCGGCCAACCAGAGCACGCTGCGCTTTCCGGCTGATAATTCGTTTGCGTTTATCAACGGCGGGCAAGGGGCAGCCTCCGGCCGCCGCTTCTTCGCCAACATCAGCACCTTTGGCCTGGGCTTCAAGTTTAAGCTCAACAATGGCTGGGCGTTGAAAGAAGATGCCGTTATCCAGCCCTACATCCTGTTGCAGCCAGGCTTTGCGTACATCTACACCCAGCGCTACGCCAATTATTCCAACGTCAACAACAACGCGTCCAACTACGGCTCGTTTGATGGGCAGGCGGCCCTCGGCCTGAATTTCCGCATCACGCCGGGCTTCAGCATCTTTGCCCAGGCGGGCCAGCACGTGCTCATCCGCGACGACGACCGCCTCGACGGTGTCGACAACAACGGCACTATCTTCTGGGATAAGTACGACCGCTACATGCAGTTCTCGGCGGGCCTTACCGCCAACTTTGGCAAGGCCAAAGATGCCGATGGCGACGGTGTGCCCGACCGCAAGGACAAGTGCCCCGACACGCCCGCTGGCGTGAAAGTGGACGAAAACGGCTGCCCCGTTGACACCGACGGCGATGGCGTGGCCGATTACCAGGACAAGTGCCCCGACGTGAAGGGCCTCGCGGCCCTGCAAGGCTGCCCCGACGCCGACGGCGACGGCGTGGCCGATGCCGACGACCGCTGCCCCAACACCCCGGCCGGCGTGAAAGTGGACGCCAGCGGCTGCCCCGTGGATAGCGACGGCGACAAAGTGCCTGATTACCTCGACAAGTGCCCCAACACCCCGAGCGGAGTCACGGTAGACGCCAACGGCTGCCCGGCTGACCGCGACGGCGACGGCGTACCCGACTACCAGGACCGCTGCCCCGACCGCGCCGGCCCCGCCAGCAACAAAGGCTGCCCCGAGATTAAGGCCGAGCAGAAGAAA
>Ga0160429_1000979_pt1 | contig 17450 bp, 12 predicted proteins | sample SolpanmetagenomR_FD_108199 | JGI IMG/M metagenome (GOLD analysis project Ga0160429, IMG submission 108199) | Solar panel surface microbial communities from Lawrence Berkeley National Laboratory, California, USA - R | ecosystem: Engineered > Built environment > Solar panel > Unclassified ...
GCCACGAAACGGCCCACATGTGGTTTGGCGACCTCGTGACCATGCAGTGGTTCAACGACGTGTGGATGAAGGAGGTATTCGCCAATTTCATGGCCGACAAGCTGAACCCCGAGGCGGCGGGTGGCTCGGCGCAGCTGCTCAAGTTCGTGACCGACCACTACCCCGCCGCCTACGCCGTGGACCGCACCGCCGGGGCCAATCCCATCCGCCAACCGCTTGACAACTTGCAAGATGCGGGCTCACTCTACGGCAACATCATCTACCACAAGGCGCCCATCATGATGCGCCAGCTGGAGCTGCTGATGGGCGAAAAGCCCTTCCAGGCCGGCATCCAGGAATACCTCAAGAAGTACGCCCACGGCAACGCCACCTGGCCCGACCTCATCGCCATTCTCGACGCCCACACGCCCGCCGACCTCGCCGCCTGGAACCAGGTGTGGGTCAACCAGCCCGGCCGCCCGGTGTTCGACTATGAGCTGCCGGCGGGGACTAGCCAACTGACTATCCGCCAGCACGCCGAGGACGGCTCCGAGCGGCTGTGGCCCCAGCAGTTTCGGGTGCTGGCCGTGTACCCCAGCGGGCCGGTGGAGATTGCCGTCGATATGAGCCAGCGTGAGGTAACGGTGCCGCTGCCCGCCGGCAAGGGTGCCCCTAGCTACGTCTTGTTCAACGCCAACGGCCTGGGCTACGGGGTATTTCCGGTGATGCCGCCGGCCGCCGGCCACCTGACCAGCCTCGCCGACCCGGTAGCCCGCGCCAGCACTTACATCGCCCTCTACGAGAACATGCTGGCCGGCCGGGGCCTGGCCCCGCGCCCGCTGCTCGACCGCCTCGTGGCCCAAACCCAGCACGAAACCAACGACCTTAACATCAAGCTGCTCACCGGCCAGCTGAGTGCCATTTACTGGCAATTTCTGAAACCCGCCGAGCGCACCGCTCTCGCCCCCACTCTGGAAAAAGCACTGTGGCAAGCTATGCTGGCGCAGCCTAGGCCCGGCGAGCAAAAACTTTATTTTAAAGCCTACCAAAGCGTGGCCCTCACGCCGGCCGCTCAAAAGCGCCTCTACCACATCTGGCAAAGCCAGCAGGCGCCCGGCCTGGTGAAGCTGACCGAGGACGATTACACGGCGCTGGCCCTGGCCCTGGCCGTGCGCGACTACCCGGCTTCGCAACCCATCCTGCCCCAGCAACTGGCCCGCATCACCAACGGCGACCGCCGCCAGCGCCTGCAATTCCTGATGCCCGCGCTCTCGCCCGACGTGGCCGTGCGCGACCAGTTTTTCGCTTCCCTCAAGGACGAGAAAAACCGCGAGAAGGAAGCCTGGGTGCAGAGTGCCCTGGGCTACCTGCACCACCCCCTGCGCCAGGCCACGTCGGAGAAATACCTACCGGCCAGCCTCGACTTGCTGGCCGAAATTCAGCAGACGGGCGACATCTTTTTCCCGGCCGGCTGGCTGCAAGCCACGCTGGGCAGCTACCAGTCGGCCGCGGCGGCGCGCACGGTGCGCGACTTTCTGGCGGCGCACCCAGATTACAATCCGCAGCTGCGCAACAAGCTGTTGCAAGCGGCCGATGACCTGTTTCGGGCCGAGAAGCTGGCGATGTAAAAATCGTCTGTCATGCCGACGAAGGAAGCATCTTGTTAGGTTCGTTTGATAATGCCGCCCTAGCAAGATGCGTCCTTCGTCCGCATGACAGACGTTTGTAGTAGGCCCCCACAAAAAGCCGGCGCGCAGGCGCGAACTTTGTGGCTTTCGTTGGTTTATAGCTACAATGTCTGATTACCACCAGTTCGAATACCCCAACGGCATCCGCCTACTGCACAAGGAAGTGCCGCACACCAAAATCGCGCACTGCGGCTTTTTGCTCGACATCGGTTCGCGCGACGAGCAAGCGCACCAGCAGGGGCTAGCCCACTTTTGGGAGCATATGGCCTTCAAGGGCACCCACAAGCGCAAGTCGTTTCACATCCTCAACCGCCTCGAAACCGTGGGCGGCGAGCTCAACGCCTACACCACCAAGGAAAAAATCTGCTTCTACGCCACGCTGCTCAGCACTCACTTCGAGCGGGCCTTCGAGCTGCTTACTGACTTGACGTTCAACTCGATATTCCCCGAGAAAGAAGTCGAGAAGGAGCGCGGCGTGATTCTGGAGGAAATGAGCATGTACCAGGACGCACCGGAGGATGCCATTATCGACGAGTTCGACACCGTCATTTACGGTGAGCACCCGCTGGGGGTCAACATCCTGGGTACCCGCGAGAGCGTGAGCGGCTTCCAGACTGCTGATTTTCACAAGTTCTACGACGAAAACGTGCGCACCGACCGGCTGATTTTCAGCTCGGTCAGCAACCTGACGTTCAAGGAAGTGAAGCGGCTGGCCGACCGGTTTCTGGCGCCCATTCCGGCCCGGCTGGGGCCGCGGGCGCGGCTGCCCTTCGGCGGCTACGTGCGGCGCGACCGCGTGGAGCAGCGGCCCATCTCGCAGGCGCACTGCCTGGTGGGTGGCCCCGCCTACCCCATCGCCGACGAGCGCCGGGTACCGTTTTTCATGCTCAATAACATTTTGGGCGGGCCTGGCATGAATTCGCGCCTCAACCTGGCCGTGCGCGAGAAATACGGCCTCGTGTACACCATCGACAGCTCGTACTCGCCCTACACCGACACGGGTTTGTTCGGCGTGTACTTCGGCACCGAGGGCAAGCAGCTCAACCGCACGCTGGGCCTGGTGCAGAAGGAGTTGAAGCTGCTGCGCGACAAGGAGCTGACCACCAGCCAGCTGCACGTAGCCAAAAACCAGCTCATGGGCCAGCTGGCCATGAGCGAGGAAAGCAACTCGGGCCTGATGCAATTGCTGGGCAAGAGCACCCTCGACCTGGGCCGCGTAGAGCCACTGAGCGAGATTTTCGCCCGCATCGAGAACGTGACGGCCAGCCAGCTCCGCGAGCTGGCCAACGAGGTGCTGGCCGACGACAACCTCAGTATTTTGCAGTACGTGCCCGAGGCAAAGTAGCGATGGCGGCGACCCCGGTTTTCGGCCCCGTGGGCACGGCCCAGCCCGGCGACTTATTTGCCTCGCGGGCCGAGTTGGCGCAGCGCGGGCAGCACCGGCCGCTGCAAGCCGGCATCTGCGCCACCCAGGAACTCGGGGCCGAGAGCATCGTCTTGTCCGATAAGTATGAGGACGACGAGGTGCACGCCGACTTCCTTCTCTACACCGGCCACGGCGGGCGCAGCGAGGAAACCGGCCAGCAGGTAGCCGACCAAACGCTGACCAAAGCCAACAAGGGCCTGGTGCGCAGCCAGGTCACGGGCCTGCCGGTGCGCGTGTTTCGCAAAGTCACGGTGCCGGGTGGCGGCCAGGCGTTTCGCTACGAGGGCTTGTTTCGGGTAGTGAGCCGCGACCGTCGGCCGGGGCGCTCGGGCTTCCTGGTATTTCTGTTTCGGCTAGAGCCAGTGATGGCCGAAGGCGCAGTTCCTGGCCCAACCCCCGCCCCGGTACGGCCCTATGCCCAGCCCGACTTATTCGCTAGCCCCGCCGCGGCGGCGGAGCCCGCGCCCCGCTACGAGGCCACCGTGTCGCGGCTGGTGCGCGATACGGCCATTACGCGAGAGGTGAAAACGCTGCACGGCTTTCGCTGCCAGGTGTGCGGCGAGCGGCTCGCTACCCCTGCCGGCTTCTACGCCGAGGCCGCGCACATTAGGCCGCTGGGCGCCCCGCACCACGGCCCCGACGTGCTTAGCAACGTGCTGTGCCTCTGCCCCAATCACCACACCCTGTTCGATTTTGGCAGCTTTGGCGTGGCCGATGACTACTCGCTGCTGGGCCTGCCCGGCCAGCTGCGCCTGCTGGGCAGCCACCGGCCCGACCCTAGCCAGCTGGCTTACCACCGGCAGCACATTTACCAGCCGCAGGCCGGCGAGCTATCCTAGCCCTGCCATGCCGCTCCCCATTTTCGGCCACGTGGGTACCGCCCGGCCGGGCGACTTATTCGCCTCGCGCCTCGACCTTTCGCTGCGCGGGCAGCACCGGCCGCCGCGGGCGGGCGTGTGCGCCACGGTGGCCCACGGCGCCGAAAGCATCATCCTGGCCGACCAGTACGAGGACGACGAGATTCACGACGATTACTTCTGGTACGCCGGCCACGGCGGGCGCGACGGCCCGACTGGCCGCCAGGTAGCCGACCAGGAGTTCAACCACCGCAACCGCGCCCTGGCCCGCAGCCAGGAAACCGGCCGGCCGGTGCGCGTCTTCCGGCGCATTGCGCCGGGCGGCGACCGGCAGTTTCGCTACGAGGGGCTGTGGCGCGTGGTGGCGCACGCGTACGGGCCGGGCCGCTCGGGCTACCAAGTGTACCGCTTCCGGCTGGAGCCCTTTCAGGGCGGCGAGTGGCCAGGTTTCGGCGCTGCCCGGTAGTAGCGCGAACTTTGTAGCTCGCGTCCTTGCCCCGTAAGAGCGAATCCTGACAATGCGAAGACGCGAACTACGAAGCTCGCGCTCCTACGCCTGACCTGTTTTTAATGACGGACCACGACATCCAAACCTACGCCGACCAGCACACCGAGCCCGAGCCGCCGCTGCTGCACCAGTTGTGGCGCGAAACCCACTTGCAGCTACTCATGCCGCGCATGGCCACCGGCCACTGGCAGGGCCGGCTGCTGAGTATGCTGGCGCACCTCATCAAGCCCAGCCGGGTGCTGGAAATCGGCACCTTCACCGGCTACGCCACCCTGAGCCTGGCCGAGGGGCTAGCCGCAGGCGGCCACCTGCACACCATTGAGATAAACCCCGAGCGCGAAAGCCGCATCCGGCGCTACGTGGCGGCGGCGGGGCTAGCCGAGCGCGTGCGCCTGCACATTGGCAACGCGCGCGACGTTTTGGCTAGCTTGGTCGGCGAAACGTGGGACTTGGTCTTTATTGACGCCGACAAATTGCACAACGGCCGGTATTTTGAACTCGTTATCAACCAGGTGCGGCCGGGGGGGCTCGTGATTGTGGACAATGTGCTGTGGGGCGGCAAGGCGCTGCCCGATTACCCATTGAAAGCCAACGACCACGATACCCGCGCCGTACGCGCCTTCAACGAGCAAATGCGGCACGACCCGCGCGTGGTGCCGCTGCTGCTGCCCGTGCGCGACGGCCTGCTGCTGCTGCGCAGAGTTTAAATCCGTCTGTCATTGCGAGCGCAACGCAGTGGAGCGCGGCAATTCTTCCTTGCCGTTTGCTTCATTGAGCTTAGTACCCCTAGCGAGCAGGAAAGATTGCCGCGCTCCCTGCGTTACGCTCGCAATGACAAACGATTAAGTAAAATTAACACTTATCCCATGCGCTTTCTACTCCTCACCGGGCTAGCCGGGCTTTTCACCTACAGCGCTGCTGCCCAGAGCATTGTGCGCGGCAAGGTGCTCGATGGCAAGGACCAGAGCCCGCTTATCGGGGCCAACGCCATCCTCATTCACCTGCCCGACTCGGTGCGCACCGGCTCGGCCGTGGGGGCCGATGGCGGCTTCGAGATAACGGGCGTGGCCCCCGGGCGCTACGTGTTTTTGGCCTCCTACGTGGGCTACAAGGACCAGCGCCAGCCCGTTACCGTGCCCGAGGGCGGTGCGCCAGTGGCGCTAGGCACGGTGGCGCTGGCCACGGGCGGCGTGGCCCTGAAAACGGTGGTCGTAACCGGCCAGGCCGTGCAGCAGACCCAGCGCGGCGACACTACCAGCATCAACGCCAAGGCCTTCAAGGTGAACGTGGACGCCACGGCCGGCGACCTCATCGGCAAGATGCCGGGCATCGCGGTCGATGCCCAGGGCAAAACCCAGGCCCAGGGCGAGCAGGTGCAGCAGGTGCTCGTGGATGGCAAGCCCTTCTTCGGCACCGACCCCGACGCGGTGCTCAAAAACCTGCCCGCCGAGGCCATCGACCGGGTCGAGATATTCGACCAGCAGAGCGAGCAGAGCCGTTTCTCGGGCTTTAACGACGGCAACACGCAGAAGACGCTCAACATCATCACCAAGCCGCAGTTTCGCAACGGGCAGTTTGGGCGCGTGGTGGGCGGCGTGGGGCCCGACGGCAACGACCGCGCCAACGGCACCAGCGCCACCAAGGCCCGCTACCGGGGCAGCCTCAACCTCAACGATTTCCACGATAATCGGCGCGTTACGGTGCTGGCCCAGAGCAACAACGTGAACGAGCAGAACTTCGGCGCCGACGACTTGCTGGGCGTCATCGGCAACTCGGGCGGCGGGGGTGGCGGTGGGCGCGGCGGCCGGGGTGGCGGCGGCGGGGCCGGCGCCAGCGGCGGCGGGGGCAGCGGCGCCAACCCCGGCGACTTTTTGGTGAACCAGAGTGGGGGCATCAGCACGACCAACGCGGCGGGGCTCAACTACTCCAACTCCTGGAACCGCCAGCACACCCAGCTCAACGGCAGCTACTTTTTCAACCGCTCGGCCAACGTGCTCAGCAGCACCACCAACCGGCAGTTTGTCAACGGCACGCTCTACCAGGAAACCTCGCAGTCGGCCAGCACCAACTTAAACCACCGGGCTAATTTTCGCTTTGAGCAGCAGCTAGATACGGCCACGTCGCTGCTGTTCCGCCCGCGGCTATCGTGGCAGCAGAACGATGCCAACAAGACGCTGCTAGGCCTCACCTCGACCAGCGGCCAGGCCCAGAGCCAGCTCAACACGCTCTATAATTCGGACAACCGCGGCTTTAACCCCGGCGGCGACCTGCTGCTGCGCCGCCGCTTGGGCAGCCGCGCCGGGCGCACCATCTCGCTCAATATCACGGGCGCCTACACCAACCGCCAGGGCACCAACCTGCTCAACAGCACCAGCGTGGGCGGCACCAGCACGGCCCTCAACCAGCGCTCGACCCTGGCCCAGAACAGCGGCAACATCGGCGGCAACCTGGCTTACACCGAGCCGCTGAGCAAGACCTCGCAGCTGCAAGCCAACTATTCGCTCAACTACGCCCCCAATAACTCCAACAAGCGCACCTTCAACTTCGAGAGCGGCGACTACACGCGCCTCGACACGGCGCTCAGCAACGTCTTCAACAACTACTACCTCACGCAGGGCGGTGGGCTGAGCTACCGCTACAACAACCGCAAGGTGCAGGTGTCGGTGGGCGCGAGCGCGCAGGTGGCCCAGTTGCGCGGCGACCAGACGTTTCCGGTGGCTGGCCCGGTCAACTACACCTTCTGGAACATCCTGCCCCAGGCCATGCTCATGTTTCGGCCCGACCGCCAGCACAACCTGCGCGTGTTTTACCGCACCAATACCAACGCCCCCAGCATCAACCAGTTGCAGGCCGTGGTCAATAACTCTAACCCGTTGCAGCTGACCATCGGTAACCCGGCCCTGCGCCAGGAGTACGCCCACAACGTGGTGGCCCGCTACTCGGGCAGCAACCCCGAGAAGAAGGGTAATTACTTCGCCTTGCTGAGCGGCTCGTTTACCCAAAACCCGATTTCGGACCGCACCTACGTGGCTAGCCGGGCCACCACCATCGCGCCCGAGGGCACCAACCTGCGGGTGGTGCTGCCGGCCGGCGGCCAGCTCACGCAGAGCACCAACCTTTCGGACCAGTACTCACTGCGGGCGCAGGGCAACTACGGCAGCCCGCTGTTTAACTCCAAGCTCAATTTCAACGCCACGCTGGGCGGCAGCTTCAGCCAGAACCCGGGCTTGGTGAACGACGGCCTGAACTACGCCCGCACGCCGGCCTTCACCGGGGCGCTCACGCTGAGCAGCAACATCAGCCAGAACCTCGACTTCACGCTCTCCTCGAACTCGACCCAGAGCTACGTGCGCAATACGCTCAATACCCAGCTCAATACCAACTACTTCAACCAGCTTACCCGCCTGCGCCTGGCCTGGGTAGTGGGCCCGGGCATCTCCATCCAGACCGACGTTACCCACACCCTATACCGCGGCCTGAGCAGCGCCTACAACCAGGACTACCTGCTCTGGAACGCCAGCATCGGCAAGAAGCTCTTCCCCGGCCAGCGCGGCGAAATCAAGCTCTACGCTTTCGACCTATTGGCCCAGAACCGCGCCATCCAGCGCAACGTGAACGTGGCCTACGTGGAGGACGTGCAAACCACGGTGCTTCAGCGCTACTTCATGCTGATGTTCACCTACAACATCCGCTCGGCCAATATGGCCGCCCTGCCCGAGGCCCCCAGCGGCCCCGAGGGCGGCGGCCGGCGCGGGCGCGGCGGCTTCGATGGACCGCCCGGCGGGGGCCCGCCGCCCGGCGGTGGGTTTGGCGGCCCTCCCGGCGGCTAGGGCTACCATCGGCAGGTCTAAAAGAACGTCATGCAGACCGAAGGAAAGCATCTCGCCCGCGCTGCTAGGGGTAGTAGCCTGTAGTGTAACCTAACGAAGCGGGCGAGATGCTTCGCTACGCGCTGCATGACGTTCTTTGTAATCGCTCCACGCAGTATTGCTCCGCGTTTTTCACTTAACTTGCCAACCGTCGGCGGCGGGGCACGTTGACTGGCTACTTGTTATGAGAAAACTTTTCCCGGCCTTGCTGCTGGGGCTGGCCAGCCGCCCGGCGCTGGCCGTGGCCCCGCCCCCCGTGCCCGCCAGCCTCGACGTGGTAGGCCTGCACCTGACCCTGGACGACGAAGCCCGGCAGCTGGTGCAGGCCAAAGTAAACAGCCTCTGCCGCCACACTGCCTCGTTTGAGGCCCGGGTGGCCCTGGCCGAGGCCGCGTTTCCGCTCATCGACCGGGTGCTGGCCGAAGAGGGCGTACCGGCCGATTTTCGCTACTTGGTGTTGCAGGAAAGCGCCTTGCAGGGCAACGCCGAGAGCAACCACGGCGCGGTGGGCTACTGGCAGTTCAAGCGCGAAACGGCCCTGGGGCTGGGCCTGACCGTGAACGGCAGCATTGACGAGCGCCGCCACCTCACGGCCAGCACCCGCGCCGCCGCCCGCTACCTCACCCGCCACAACGCCACGCTGCACAACTGGGCCAATACGCTGCTCAGCTACCAGACCGGCCTGGGCGGCGTGCGCCCCTACACCCACCCCGGCGATGCCGACGCCGCCAGCATGGCCTTCACGGGCGAAACCAACCAGTACCTGCTCGATTTCATTGCCCAGAAAATAGCCTTCGAGCCGGTGTGCGCCCGGCACGCGGTGCCCTTCGTGCCCTGGCGCGAGGTGCCCGCCGCCCCCGGCCAAACCCTGGCCCAACAGGCCGCCGCCCTGGCCGCCGACCCCGCCGCCCTCGCCCAGCTCAACCCCTGGCTGCGGGCCCGCACCGTGCCCGAAGATGGCCGCACGTACACCCTGCTCGTGCCCCTGACCACGGCGCCGCTCGTGGCCGCTGGCCCCACCCTACCCGCCGAAGCCCTGCCCGCGCCTACCTACCTGCGCATCAACGGCATCAAGGCCCTGCTGGCCCGCCCGGGCGAAACGGCCGCCGCCCTGGCCCAGCGCGGCGGGGCTAGCCTGGGCTTCTTCTTGAAAGTGAATGAGATGGAAGCCGGCGAGGCCGTGCGCCCCGGCGAGCCCTACTTCTTCCAGCGCAAAAAAGAAGCGGCTGAGGAAGACTACCACGTGGTGGCCCCCGGCCAGAGCCTGGCCGCCGTGGCCCAGCGCTATGGCGTGCTGCGCCACGCCCTGCGCGCCTTCAACCACCTGCCCAGCGATGAGGCCGTGCGCCCTGGCCTGGTGCTGTGGCTCAGCCACGCGCGCCCGCGCAGCGTCGCGGCCGAGTATCAATCGGTGTCGGAAACGCGTCCGGTAGCCGCCGTGCGCCCGGTGCCCGCGCCCCTACCGGCCCCGGTGGCGGAAGCAGCCCCTAGCCGCGACGACGCCAGCGACGAGCTAGCGTCCATCAACGACCTGCCGACCGAGGTGCCTGGCCCACCGGTGCAGCCCTTGTCCGGCCAGCACCCGGCCGTAGCTGTGGCTGGCCCCGCCGCCCCCGGCCGGCCCGCCGTGCTGGCGCCGGTGGCCGTGCGCGCAGCAGTCTACCCCGTTGCTCGCCCCCTCGACAGCAGCCGCCTCTACCCCGTGGCGCCCGGCGAAACGCTGTATGCGCTGGCCCGCCGCCTGGGCGTGCGCCCCACTGAGCTAGCCGCCTGGAACGGCCTTTCGCCCCTGGCACCCCTGCGCGCCGGCCAGTTGCTGCGCCTCAGCCCGCTAGCCGCCGGGCCCGACGCGGCGCCGGTGACCGCCTCTACCAATGGCACTTACACCGTGGCTAGCGGTGATACCTTTTTCAGTATTTCGCGGCGCTACAACTGTACCGTGGCCGACTTGCTGGCCCACAATGAGCGCCCCGCCCCCACGCTGCGCGTGGGCGAAACGTTGCGCGTGCCCCGGCAGTAATCAATGCCCTGTACCAGGCCAGCCATTCTTTAACTTCACAAAAAGGGCCGCTCTGCTAATAGCAGAGCGGCCCTTTTTATATCAAATTCAGTATTAGCCCGGCTTTCAATTCAGGCCCGCAGCAAATGACTTATAGCTTATTGAGCGCTACGGCGCGGTAGGCGGCAGCGCGGCCCACGGCGGCCTTTAGGTCGTCTTGCAGGGCGCGGCTGCTGAGCGTGCGCGGGTGCAGGTCGAGCAAGGTACCATCTTCGGCGATGACGACGGCGCTGGGCAGGCGCTCGATGCCGTAGGCCTGGCGCACGGTAGCGCGCTGGTCGGCCACCACGTAGGCTTGCACCCCGCTCAGCGGCGGCTCGGCGCAGGCCACCGTTTGCTGCCAGTTGGCCAGCGACTCGTCGAGGGCGGCCATCACAATAACGATGGGCTTGCCGGCCACACTAGCGGTTACTTCTTTCAGGAAGGGCAACTCACGTTGGCTGGCCGGCAGGCGGCTGTCCCAGAACATAAGGTAAACCAGCTTGCCCCGAAAATCGCCTAGCGTCAACTGCTTGCCATCGGCGGTACGCAGTGCCAGCGGCGGGGCGGTACTGCCGATGGCGTACGGCTGATTTTCAGCCAGGGCGGTACGTAGCAGCGCTACCCAGCTAGCGGGGGCCTGGGCCGTAGCGGCGTAGGTGGTGAGCATGGCCTGGGCGTGCGCCACGTGCCCCTGCCGGATGGTTTCGAGTACCACGCGACCTAGTGTCACGGGCCGGGTTTCGGCGCGCAATAGCTTGTCGGCCAGCTGATAGCAAGTAGGATAATACTCGGGGCTAGTGGGCTGGTGACCGGTGGCACGGGCCTGGTAGTGCACGTAGTCCAACAGAAAATCCTGGTAGTGCCGGCTGGTTACGGCCAGCTCGTTGCCGGGCAGCAGGCCAGGCTCCTGCAAAAAATTGTAGTAGTTGGCCGAAAGCACGATGCGCGGCTGGCCAGCCACGGTTTGCTCGCGCAGGTCGGCGTAGGTGAGGCGGTCCTCAGCGTAGGCGTAGGCAATGTCGGCCTCGGCATAGGCCGCAAAGGCGGGCGTAAAATTGCCCCGGTGGCTGGCCTGCTTTAGCAGGGCGCTCTCGTGGTCGCGCCGGTAGTCCAGAAACGACAAAAAGCCCTTTTCCAGCATCTTAATGTTTTCCGGCAGCACCTGATAATCTTCGTTGTTCAAGTACTTGCGGCTCAGGTCTTGCAAGTAGTTGTTGGCCGCGGCAGCCGGACGGCCCGCTGCCCCGTTGCCCGAGTCAAACTTGCCAGTGGCTGCTAAATCGGCGGCGTCGCCATGCAGCTCCAGGTCGTTGCCGGGCTCCAGAAAGATGGGCACCTCCTCATCGCCGTAGCTGAGCTGCACCAGCGTGGGCTGCGTAATGGGCACCGCCACGGTGAAATTGCCGTTGGGCTCAACGTGCACGGCGCGCTGCTGCTCGTGGGTGGCCAGCGGCTGGCTCCACCAGCTTAGCAGCAGTTTTTCGGTGCCAGTGTTTGCCAGGTGGCCGTGCAGGATGGCGGTAGACTGGGCGGCCGCGGGGGCCGCCATCATCGTCAAGCCTGCTAGCCAGAAGGTTAGTGCTTTCATGCGGAAGAGATTGGAATGCGAAGTAACGGGCGGCGGCCCATACTTGTTGCCTCTTTTACTACGCCAAAGCTGTGGGCGGCGTTCCTTTTCGGTGGGCATTCCCAAAATTGTCGCCAGCTTTGCGCCCCCAAACCCCTTTTCCGACCCCATGTCGCAGCACAAAGAAGTTAAGCTCGTAACCACCCACCAGATGCTGGCCATGAAGCAGCGGGGCGAAAAAATTTCCATGCTCACGGCCTACGACTTCTCGATGGCCCAGATTCTGGACGGCGCCGGGGTGGACGTGCTGCTCGTGGGCGACTCGGCCTCTAACGTGATGGCCGGCCACGAGACGACGCTGCCCATCACCCTCGACCAGATGATATACCACGCCCAGAGCGTAGTGCGGGCCGTGAAACGCGCCTTCGTGGTGGTGGACATGCCCTTCGGCTCATACCAGGGTAACTCGTCGGTGGCCCTGCAATCGGCAGTGCGCATCATGAAGGAGAGCGGCGGCCACGGCCTCAAGCTGGAAGGCGGCGCCGAGATTAAGGACAGCATCATCCGTATTCTCACGGCCGGCATCCCGGTGATGGGCCACCTAGGCCTCACGCCTCAGAGCATCTATAAATTTGGCACTTACAACGTGCGGGCCAAAGAAGAAGCCGAGGCCGAAAAGCTAGTGGCCGACGCCCACCTGCTCCAGGAAATCGGCTGCTTCGGCCTGGTGCTCGAAAAAATACCGGCCGCGCTGGCCAAGCGCGTGGCCGAGGAACTGACCATCCCGGTCATCGGCATCGGCGCCGGGCCCGATGTGGACGGCCAGGTGCTGGTGGTGCACGACGTGCTGGGCATCACCAAAGAATTTAAGCCGCGCTTCCTACGCCGCTACGCCGAGTTGCACGACGTCATGACCGAGGCTGTGCAGCACTACGTGGCCGACGTGAAGAGCCGCGAGTTTCCGAGCAAGGAAGAAGGGTATTAGACTCTAAAAAAAGGTCATGCTGCGCGGGGCTTAGCATGACCTTTTTTTGAATTTATAATTACGCTTCCAGGAAGTAGCGTGAAGCCGGAGCTTCGCGCTACTTTTTATTCGGCTTTTTTTCGCACCTTTGCTTTGCAAAACAAAGTTCTTCGCGCCAATGGAACAGCCCACGCCTCCGCTCCTCACCCGCACGGCCTCCTGGGCGCGCAATTCGGTTACGCTCAAGCTGCTCAGCATTGCTTTCTTGTTAGGGCTGCTGCTCATCCCGACGAGCATGGTAGAGTCGCTCATCAGCGAGCGGGCTAGCAACCGCGACAGCGCCACCGAGGCCATTAGTGCGCAGTGGGGCGGCGCGCAGCTTGTGCTGGGGCCCGTGCTGGTGCTGCCCTATACGGCGCTGGAAACCACTAATGGTCACACTGCGGAGGTTACGCGCTACCTGAGCCTGCTGCCCGACACACTGAGCAGCACCGGCACGCTGGCGCCCGAGCGGCGGCACCGGGGCATCTACGAGGCGGTGGTGTACCGGGCCAAGCTGCGCGTGCAGGGCACGTTTCAGGCGCCGCCGCTGGCCGACCTGGGTGTGAATGCCGCGTCTATTCGCTGGCCCGAAGCCTTCGTGGCGCTCGGTATTTCCGACCTTAAGGGCATTCGCAGCGGGCTGGTGCTGCGTTGGGATGGGCAAACGCAGCCCTTCGAGCCGGGGCTAGCCAGCGGCGAGGTGCTGCCGGTTGGCTCGGCGCCCACCGCCAATACCCAGGTGAACGAGGTGCGCGAAGTGCGCGCCAGTTACTCGCGCAGCGGCGTAGAAACCGATGACAACCGCCCCGGCGATGCCGCCAACGGCCTCAGCGCCCTGGTGCCCCTGGCCAATGAGGCGGCCCTGGCCCGGCGCCACACCTTCGCCTTCGACCTCGACCTGAACGGCAGCACCGGCCTGCTGCAAGCCCCGCTGGGCCGCCAAACCACCCTGCACCTGCGCGCGCCCTGGGCCGACCCGAGCTTCATCGGCGCGTTTTTGCCCGCGCAGCGCACCCTCACCGGGCAGTCGTTTGCGGCCGACTGGAAGGTGTTTCACCTCAACCGCAACTACCCGCAGCACTGGCGCAGCACCGAGGCGCGGCCCGACGTGGACGCCTCCACCTTCGGCGTGCGCCTGCTGGTGCCCGTGAACGAGTACCTCAAAACCATGCGCGCCGCCAAGTACGCGCTGCTGCCGCTGGCCCTCACGTTCCTGGTTTTCTTCTTCGTCGAAATCCTCAACCGGCTGCGCATTCACCCTTTTCAGTACTTGCTGGTGGGGCTGGCGCTGGTTATTTTCTACGTGCTGCTGCTGGCCCTGGCCGAGCAGCTGCCTTTCAACGCGGCCTATGGGCTAGCGGGCCTCACCATTGTGGGGCTGGTGACGGCCTACGCGGCGGCGAGCCTGCGGCAGCGGCAGGCTACCCTAGCCACGGCCGGGGTGCTGGCGGTGGTCTACGGCTTTGTGTTTGTGGTGCTGCAATTGCAGGATTATGCCTTGCTGGTGGGTAGCCTGGGCTTGGTGGTGGTGCTGGCGGTGGTGATGTTCTTATCGCGCAACATCAACTGGTATAGCCCGGCCGAGGACTAGGCGCGGGCGGCGCGGCGCGGCCGGGCATCGGGCCGCGCCGCTTATATTTGCCCACAGTAGCAGGTGCCCCGCGTTCGGGGCCGAGGGTTTGCACTACGCGTAAAGGCTCCTTATTTGGGGGCTAGCGTTGCCCCTGCTGCCACCACCTACCCCGCCGACTCCCGCGTGAACCGCCCCAATCTCTGGTCGGAGCAGAAGGAAATTCTGTTCGAAGACAACCACTTGCTCGTCATTAATAAGCCCGCCGGCATCCTGGTACAGGGCGACGAAACCGGCGACGAGCCGCTCTCCAAAAAAGCCGAGGAGTACCTGAAATTCAAGTACAAAAAGCCCGGCGCGGCCTTCGTGGGCGTGGCCCACCGCATCGACCGGCCGGTGTCGGGCATCGTGGTGCTGGCCAAAACGAGCAAGGCCCTGAGCCGCCTCAACGAGATGTTTCGCGATAGCCAGATGCAGAAAACCTACTGGGCGCTCACCGGCAAGCCGCCGGTGCCCGAGCAGGGCAAGCTGGTGCACTGGCTGGTGAAGGACCCCATGCGCAACGTGACCAAGGCCTACACCGACAAGCACGGCCAGGGCCAGCGCTCCGAGCTGAGCTACGAGCTGCTGGGCCCCGCCGCCAACCGCTACCTGCTGCAAGTAAACCCCGTGACGGGCCGCCCCCACCAGATTCGGGTGCAGCTCTCGACCGGCCTGGGCACGCCCATCGTGGGCGACGTAAAATACGGCTTCCTCAACCCGCTGCCCGACGTGAGCATTGCCCTGCATGCTCGCCAATTGGAGCTGCAGCACCCCGTAACCAAAGAGGCCATGAAGTTTGTGGCGCCCCTGCCCGACGCCCCGCACTGGGACGCGGCCCGGGCGTTTTACCCTGGCTAGGGCCATTGCTGCGGGCAGCTAGGGCTGTTTGCTTACGGGCTTGTAGTCCAACCCGAAGCCCTTGGCATAGTCGGCTAGCGGCTCCAGGCCCATGCTGGCCCGGCGCTCATCTACGTGCGCCTCGTCGGCAATGGGAAAAAACTCGGGCTTGCCCGTAGCCTCATTATAGCGGTACTGGCTGCCGTAGAGCTGCGGCTTATCCTGGAACGTGAGCACCCGGTCTTCCACCAGCGCCAGGTTTTGCTTGGCTAGCTCTCCAGTAGCGGCCGCCGCCCGCATCGCGGGCAGGTACTTCTGCATAGTAGCCAGGTTGGAATGTTGGATAACCAGGAAGGCGGCCTGGCTCCCCGAATTACCGACCAGGCTCTTGCCAGGCCAGCCGTATTTGTCGATAATAGCCGTGACGCGGGGCAGGTTGCGGGCATCCGTGCGCAGGATTAGCTGATTGAGCGAGTCCATCTGCGGCGACCTGGCCCCGTAGGTGCGGTAGGTAACCCTCACCCGGCGGCGCACACTTTGGTCCGATTCCAGAATCTCAGTTAACTCTTGCTGCAATGCCTGATTGAGTTTGGGTACGGTTTGGGCCGGGGCGAGCGGGCCGCAGCAGAGCCCGAGGGCGAGTAATAGGCTGTTTCTCATTACGCAAAGCAACGCGCCCGCGGCCGCACGCAGTATGCCAGGCGGTAAGCTAGCGCTACGCTGGTTACTCAAGCTGCTGCGGGCCACCACCCCGCTACGCGGCAGCTACCAAGCTCAGTACGCTGTTCGGTGTAACATTATGGCATTGTGCAACCCCAAGGCCAGTTGGGCTAAACAACGGCCGTAATTTTGTCTTAACGGTTGAACCAAGCCCGACCGGAATAGCTTAGTGCGGGCGGCGTCTTCCTCACGTTTATTTCACTACCGAATGGCCATCCTGGTTTTCTTCGTTGCCCACTACTACCTCTCGCTGTTCACGCAGACGTTTTATCTGCACCGCTACGCGGCGCATAAAATGTTCACGATGAATAAGTTCTGGGAACGCTTTTTCTTCGCCTTCACCTACGTGTGCCAGGGCAGCTCGTTTTTGTCGCCCCGGGCCTACGCGCTGCTGCACCGCATGCACCACGCCTACTCCGACACGGAGCTGGACCCGCACTCGCCGCACTTCTCCAACAATGCGTTCGACATGATGTGGAAGACCAAGAACATCTACAACGACGTGGTGCACGAGAAAAACGAGCTGGCCCTGCGTTTCGAAGGGGATATTCCGGAATGGAAATCGCTGGAGGCTTTCGGGGGCACGGTTTATTCTCGCCTAGCCTGGGGCACGGCTTACACGCTGTTTTACATTGGGTTTGCTACCGCGTGGTGGCAATATCTGCTACTGCCCATCCACTTTTTGATGGGCCCGATTCACGGCGCCATCGTGAACTGGGGCGGCCACAAGTATGGCTACCAGAACTTCGACAACCACGATAAAAGCAAGAATACGCTGGCCCTGGATTTCCTGGCCTTTGGCGAGTTGTTTCAGAACAACCACCATAAACTGCCAATGCGCGTGAACTTCGGTGTGAAGTGGTGGGAGTTTGACCCGACCTACGTGGCTATATGGACGCTCGACAAAGCTCGTATTATTAAGATTAAGCGTAAGAACGTGCAGCCTAAGCAGCGCACCAAGAAGCTGGCCCAGGCCGCATAAGCGCTTCTGCTATCAGAAAGTAAAAGGCCGAAGTTGCACTTCGGCCTTTTTTATTGCCCTGACATTCCGTACCTTTGCGGCCCCAAACAGGGAAAAGAATTTCACTCAGACGCACGAGTTGCGTCGCACAACCCCCAAGGTTTATGGCAGTTAAAATCCGCCTCGCCCGCCGTGGCCGCAAAAAGGCCGCGTCTTACGACATCGTAGTAGCCGACGCCCGCGCTCCCCGCGATGGCCGCTTCATCGAGAAGCTCGGTACCTACAACCCCAACACCAACCCCGCTACCATCAACTACGACGGCGACCGCGCTTTCTACTGGGTGATGAACGGTGCCCAGCCCACCGAAACGGTGCGCGC
>Ga0160429_1000982_pt1 | contig 17417 bp, 13 predicted proteins | sample SolpanmetagenomR_FD_108199 | JGI IMG/M metagenome (GOLD analysis project Ga0160429, IMG submission 108199) | Solar panel surface microbial communities from Lawrence Berkeley National Laboratory, California, USA - R | ecosystem: Engineered > Built environment > Solar panel > Unclassified ...
AAAGAAGTCAGAGGTAGGGATATCGTTGACGTCGATTCTTTATCACAACCACCATCAGAACTTGAACCACAAAGTATGGTTGATAATTCTAGTTATCGTAATGATACACAACGACTAGTTAGCGATGAGAATGATGAGAATAAGTATTTCCATAACGAAAATGATGGAATGGCAGTTAGGGAGATATTACAGAGTTAGAAGAAATTATTCTTTTTATATATCGATGTTTTGGAATGTAGGATAGGAGGGTGTTTATATCGTAATCTACTGTATTATTATAAGATGTTGATGAATGTCATGTACACACTATCGTCGAAGACATATATGCTTTCAAAGATTGATATAATGAATGTAATACATCGTACCGTTATCATCACTGCCTCATAAAACACATTAGAGAATGGAAAAGATCATCGACGAAAATATAATCGAAACGATTGGAATGAATTTTATATAAGTTAATTGTTTGTATGGAGGTAAGTAATAAAACCCATGCATGACAAAAGAATCACCAATCCAACAACGACATTCGTAAAGACCCAAAAAAATAGAATTGTAAAGAGAAAATGACACCCCCCATAACAAAAACACCATTAGTATAATAAAAGAGACAATGACCCTAGGAATGGTTCTAATGATGATTGAATAAAATGCAGAATGATTTTGTTTTGTGCAGAATACAACCATAAAAAAAAAGAGAGAGAAGATTCATTCAATGTCAACATGTTTCTTTCTCGACTTCCACCTCTTCAAACTTGTCGTAATAATAATAGATATTGATACAAGAATAAAGACGGACAAAACACCAGAACTAATAGTCGCAAGAGATCAAACATGTAATCTCAAAACGAGTATATTAATCATGGTCGAGCATTTCACGTAGCATGTTCCATTCATAACTGTTACACCAACCCCTTGTTATCAAAGGACCGGCAAAGATCCGCCAAGACTGCGACTAAGAGGCTGGCACATCATCCATTACGAGCGTATTTCCCGAAAGTGAAGAGTCATAGTGAATGCCAAAGATTTTACTTCCGCGATACTTGGCCCATGAACGAAGTATGAGGGAAGCTGTGATGTTAGATGTTAGCATTTGATTTGGTAAATGTTTTGGTTGAAAACAACATACCCTTGTTAAACTTTTTGCTTGCATATTTGCGAAAGAAGGCCTCATGAACGACTGGAGAAAGCAAGTAATCAACCATGAGTTTGGCAACTGGTTCGATTTCATGTTCAGTGTATCCTGCATAAATAGCAAGTGTTGGAGTCTGTTAAATAATGTTAGTGAGTGTCACGGATTGGTTGAATAGACGGCCATAGTAGATGACGTAATACTTACCCATTCACCTCGCTCGAGATAAAGTCGAGCAATATACATGGCAGCAGCAGCGACATGACTTGGAGGATATTTGATGAATCGATGATCCAAACAGCCAATTTCCAAAAGATATTTTGCCATTGTTCTGGTTTGAATATCATAATGGTCAGCTTTTGAGATTCTTCGAAGAAAGTTCATTGGGTTGGGATAAGAAAGGTCATATTCGAGAGTGGCGAGCATGTGTCGTTCAGCGCTGAGGATCTGTTCTTCTGTGAAACCCTGCTTCTTTTCGTCATCAGTGTTGTCATCATTGTCCTTGTCATCTTCTTCGGATCTTCTCCCCGCACCCGTGACATGAGAAAAGTTTTGTACGTGAGGTGATAAAACCTCTTCGTATTTAGCAGCGATAAACATTGCCGTAACTCCAACCAGTTGAAGGCGATCTAATTGTACAGTCCTTTCAGATAAAAAGCGGTCAATAATGTTGACAGTAAGGAAAAGAGTCTCTGGAAGCAATCTAAATCTAGTATGTACTTCGAGTAACCAGTCGACAAGAATGCCACGCATCTTCCATTCTAATTGGTCTTGATATTCCATGTAGTTTGGATTGGGTAATGTCGTGATTTCGAGCTTCTTCATATAGGCAAAGATTTCATGGACGTATTCTGCTACCATTAAAGGATCGTCCAAATCCTCAGAATCTAGATCTCTGGCTCTTGGTCTCAAATCATCCAATGTCTCGAAATATGGCTCGACCTCTTCCTCTTCCTCTTCTTTGAGGAAGACTTCTGGACAAAAGGCAAGAGCAGGTTGAGGTGGTTGATGATCATGAATTGTTTGAGATGTGGGACGCAGTGAGAAAAACCCATTCTCGTTGGAGCTTTCGATTTCTTCTTCTTTGATGGAAGATGTGTTTCGTTTCTTGGCGACATGACCTGATTCGGATTGTTCACTTGCAGGTCGTTTGAGCTCTGTTGAAGTTTGTTGAACGGATTTTGACGCCAGCACAGGTCTAGTTGATGCTATACGACTCGTCTTTGTGACACCGACAGGCTTTGCTGCCTTTACAAGGTTACTCTTCGAAGTACCCTTGTTATCAACGACTTCTTTGTTGACATTACTGACATCTCCGAGGACAGCACGTCTTCTGTTCAAAGGAGCTGCACCTGCAGCAGTCGTTGATGTCGATCTCTTTGCAGCCAAGATCTTCTTTGGAGGATCTCCTACCCGGACATCTTCTGTAGGAATATGAAGTGCAGCAGCTTTGGCACGGGTTAAACGTCCAGCAATATTCTCGTCATTCTCATTTGTTACAGCTCTTCGCAATGCTCGGACCTGTATGTTGATAAATTTAATTAGTCACAGACATTGAATTGAACTATCTGTATAAGCATTGACTTACAGGAGGCATTGTACAATGACTGTATGTTACAACTGATTAAGAAAGGCTTTTCTTTACTAAAAACAGAGGCAGTATTTGTGACGATTAATTTCTTGCTCTTTGTTTTTTGTTATGATAAGAGTTGTAAAAGGTCGAAACAATACGCGATGATTGACCTGTATGATGGTTGACAAGGGATAAACGAAACTCGCTGAAATGATGCCGAGAAAGAATTGAAAAAGTAGTAGTAGTATGTTCCGATGTCTATTATTCGAATTCACAAAGATTACTATCAAAGTTTGATAAACCTTTGTCAACCACTCGACAGTATAAAATGCCGAGTAGGAGACGTAGATAGAACGAGAACAAGGAAGAGAAGAAGAAGAAGAAGATGTTATTTGAGAATCAGGAAAAGCAAACAGATGTTGTGCAAAAGCTGCTCAGCGCGCGGTTTGTAGCAGAGATTGTTACGCAACAACGCTTTGCTTTGGAACTTTTGGAGGTGTCGTGCCGTAGCACGGTCGTTCGTGACGGGAAAGTTTAAATCGGTAAATCTGCAAGAACTTGGACCAACGTAACGAAATTTGGCACGCGTCGTTGCACGGGAAACCTACATTCGGACTACGGCTCGGATTTCCTTACGTTTCGAGATTACTGTATGGCTGAATTTTTGTCAACCATTTTAACGGACGGAATGTATTATGATTTTGCATGAAATGATGAACTGGTGATTATAGCGTTTTTTAATGATGGGATTGTACATTTAATATTACAATGATAATAAAGATAGTAACATTGACATGATGATAACTGCAAACATTGGATTAATCTCGGTAAATATTTCTATATACATATTTTCATGATTGTTATTTGTTTATCAAATAATAATAATTTGTTATGTACTGTATGCAAAAAAACAATTAGACGTGCAGTAGTATACATTAGTGGGTAGGGAGATCATATCGCCCAGCGTCAACCTTGATGAAACACGATCGATGACGCGTGGCACGTGATTTAAAATCTTATCATATCTCTAGATCAAATCGATTAGCATTTTTGAATATTCATTATCATTAGCATCATCCCACATCAAATAAATGTAAGGGTAACATCAATGCTCCGGCCGTATAGATGCGCTTGTTTGCGCAATCTCCATCAACCATTTCCAGCCATATCACAATTATCATTTCGTCATGCAAAGATCACTACTGTCAGTAACTCGAGCGCAACTACTCCTACAACCTCTACGCCGCAGTCATCAATCTTAAGCCCAACAACATCCATCCGTAAAGAAGTCCTCACTCTCTTCGCTCCCAAACCACGAACACCCGGTCTCCGTCACGTTCGGAAGCCAATCAATACACATTTATGGAAAGGAGCTCCGGTCCGAAAATTAACATTTGTAAAAGTCGGCCATGCAAAGGGTGGACGGAACAGTAGTGGTAGAATCACCGTCCGACATCGAGGAGGTGGTCATCGACGTCGAATCCGAACGGTAGACTTTTCCCGCATGGTCGCTGGACCGCACCTTGTCGAAAGAATCGAATACGATCCGAACCGATCTGCTCATCTGGCATTAATATCCCCCATAACTTCGCCCACCACTCCACTCCTTTCCTCTCCATCATCTTCCTCCAAACCATCTCCTCCTCGTTCCTCTTCGTCATCTTCTACAAAACCACCTCCCCAAGAGAAGAAACAAACATACATAATAGCCGCAGAAGGGATGCGCGCAGGCGACACGATCGAGTCTTTCCGCCTCGGCATTCCCAAATCCCTCATCACCGCCATGGGTGGCGCGATCGACCCTGGGGTATTAGCTGCAAAAACTGCCTTTCGCGGAAATTGCCTGCCGGTACGCATGGTGCCGATCGGGACGCAGGTCTACAACGTCGGCTCGCGCGCCAACGGCCCTGCGGTATTCTGTCGCTCGGCGGGAACGCACGCGCTAGTTATCGGACGAGACGAGGTCGGGAATAAAGTCCGTTCGGTGTCCGTTCGGCTGCAGAGTGGAGAAGTGAGGACCGTCAGTGCAGAGGCGTGCGCGACCGTCGGGGTAGCAAGTAATCCGTTCCATCAGTTCCGACAGTTAGGAAAAGCGGGGAGGAGTCGGTGGTTGAATATAAGACCTACTGTCAGAGGACTGGCTATGAATGCTTGTAAGTACTTTTTGTTGTCATTCAATTATCTCTTCAAGTATAGAGTATTAATGATAATGATATAGGCGATCATCCTCACGGTGGTGGAAGAGGTAAATCAAAAGGAAATGTCCATCCGAGATCTATATGGGGTACGCCGGCGAAAAGCGGTTACAAGACTCGAAAGAAACGTAACCCAAATACGAGAATAGTAAAAGAAAGGGTCAGGAACCAAGGAAAGAGGAGATCGAAGAATTAGAATAGATTCTATTGATAATATAGTTACAAAGGTCATATCGTCATAACTACGTGATACAAATGTCGTCCATGTGATGGCCTAAGAATTGCCCCATCCCATATTTAGTGCTTCAGCATCTAATAATCTCTTCCAATCGTCATCATTCAGATCTTGTATATCCTTGTTTCCAAATATATCATCTCCGTTGCCTGCATATTGAAGTTCAGCATGAGAGATATCCAAATTCGGCAACGTGTATGATAAATTTACAGAATTGTCTATTGGTATGGTTAGATTACTTGGATCAATACCATGGGTTTGATAAAAATCTAGAGGATTTTCCTCGTCAGTATGAGAAGCACGGTAGACCAGATCTGTGTGTTGCTCCATGATCATCTGAAATTCATTATCACTTATTGTTCCTGTCGTAGGAGCAGCAGTGTTGAATATATTTAAATCATCACCTGCGATCCACAGCGGACTATGTGAGTCTGCATGGTGAAGAGATGGAGTCGATGGAGAAGTCATCGTGTTACGTGATGACACGTTATTACAAGAATCAGTGCTATGAACATGCTGTATGTCATTCCCATTTATTATATCCATTTCGAATTCATCATCATAAGTTACTGATGGTTTCCTGTTGTTTTGAATAGATTGATCGCCTGAATTTGAAGAACTAGTAAATGAAGACCTCGACTTGTCAGTATTATGCTTGTCTAAATCCGTCGATTGATTCGTCTTGGAATTCACGATGTACATGCATTGGCTGCCAAATCTTCTCGTCTTCGAATCACCTGCTAAATGCAGTGGATCATCAGGACGTTGCATTCCATTTAATTCACTGTCCTTGTTCATTCTGTTCTTATTAATTCTATTTTTCAAAGATCGGACATGTCCCAAGCCGGCACTTTGCAAATCAACATCCAACTGGGTCAATAATGATTCGGAAAAAAGACTTGATTTTTTTAATGACTGCAAAGCTGTGATCAAAAATTGAAGCGATGATAGAATGTTATTGTCGTTCGGTCTGGTCTTCAAATACCGTATAAACACTCTCGAAGCAATATGTAAGCCGAGTGGCGCAAATGGATGCATCTAATTCATTGTCAGACACGATCTAGGCAACAAATGGTCTCTACAAACCGTAGACATATCTGTTTGGATTGCCATTTTCATTATCGATGCTATTTCAGCTCCAGATGTAATGCAACGAATCATACTTTGGACTGATACGCTTTGAGGTAACTTGTTTGTATCTGCTTTGAAGATAGCAGTCTGATGAAGACAGGTAGTGATTGTATGTAAACAAATATTTAGAAACAAGGTATTGGGCTCGTCGATGCCTGCAGGTAAACGTAGGTGACTAGGCAAATTAAGAGAGATGTTTGACAGAGTATTATCAATCTCTCGGTGTCGAGACCAAAACGTGCCATTTAGATCTTCTTCATGATCATTCGGATGGACTCGGTGGAGATGATGCAGGATTTTACCACACATGTATGATGATAAGACCATTCCTGTAAGACTACTCATTTCACTATGCTCACCTGACGATAATGCCTCGGAGAGAGCCATGCTTTGAGTGTCTCGAGAGTTCTCAAATGCACTGTCATTTACTGGCAAATTTGTAGATATCTAGGATTCCGTCAGCATGCGACCGACCCTGGAAAGAGTATAATACGACATACATCAGCCTCATCAATTGACATTGCCCAACCAGTACCAATACTAGCCAATCTGTCACCCGAGAATGCCATCCAAAAAGTTCTTCTTCTTTCTTCTCGCTCCGTCCAATCCTTTGGAGGTGGAATACACTGTTTGACATCATTCAGTCCGTCTATATCCAAACGATTTAGTCCAATGGCAATGGCCAGACGACATGCACGACCACTACTCATCCAAGCTCTTGGCCATTGTGTTGATTTAAATTCAAACATACTTATTAAGAACCAAGTTTGCACGTGTTGTACACTGAACATATCAGTTCCGCGGTCTCTCATCTCGTCTCGCTCGAGATATTTCCTTGATCTTCGATAGAAATGTTCATCCATAGTAGGATATCTGGATTGTTGTGTTGCTGCAACCCAGGTCCACATTGCATACCGGAGACATGGTGGAGGTTGTGACTTGGGAGCGAGTCTAAGTGCTGCAAAATATCTATTGGGGTGAATCAAGGGGAAAGTCGGATGGACTTTTTCGAAATATAATCGATCTCTGCCAATATATGTCAGTTTCGATTTACTTATCACCAAAAGAGATACTCACAGTTCATCTATAGTATCTTGTGGAGGCATAGGTTTATCAAGATCCAGCCACATGACTTCATTGGACGTCTTTGATTTGCTAAATGCGTTATTGGTAGGTTGGAAAGATTGACGCATTTTTGACAACAACTCAAAGTCGGGACTGGATAGGTGGGAGATCGCGGCTGGCGTGGTGGTAGTACCGTTTGGAGAGTCGATCGAGCCTTTCAGTGGGCTTACTGGCAACTGTGTCATGAGCAAAGTTTCGAGTTGTGCTAGTATCCATTACATTAATCGAATGACCATACGATAGCAGAGTGCCATTATTACCAAGTCTTGATTCCAAACTCTTTCCATGTCCCTTCTTCGGTCCACTCTTCTTCCTCACATTATCATACGAGCAGTTGTGTCCGAGTCGTGCACAAGTATGACAAGCCGGTCTAGCCCCGTCACATCTCAACTTGCGCCCGCGACATATAACGCAAGCAATTGTTTTTGACCGTACAGGCTTCGTGGCTGTCTTTTGTGTTTCTGCATTGTGTTGGGAAGAGGCCAGTCCTTCGTTATCGGCCGAGTCCATGATCGAGTCAAGCATAGCAATACTCTGCACTGTCTGTGTCACACCTCGGCTCTTCTAGTCATTCCAGGTCTTGGGAGCCAATCCATCAATTTGCTATTTAACACTTTGACTTTGTAGATGATTAAAAAGGTCGTCCATATGTTTATTAACTTGTGTTTCGATGTAGTTTACATACGTCATGGTCGTTCCACAAAGTAACAAAGTTGAGATATCGGCATGCGTCATAACTTTACAGTACACTAGTAAATTGTGAACAATTATTATACAGTATTACGCAATCAATTTCAGTTGGGATAAATGCGTCTATGTACATTCCAAGTAACTAAAGTATTCTGAGTAAGATGATCTATGACACGCCTTTTTCCGTCCTTTTCGGCCCAAATGAATCTTTTGTAGCCACTCGATCTATATCATATGGATTACCTTCATAACTCTTGGTCTTGGTCAATAGCGCGCCATCAGTATTACCACTATCGGACAGGTTTGCCGGTCGAATCTCTTCATATCTAGGATTTGTTGGCTGGTGTGGTGCGTCGTAACTTGAATCCTGTGCTTCTTGTTCCTTTCCTTGACGATCTTGTTCACTGCCACCTGCTTTCTTTTTATTTTGTAACTTTTTCATGAATTCAGCGGCCTGAGCTGCATATTTACAATTCAGCCTCAACCTGGCCCCGTATTTGTAGAACAAGAATGGAAATGGAAGACATGCGAGGGCAAGAAAGCCAGGGATGCTAGCTGCCCAGTGTAGGCCGAGATTGTCATACATTTGTGGTGTAAACAACGGAAAAGCTGCTCCAAATAATGATCTCAGCACAGAATTTGCAGCCAAAACAGAAGCCGCAAATATGACATACGAGTCAATGAGGTAATTGAATATTGAAAGAAAGATGAGAACCAGTCCAAAACCAAAAGGCACACCCGCTGAAATACTAGCCATATAATGCACTGACGGCGAATCTGTCCATGCAAACCAAAAAAGACCAATGACAAGTGCCACCGCTCCTACCATTGCAGGGGGGAGTCTTGATTCCGGCGGTGCAAAGCCGTCATGTTCACGCGAGATGCGAACATATCGCTTGTTATCCACAATAGAGTATATGACGGCGAATACCATGCCGACAGCAATACCCAAGAATGCTAAGCCGCCTATACCCGCACTCCATCCTCTACCTTGTTGATAAACAATTGGAAAGGCTGTGAAAAGGAGATAGAGTGTAGCATAACAGATTGCCATGTATAACGTCAACAACAGGACAATTGGCTCACGGAACAATAGTAGCCATGGTCGACTCAAAGCAGTTTTAAAGACATGTTTGAACCTAACACCCCCTTGATCTATATCCAACTGACTCTTGTATACCTTACCAGTCATCTTACTTAATCTTTGAGCCCTTCGTCGGAGCAACACAGGAGGATAAGTCTCCGGTATTGCCAAAGTTCCGACTATCCAAAGTACGCCAGTAAAGATTGCCATTACACCCTCGATCCATCTCCATCCCACGGTTTGTCCGACAAATCCTCCAACAATAGGTCCGAGAACAGGACCTAAAAACGGTGCGCTTGCGAACAATGACATGGCTATACCTCGTTGTTCGGCTTCAAACATATCCGCAATCACACCTCCCGCATTTGTCAATGGTGAGGATCCAAAAGCACCAGCAAAAAAACGCATTATCAGCAATGTCTGAATATTCTTTGCATTTGCAGCGCCAATGTTGAATACAGTCAAGGCCATATAAGTCGTTGTGAAGAGTATTTGTCTGCCGTATAACTCTGACAGCGGTGCCCAAAGCAGTGGACCAATCGCGAATCCTAACACAAATAGCGATATTCCCAGTATTGAGACTTCTGTGGATATTCCAAACTCTCTGATGATCTCCTCAGTACCGCCAGAGTAAGCAGAAGATACGAATGCAACTGCCAGAGTAGCGATCGCAACAAGCCCGGTTATGTACCATTTCTTCCCGAAAGAGAAAAGTTGCGGATTTCTCGGATCTTTGTCTAGCCATTGGACTGCCTTTACCGTTTGTCAATATACTCGAGACTTCAATATTATCGTAGGGTGGGGGGCGTGACCACATACATATGGATCCTCGAGTGTACCTGAGCCCGAATATTTATGTTCTACTATATCTGACGTTACGACACCCTGATCTGCGATCAGTTTCCAAAAAGGAATCTTTTGTCGACGTTGTCCTTCCACATCTTTGTCAGTGTGTGTTGCTCCAGATGATGGATTTGACTGGACCATTTTGAATGCTACGAGTGTGCAAAAAAATCACATCAAACCAATATCCGGTGGTGCTGCAATTTATACATTTCACAAGACCCGATCGGCCGACGAGCATTGGAGTAATTCGTGCATTAATTCATGGTTTTATTACGTTGTCATAGCAGTGGCGGCAGAAATTTTAGACTTTTCTCGTGATAGACTTCGACTACTGTACTCCGATTATTGGTTACATAACGTCGTGTACAAAATAACGGATCTCGGCACGAGGGTTCGGTTTTTTATTTTTAATCTCATCAACCGACCATTCGTTTTTATTTTTGCATAAAAAATAATGTTATTTTTGCATAAAAAAATAATAATACAGTAGCTGAAAGCTCAAGGTTTTTGATAACATAATCACAAGGTTCATTTGTCTCCACTACTGTTGCACATCTCATTCGGGTTTTGTGTATACTCCCTCGATCTCGTATCTTTGATAGAGCAGTTCTTGATAACAGATGTGATTGACCTTTCAACGATCTCACGTGTTGACACTGATTACCGAGGCATCTAATCATTTTCAGGCGTGCCGGTAAGCGCGCTTGTCACTCACTTTGCGATGTGATTTGAGAAGATACAAACCTATTTAAAACATTCTTCTGGGTTCCTATAATGGCCTTTGGTCCTGCTCGGTCAGAATAAAAGCGCATAGGATTCTGTATCATTGGTCGTTGATGCATCCATCATATAAAAGGCCACGAAGCCTTAAAATTGATTGGACTGATTGGAAGGACATGCTACGGTGGGCTCTGTTCGGTAAGATACTGTAATCGATGTACTGCTAGAGCATTGGTCGAAATATAGAAAGACTTTTATAAATAGCCAGTGACAGAACGTAGTATGTATGGAAGCTTAGACGCTGATCAGTATAATGCAATGGTCAATTACGAGGAGAAGATATCTCAGTCTTGACGAGCTAAAAATAGGGAGACGTGAATATTGCAATGGAGGATGGCGATCGAATTTTGAGCGGTCATAATTCATACATTGAGGGATACTCTGGACACTTTTGCATCGATCATGGCTTGAATTAGCGACATAACAAAGATACAAAGCCTGATGATGATATGATGTTTAACTCAAGAAGAACATGCGGCTATCTGGCATGGACTCCGTTCGTAGCATCGCCGAGTCGTGAGCGTAAAACCTATCATTCTCATGGCCACGTCTCGGTAGACAACCCTCCCGGACGAACCTATGGATGCTATATGACGTCATCTGATCTACATATCCAATAAATCTATCCCAGCAGCTCCAATCTTATAGATTATCTGACTTCAACCAATCTAAAAAGCCATTTCTTGCCGGATCTTATCCGTTAATATCAGTCGTTGAGCAGCTTTTATAAGCGGATATAGATTTGATAGGTAAATAAAAAGGCCCCTCTTGATTGCCAAAGAAACTACGCATCATGATACTAAACCTACGTATACTTTCTATCTTCAAGGGCTTTGCTTCCTCGTCTTCCTTTCCTCTATACGTAGCTTTGAATTTCGAAAACGCAACTTCCACCGTGAAATCATCCTCCACCAAGCCTTCGAAATCATACTCGTACGAAATTGTCGATTGCTCCTTTTGTCCATTCGCTGATGTGGAAACGTTGTCTTTTAGAATAATCGTATAACGCTTTCCTGCACTACGGTCATTTAACAATTCTTCGCAGGTCAGAGAAAGAATATACCGTCACTTTTCCCAAGATGGAGTCTTATGCCGTCATATTCCGAGAGATTCCATGTCTTGTCTGACGTTGTTGTGCGTTGACTTGCGAACCCAGCTCCTCCGAGAGTTTTGACATCAAGTACGCCGTCGAAAGTAGCAATGTCATTATTGATTTTTAAATGAGACTTGGAGATACATTCTTAGCTGTTACATAGTTATCACCCCTCGTGTGCAAGGATTTTACCTCTGATTTCCCGCCTCTGACGCTGTCGTTGCTAGCTGTCCAGTCATCGCTATTCCAAGCGCTGGGTTCTCGTTCAATATGTAAAGATCAAGACGGTATTACTGAATGTGCTTACAGGCTGCCGCCAAATAACTCTAGAGAGTCATTCTTGGATTGATGATCGTTTGTCATCTTTTTACAGGTCATGTTATTGGGGATGGATGGGTGAATCTATTGTATCACGTCGAAACTTTACAAAGGGAATTTCAGTATGTAACTTATTTCACGAAGCGATAACGAGGCTTTATTTAATTAGACAGCACTTTTCATGTGGGAAAAATGAGAATACAATTATACTTTTGTGGTGGTAGAGAGATCTGAAGCTAACCCACACTAATGCAGTGAAATAGCTAGCTTAATGCAAGTAACGAGCTTAGCACATACAGTACTGCTGTCTTTAAGACATCAACTGTCACATGCCGCGATGAATGTGTGCTGAAAAACAAGAAGGAGGAAATTATGTAAGTGGTGACAAGGAGTCTTGTCTAAAAGTTGGAGTAGTACTGAGTTGTTTTGTGCTGGTATCGAGATTCGTAAAGTCGTAGTATTGGAATGGTGAAGAAGACTGTGATCAACTGATTAGTGAATGTCAACCAAATGGATAGCCTGAGTGAAGATCTACTTACTATACTTGATTGATCGTCAACATTCGAGGGCAATGCGGTTCTCAGACTGAGTAAAGACAGCCGATCGTCAAGTTCCAAAGGGCTGATCATATTGTCTGAAAGTGTCATGTATTGCTGGGCTGTAAGACTGTTGCTAGGTGATATGACATAGCCATCCCCAAAGTACGTTGATGTCGAAGTATATCCTGATTCAGGATTTTCACTCAAAGTTGGAAATTGATCACTTGTTATGACATTGTCAAGATATGAGAAGGTTGAGTACCAGTGGTCGATCGCATTAGGATCATCAGTATTGATATGCAATCCCATCGATTGTGGTTCATCAGTTATCATATGTGAATCTGTAAAAACTGGAATCGACGACATGACTTCTTGGTCATCATGATCTTGTGTAGATGACCGCGGAATATCAGACCTTTTTCTCACACGAGTTGAGATGGTTGATGATGCAGCGCTTTGAGATCTTTCGCTTTCAGTACGTTCTTTTAGTTTTTTACCTAGAAACAATTGCTCAGTATAACATGCTGTCAATGCATGGCCATGATATACTCACGATAGTTTCGCTGCGCGATTCTGTTCTGAATCCTTCTTCGTTCAGTCAGATCAGTAATAATGGTCCAGTTCTCACAGGCTTGAGCACTAGGACTGAAAGCACTGCAAGTCAAATATTTGGAGGATTGACGATTATGCTTGGAGACTGTCATCTACGAAAGTCGAAAGAGATCAAAGAAGATAGCATATAACGCTCGAGTATTAGAATTGTCGCCTCTGACTGCATAAAGTGAAGTTGATGCTTGTGAGAAATTGGATGAACACGAGCGAAAGTGATATATAATGGTGAAAATATTGGAGAAAAAAAAGGTTAGATGCGGTAAAAACAAAACAACAATGGCAAAATGACAATGAGCTAGTCCGGCTACTTGGAAAGTGAGATCCGAAAGCATGACAAGGCACGCATCACTGACGATATACAAGCTTACAGGTCTACAATGTCGAAAGCTGATATCTGTTTGCTGCTCGATGCATGCATAGTGGGGCGGGAAACAGCATTATGATGCGGTGAGAGGCGTAAAAACTAGCAAGGATTTTTCCAAAGATGGGTGTGTCCAGGTTGACAAACTTGTTTAAAATTACCCTGGTGCTCAAAGTAGTCCAGATGTCCAGCGAGGTTTAAAAATATAATGGTTGGCAACCTGTTTCTTGGCGATTGCTGGTACTAAAATATGCAGGGTCCAATTGCTACGACAAGTCGGATGTGATCACAAGCGGTCCAAGCACATCACATTGCCCCCGAAAATGTCCTTTTTTGAAGATTCATCACAAATTTTTCCGCAAGCATCGTACAAAGCTGGCACTCCTACCAGCATAGCCATGCAATCATCAGTGCCAAACCATGCATGATCGCGATCAAGAACAAATAATTAAAGATTAATTACGACGTGGTTCGATTGGTTATTTATATGCTCGCAATGAATCTGTATGGCCAACGAAAGCTGCGTCGTTCTGTCATGTATCTGTTGTTCGTTGCACAGGCAAGATGTCGATACAACAAAAAACCGTAACCATGTATGCAAGCAATTTGACGTGGTGTCATGAAACGTGCTAAACCACGGACTCGTTTCACTAGCGAACTGCCGATCCTATGGCCCGATGAGCTTAGTTTTCTCCAATGACATCATAGAATTTATGTAAAAGCAATTTCCACGAGTTGCTGTAAAGTAGTACAAACAAGCAATTGCAGTAAACACAGCTTGTGAATATTATATAGACACTCTTTGAACCATCAGATCGCTTAAGTTATCGCGTAGAGAGATCTGAAAGTATCGGATCGACAAAATGCCCGAGGTAAGCGAGAAAAACGCCCTTGTACTTGTACTGTCGCGCTTTTTTCCAAACTAAATTACGGAATAATGTAGATTGGTGAAGTGGCACGAGTAGTGCATTTTCTCCGCAAGAATCTAGTCGGAAAAAGAATTTTACAAACATTAGTCCAGGACGATGACATTGTGTATGGTAAAGTGGGGACCTCGGCTAGTCAATTCAAGAATGCCATGACTGGCAAACGCATACTTGATGTAGGACAGCAGGGGAAATATTTTTGGCTAGTAGCCGATTCCCCGCCTCATCCCGTACTACATCTTGGCATGAATGGCTGGGTGAAGTTCTCAAATGTAGATTCAGGTGCTTACAAGACAGCCCACAAACCTGAAACAGAATGGCCCCCGAAATATTGGAAGTTCTTATTTCAAACAGAAACTAATAAAGATGAGGAGAAGTATGAGGTAGCTTTTGTGGACTCGAGGAGACTTGCGCGTATACGACTTGTCGATGTCGATGGTTCTAAACTTCGTCAAACTACACCATTGAAAGAGAATGGACCTGATCCAGTCGTGGACAAGGATATTTTGACAGTCGAATGGCTTGGTGAAAAGATGCGTTCAAAGAAAGTGCCAATAAAAGCGCTCCTACTGGATCAAGCTAATATCAGTGGAGTTGGCAATTGGGTCGCAGATGAAGTATTGTATCAAGCCCGTATACATCCAGAGCAATATAGTAATACATTTGATGACCAACAGATCAAGGTTCTGCATGATGCTTTAATCTTTGTATGTACTACAGCTGTGGATACGTTGGCAGACACTAGTCAATTCCCTAAAGACTGGCTAATGAAATATCGATGGGGTAAAGGTAAGAAAGAACGTCATTATTTACCGAATGGTGAAGAGATTGTCCATATCACTGTAGGCGGTCGAACAAGCGCTGTTGTACTAAGTCGTCAACAGAAGACGGGGCCTGTGTCAGAACAGGCAGAAAAGGCAGAAGAGGAAGCTGAGGGGAAAAACAATGGTAATGACGTTGATGGAGATGAAGATGTTGTCGACAAGAAAGTAACAAAAACTAAAGAAACCGCAAGAAAGCGAAAACGGGACGACAGCCCTAAAGAAGCAATTGCTGAGCGTGACGATACGGCGAAACCCACGAATAAGAAGAAAGGCAGAAGTCGAGCCAATTCAATGAAAAATGATGATGCTGCTACGGGTGCGAAAGATACAGAAGTAAAGGAAAAGACGCCAAAGGCTCAACGCAAAGCCAGAAATAGTAATTCATTGGTGGATGCTGACGCGGAAAGCTCGCCTCCCGGGCAATCAACTGGACTTCGAAGATCTAGTCGAATCAAGGGTAGAAAGACGTAATACTAATATGTCATGTGTAAAAAACGTTTGTATTATTATTTTAATAACGCATGTGAGTGAAGTGAATGACAGTCTTGCATAAATGTATTTTCGCCCACCGTATCAACTTTTTTTGGTGTCAATTCCAACAGTGCTAGACTCGAAGGATGATATATGGTCACCGACTTCCCATTGAATTCTCACTTCTGCCGTGATAGTTGATTGGGAACCCACAACAGAATTTTTCAGTGCTCATCATGGCTGACACTTTACCGGCAAAGGAGCAAGGTCTTTTCAGGACCATTATTCAAAATTATGAAACCAAGCAGTATAAAAAAGGTTAGATATGTGGTAGCATCATGTCTACATGTTGGTATTAACATTGAGCAGGTCTCAAGGCAGCAGAACAAATATTAAAAAAGTATCCGGACCATGGGAATACATTGGCCATGAAAGCATTGATTATCAATTCTCAAGGCAAGACAGACGAGGCTTTCGAGTTGTGCAAGGTTGCGCTTCAAAAATCGATGAAATCACACATTACTTGGCATGTTTATGGTCTGTTATACCGATCGGTAAAGAATTACGAGGAAGCAATCAAAGCATACAAATTCGCTCTTCGGCTGGATCCGGAGTCGCAACAGATTCAAAGGGATTTGGCATTGCTCCAGGTTCATATAAGAGATTATCAGGGTTATGTGCACAGTAGACAAGCCATGTTACAATCACGGCCAGGTATACGGCAGAATTGGACTGCTATGGCCATTGCACATCATCTTGTCGGAGATTATAAAGCGGCAGAAGCGATTTTGACTGCTTATGAAGATACTCTGAAACAACCACCTCCACAGTCTGACGTGGAGCATTCTGGGGCAACATTGTATAAGAATTATATCATTGCTCAATCTGGCGAGACACAACGGGCTTTGGATCATCTTGAAACGATTTATAAGAGACATCCAGATAGAAGTTCGGTCATGGAAATGAAAGCGAAATATCTATTAGCGCTTGGAAGAGGACCTGAAGCTGAGAGAGCATATAGGAAACTCTTAGGACGGAATATGGAGTGTCGAGCCTATTATTCAGGACTAGAGCAGGCGTTGAATCTGTCCCAAAGTATATCTGATGATCATGGTAAATTAAAAGATTTATACAAGTCATTCGCGGACAAGAGTGAGCGATTGGATGCACCACGAAGGATTCCACTCGATTTCTTGAATGGAAGTGAATTCCGTGAAGCTGCCGACGCATATCTACGACGGATGCTGCAAAAAGGAGTTCATGCTACATTTGCAAATATCAAGGCACTATATCGAGACGCAGCAAAGAAAGAGGCTATCATCTCACTTGTCCACGGTTATGAACAAGAAACTGCGGGATCTACAAATGGCGATAACGTTGATAATTTCAGGCTCATCGTTCTGTATTTCTTGGCTCAGCATTATGATTATCACATGTCAAGAGATCTTGCCAAAGCTATGGATTATGTTGAAAAATGTATAA
>Ga0160429_1000983_pt1 | contig 17407 bp, 18 predicted proteins | sample SolpanmetagenomR_FD_108199 | JGI IMG/M metagenome (GOLD analysis project Ga0160429, IMG submission 108199) | Solar panel surface microbial communities from Lawrence Berkeley National Laboratory, California, USA - R | ecosystem: Engineered > Built environment > Solar panel > Unclassified ...
GGCCAAAGCGTCGCCACCATCAGCGACATGGTCGGCACCCTGAGCGGTTCGCGCATCAAGGTGGTCACCGACCTCCCGGACGAGCCCTGCTTCATCAACGCCGACCCGAGCCAGTTCGACACGGCCCTCGTGAACATGGCCGTCAATGCCCGGGACGCCATGGACGGCGAGGGCACCCTCACCATCACGGTGCATCCCGTCCCGGTCATCCCGCCGATCCGCAGCCACCCCGCGGTCCGGGGCGACTTCGTCGCGGTGTGCATCGAGGACACAGGCGCCGGCATCGCCCCCGATCAGATCGAGCACATCTTCGAGCCGTTCTTCACGACCAAGGGCGTCGGTCAGGGGACAGGCTTAGGGTTGAGCCAAGTCTTCGGCTTTGCAAAGCAATCCGGCGGTGAGGTCCGCGTCCAGAGCACAGTCGGTCAGGGTACGATGTTCGTGCTGTACCTGCCCAGGGTAGAAGCCATCGCACACTTGCCCCAGGTGGAGCCTGAGCCCCTCGTCGATGGACACGGCACCTGCGTCCTGGTGGTTGAGGACAACGCGGATGTCGGGACGTTCGCGACCCAGACCCTGGCCGAACTCGGCTACGTCAGCGTTTGGGCATCCAACGCGGAGGAGGCACTTGCTGAGCTGGCGAAGGACGCCGACCGCTTCGACGTGGTGTTCACCGACGTCGTCATGCCTGGCATGAACGGGATCGACCTGGCGCACCGGATCCGACGGGACCATCACGACCTGCCGGTTCTACTGGCCTCGGGCTACAGCCACGTGTTGGCGCAGAATGGCACCTACGGGTTCGAGTTGCTGCACAAGCCCTACTCAGTCGAACAGCTCTCGCGGCTCCTGGGCAAGGTCGCCACATCGCAGCGACGCAAACGCATCCTTAGCCGGTAGGATGCCCATACCGGATGAAAAAGAAGGCGTCCCCTTAGGGTTCCATAATACCCAGCCCGCGAACAGCTTCGCTTCCTTCCATAAGGGGGCTTATGCGAGCGGAAGCGGCAGTCCGTAGCACTCAGCTGGGTTCCAGGAAGTCCGATCTACGAAGGGCTAAGCTGCGTGCGTGAGAGCAGCAGGGACCGCCGTGCACGCATGGACGCCAGCAGTTCCTCGATCCTCTGCAGAGCTCGCTCAGCTTCGTCGACGGGCTGAGCATCGGCGAGGAGGTCAACAATGCGCAGCATCTGATCGACCCGATGCGCCCCCACATCATCAATCAAGCGGCTGAGAAGAGCGAGCGGGTCCTCATCTTCCTCAAACATAACCAGCCTTGCCCCCGATGACATCTGACACGTCACTCCTGACCAGCGCCAGAAAAGCGTGAAAGTAGCGCCCTCGTCCAGGCGGCGGCCTCGATGTCCGTCTCCAGTACATGGGCCGCCAGTCGAACCACCAGACCGAGCGTGGCGGTCAACTGCGGGTCGACTACCGGTTCTAGGGCATGCTGTATTTCCACCATCGCCAGGGCATGCTCTAAGTTCTGGCAGGCGTACAATACTCTGCGGATATCTCGGTATCACTTGTTCGCATCGGGCGGGCAAGACGCTGTCAAACCCGGAGCGGGAGGCCATCGATGCATCCCCTCCGCCTGTACCCTCTTGAACCTCACGAGGTGCCTCAATGTCCGTTGCCGAACTCGACCGCATACGCTCCCGCCTCGCCGCGCGGCCGAGACCCAGCGATCTTGCGGACCGGCGCCAGCGCCTCGACAGCCTTGGCACGGACTACGCGCTGCCTCTCGACGTGACGGTGGAGAGCGTAGTCGCGCAGGGCGTGTGCGCCGAATGGACGAGAACGGACACCGCCGATCTCACACAGGTTCTCCTGTTCCTGCACGGGGGCGGCTACATGGCCGGCTCCCTGGCCAGCCACCGCCACGTGGTGGCCCAGGCCGGACGGGAGGCCGGCACCCAAACGCTCGCCCTCGGATATCGGCTCTCACCCGAGCACCCGTTCCCAGCGGCGCTCGAGGATGCGCTGGCCGGATACCGATACCTGCTTGATTGCGGGGTCGCGCCAAACCGTATCGCCCTGGCTGGGGAGAGCGCAGGTGGCGGCTTGGCCCTCGCCACGGTCTTGTCGCTGCGCGCTGGCGATCTGCCGCTCCCGCGCTGTCTTTGGCTTTCCTCGCCCTGGGTGGACCTTGCACTTACCGGTGGCACCCTGACCAGCAAGGAGGCGGTCGATCCGCTCCTCAACCGGGCCTATCTGGCGGAGCTGGCCGCGGCTTATCTCGCCGGATCGGATCCGCGTGCGCCCCTCGTTTCCCCCATCAACGCTGACCTGACAGGTTTGCCGCCGATGCTAATCCAGGTCGGGTCCGCCGAGGTCTTACTCGACGATGCAGTGCGGCTCGCGCGCGTGGCAGGGGCCGCCGACGTGCCGGTGACACTGCAGGTGTGGCCGCACATGATTCACGCTTGGCACCTGTTCTACCAGGAGGTGGAGGAAGGCCGTTCGGCTCTCCGGCAGGCCGGGTTGTTCATCCGGTCACACTTCGATGGTGCTGGTCCGGGCCTGTCGCAAACCGTGATGTAGGTCGCGGGATAGGCCAGATCCGCCTCGTTTTCAGGCTCCGTTAACCACCGGAAGTCCGAAGCAAGCGGCAAGAAGGCGGTTCTGCTAGCGCACGCTCCCCCTCTGGCAAAGCCGGAGCCCTCGCGCAGCCAGAGCATTGCTCGAAGCCCCGGATCGTGCACCGCGCCGGGCCAAGCGATTGGAAGCTGCCGATCTGGGGCGGGTTCTACGCCAGCAGCTCTGTCGAGAAAACGATCGTTTTCTTTACAGCACGAAGCGGAGGTTTCTCTGCATTTTCGGCGGCTCTGTTCCCTCGGTCTCGTCAATCCGGCGTGTAGCCCTGCATACCAGACACCTCTTTGAGGGCCTGTGGCGCGGTCGAGGGAGCGCTAACCAGTCCTGCAATACTCAGGCTTCATCTCGCGCCTTGCGTTTTCCGAACGAGGCAGTCCTACCGAGCCTTGCCGGCGACGGCAGCGACGTAGGTCGAGACCGCCTCAACCTGCTCGGGTGTCAGGTCCTCAAAGGCCGGCATCACGCCAATACCGTTCTGAACAGCTGCCTTGACCCGCCCGGCGTCGGGCTTCAGCTCGTCGAGCACCGGCCCGACCTGACCTGTCGTCTTGGCGTCAGCCAACGTGTGGCAGGCGCCGCAGTGGGGCTCGGCCTGCTCTAGGAAGACTTGGCGGCCGAGCGCAATCGTGTCAGGGGCGGCGCTGGACGGCGCAGACAGGAGCACGGGCAAGAGCATGAAGCCAAAGAAAATGCCGGCTTTCTCGAGTCTTTCGCAGACGGTGAACATCCCCGTTATGCCACCTCAACGGTGAGGGCAGGGCCGCGCCAGCCGTTGTGGCTGTAGCCGCCGCCGTTTACCTCCGACTCCTCAGGCTGCACGTTGCCGCTCGTGTCAGTGGCGCGGCTCGTCAGGACGTGCCGCCCCGGCAGCAGGTCGACGGGGAGCACGAAGGCCCGCCACGCGTAGCGGCCGAGATCAGGGCCGACAAAGGCGGCCTTGCGCCAGGTTGCGCCCCCATCGATCGAGACCTCGACGTCCGAGACCGCGTTCATGCCGCCGAAGGCGACGCCGATAATCTGATTGCGGCCGGCCGTGGCGGTCTCAAGCGGCCCAGTGATCCAAGAGCGGACCGGCTGCTCCCAGACGGACGGCTGGGACGGGTTGCCCTTCTCGCCGACTCCATGCATCCGGTAGCTTGACGCCTGGATCTTCGCGTCAGTCTCCTGCTCCGTGAGGGCGACCGTCTTGACGTACTTGATGTTGTTCACGCCCGAGTAGCCAGGCACGATCATCCGCAGGGGTCCACCGTGGGCAAGCGAGAGCGGCTTGCCGTTCATCTCCCAGGCGAGGATCACGTTCTCGAGGTTCGAGATCGGCACCGAGCGCTCGACGATCACGTCCTTGGGTTTGAGGCCAGGAGGCAGCTCTTCCCCTCCCGTGCCAGTGATGAAGCGTGCCTTGCTGTCGGCGCCACCGAGCGCCTCAACCACTGCCTTGAGAGGCACCCCGCTCCAAATCACGCAGCCAGCCGCTCCAACCGTCCAAGGAGTGCCGCTGATTTTCTGGCCACCCGTGAGCTTGTCCTGGTAATACTTGCGGCCGTTGCCAGAGCATTGCAGCACGGTTGCGACCGTCGCGAGGCCGAGTCCCCTGAGCTCCGCGACTGTTAGAGTACGAGGATTGCGGACGCCCGTGATCTCGACCCGCCAGCCATCCCGGTCGGCAAGGATCGAGGCTGGCGGCGGGTTTACGTTGTTGCGGATGTAGAGCCGATCTTCGTCGGTCACGAGGCTGGTGCCGATTGCGCCACGCTTCGTCTCGATCGTCTGGTTTGAATGGACGATCAACGCCTCAGCGTCCTTCCAGGCCACGTAGGCGGGCAACGGCTTAGCCGATGGCGGGGAGGCCGGAGCCGGCTCCTGGGCAGCGGCTGAGGCTCCCAGCCCTGTCGCCACAGCAAGGCCGGTGCCGCCAGCCAGGAAGCTGCGGCGGTCGATGATACCCGTATCGCTCATCATTTCCTCCGGACAACATTCTTCTTTTTAGTCGTGTTTGCACGAGAAAATTATTCTGTCGAGCCGCTGAGGGCCTGTCGCGAACTCAGGGTCAGGCCGCAGAAGGCTCTCTACTGTCCTGCTTTCACGCTTTGTTCGCCTGCGGAAGCCCGAAGCAGAGTGCAGAAGACGGTTCTGCTCGCGGACTGTCCACGCGCCGGCAAAGCCGAAGCCCTTGCGCAGCCAGAGCATCGCCTCGAAGCCGCAGATCGTGCGGCGCGCTGTGTTGAACGAGCGGAAGCCGCCGATGCGGGGCATGTTCTTCTTGACCCGGAAATGGTCGCTTTCGATGCCCTGCTGTAGGTGCTTGGTGACGTAGTGAGCAGGCATGCGAGGCAGCAGGCCCTCTTTGCGGCTCTCAGCAATGGCCGGCGGGTAGGTGCTGGCACCATCCGTGCCGATCCGATCAGGAGCGAAAAGGGGTTGATCGTCCAGCATCTTGCGGAAGAAGCGCTTGGCCGCGTTCAGATCCCGGTGGGCGGTTAGCAGGAAGTCGACCGGGCTGCCGTGTTTGTCGATGGCCCGGTAGAGGTAGCGCCACTCGCCACGGACCTTAATGTAAGTCTCGTCGATCCGGACCGAGCCGCAGTGCGGTTTGCGGAACTGGCGCAGCCGCTTATCGATCAGCGGCGCGTAGGCGAGCACCCAGCGGTTCAGGGTGCTGTGGTCGACCTCCAGGCCGCGCTCCAGGAACAGCTCCTCGATGTCACGGTAGCTGAGCGGATAGCGCCGATACCAGGCGACGGCCTGGACGATGAGCGCCGCCTCGTAGTGCCGTCCTTTGAAGTCACCCTTGGCGCGCTGTTTGAGCTTGGCGGCGATGGCGGACAGGATCATGGGCGGCCTCCAGTTCAGAAGGCGCCATGCAGGCCGTATGGTCAACGACGGGTAAACACCGGCGCTATCGCGTTTGCGACACCCCCGGATCAACGATGCACCATCAGAATGCGGGACTACACACCTAGTCTCTCAAGAGTTGAAGCCTCCAAAGATTCCGTGGCGGTTCAGTCCTCCTACCCGCTGCTGTCCCTGATCTGATCTTTCCGCTACCCATGGCTGTTGCCATGCCGTAGCTTCTCACCGGGCACGGTCCAAACGACCAACGAGGCCGTCGGTATTCCGACCTGATCTATTCCCGAAGCGAGCTAGGCCCTCTAAACGAAAGCACGAACGAGGTGGAAGAGCACGTTCAGCACGTGGGAAACCAGATCGGGATTTCCAGTAGCGAAGTCCGATCCCGAACAACGCCCGCTTTTCCGAGCGAGACGCAATCACAGCTGGCATACCGCGTCATCGAAGAGATGATCGTGACACTGCAGATCCCTCCCGGCAACATCGTGTCCGAGAAGGCGCTCAACCGGCAGCTAAACATTGGTCGGACGCCAATCCGGGAAGCGTTGCAACGTCTCGCGCTGGAAGGAACCGTACGGATTGTGCCTCGGGCAGGCGTGATTGTCTCTGACATTGATATGGTCGATCAGCTCAAGATGATCGAGGTCCGTCGGGAGATCGAGAAAATCCTTGCTGGTCGCGCTGCCCGCTTAGCTGATCCCAAGATCCGTGCGCAGTTCCGTCGTCTCGCTTCCGACTTTAATGAGGCTGCCACAAAGAATGATGGGACGCTATTCATCGCAGCCGACCGCGAGTTCAACAGCCTTGTCGTGACGACCGCGCAAAACAGCTACGCGGCTCACGCGATCCGCCCGATAGAGGCGCAGACGCGGCGCTTTTGGTATCTACACTTCCAACGGTTTGGTGACCTGCAGCGCGTCTGCGAACTTCACGCGCGGATCGCTGTGGCGATCGCGCAGAACGATGAGCCTGAGGCGAGACAGTCATCAGACGCGCTCCTCGACTACGTCGAGTGGTACACCCGGCGCACTCTCGAAGCCCTGCGTTAAAATTCAAACACCCCTTGCGCATGTAAGCGGACCTGGTACTTTTGTTCTGACATGTCAGCGACACATTAGATGTCGGCATACAGCCTCAAGTCACGGACGATGCAAACGTCCTTGGGAGGAACATGATGAACGCCAAGCCGCTGGGCTCTGCGCCCCTACCATCCCGCTGGAAACAACTTGGTCTCGGCATGATCGCCATGATGGCGATCTCCAGTCCGCAGTACGTCTGGGCCCTGTTTACGGGCCCTCTCACGAAACAGCTCAATGCAAGCTTGGCAGAGGTACAGGTCACCTTCTCGCTTCTAATCGTTCTGCAGACCTTTCTCTCACCCCTGCAAGGATACCTCATCGACCGTTTCGGCCCGCGTCTTCTTCTCTCGGCTGGCGCTATTCTGACCGGGGCGAGCTGGGTACTGGCTGCCGGCGTGAATAGCTTGCTTGGTCTCTATTTCACCTACGGCGTTCTCGGCGGGATCGGCACCGGCATTATCTATCTCGGCGTCGTCGGCATGATGGTGCAATGGTTTCCCGACAAGCGCGGGCTCGCCTCGGGACTGGTTGCTGCTGGCTACGGCTTCGGGGCCATCCTCACCACATTCCCGATTTCTCGCTCCGTCGAGAGCGGGGGCCTCTCGCATACGCTGCTGATCTATGGACTGATTTTTGGCGTTGTCGGCGTCCTGGCTGCCCTCGGGATGCGCCGTCCCACCCAGGTCAACAAACCGGATCATGCCATCACGCACAGCTCCGCCACGCTTGATGGTTCCCGCAGCTACACCCCACGCGAGATGCTGCGCAGTCCGATCTTTTGGTTGATGTTCGTCATGATGACGATGATGTCGACCTCCGGGCTGATGGTCATCTCGCAGATGGGCTCATTTGCACACGATTTCGGTGTTGCGAATGCGATGGTTTTCGGCTTGGCGGCGCTGCCTTTGGCCCTGTCGATCGACCGTTTCACGAACGGTCTGACCCGCCCCTTCTTTGGTTGGTTGTCGGATCGGATCGGCCGCGAGAACACCATGTTCGTCGCATTCGGCCTCGAAGGCATCGCGATGACGATCTGGCTGCTCTATGCGCACAGTCCTGTGATGTTCGTGCTTTTGTCTGGCGTGGTATTCTTCGGCTGGGGCGAGATCTTCTCTCTCTTTCCATCTACGCTAACGGATACGTTCGGCACCAGGCACGCAACCACCAACTACGGCTTCCTTTACATGGCCCAGGGAGTTGGCTCTGTTCTTGGTGGTCCATTGGCTGCCCTGCTCCATGACGCAACCCAATCCTGGAATATCGTCTTTGGAGCGGTGATCGCGATGAACATCATCACGGCCGTACTTGCTCTGCTCGTCCTGAAGCCGATGCGGAACATCCATCGCAAGGCAAGTTTCGCGATCGAGCCCAATCCGCTCGATGTGGTCGGACTTCGGGGACGGTCCGTCTGATCGACATTGCACCAGGATGGCGACGCCATCCTGGTGCAAGCCGGCACTATGACCCGCATTCATCGACGCTGAGAGCGAGCCGCACCAAGATGTTCCAAACTGCTCAATCAACCCGCGGTATGGCCGTGGCGCCTCACGCGCTTGCAGCCCAAGCTGCTGTTTCGATCCTGCGCAACGGGGGCAACGCCATTGAGGCAATGATTGCTGCGGCCTCGACCATTGCGGTGGTGTACCCGCACATGAATGGGATTGGCGGTGATGGCTTCTGGACGATATCCAGCCCTGGTCAGCCTGTCGTCGCGATCGAGGCCTGTGGACCTGCCGCGGCTGGCGTTTCCACCGACTATTATGGCCTCCGCGGCTGCGCGAGCATCCCGACACGCGGCCCCGACGCAGCGAACACAGTGGCTGGGACCGTTGGAGGCTGGGATGAAGCCCTGGCGATCAGCCGATCATGGGGCGGAAAGCTTCCGATTCAACGCCTGCTCGAGGATGCAATCTTCTATGCGGAGGATGGGATAGCGGTCACAGCCTCACAACGGTCGAGCACCGTCAAAAAGCTGGGCGAGTTAGCCCATTTACCAGGGTTCGCCGAGACCTACCTCATCGAAGGGCGTGCGCCGGAAGTCGGAAGTCGCTTCACACAGCCCCGACTTGCCGAGACACTCAGAAGCCTGGCCGGGGAGGGGTTCGACAGCTTCTATCGTGGCCGCTTGGCACGGAGCATCGCCGATGACCTCGAGGCGCTCGAATGCCCAGTCAACGGATTGGATCTCTCCGCCTACCGCGCACGCACCCGGGTTCCGCTTACGCTGGAGCACAGCGCTGGGCACCTCTACAACATGACCCCGCCCACCCAGGGGCTGGTTTCGCTCATCATTCTCGGCATTTTGGATCGGCTGAAGATCGACCGGTTCAAGCCCGACAGTGCCGAGTACATCCACTTCGTCGTAGAAGCCACGAAGCAGGCGTTCTCGGTACGAGATCGGTACATCACAGATCCGGATCACATGAAGATCGATCCGCAGAGCTGTCTGACGGGCGCGTTTCTCGAGGATCTGGCTGCGAATGTTCGACCTGACGCGGCCTTGCCTTGGGGTAAGGGAAAAGGACCGGGTGACACAATCTGGATGGGCGTCATTGATGGAGCCGGCCGCGCCGTCTCATTTATCCAGAGTATCTATCATGAATTTGGCAGCGGTATTGTTCTGCCGCAAACGGGCATCAGCTGGCAGAACCGCGGCTGCTCGTTCTCCCTTGATCCTGGTCATCTCAATGCGCTGCATCCGGGCAAGAAGCCGTTTCACACCCTGAATCCTGCCCTCGCGCTTCTACGCGACGGCCGCACCATGGTCTACGGGACGATGGGAGGTGACGGCCAGCCGCAGACTCAGGCTGCCCTCTTCACACGCTACGCTGTGTTCGGCCAGGGCATCCAACAAGCGATTACGGCACCGCGTTGGCTGCTTGGCCGCACCTGGGGACAAGAGTCCGATTCCCTGAAGCTGGAGAGCCGCTTTGCGCCCGAAACCATCGAAGCACTTCGCGCTTTGGGACATGAGGTCGAACTTCTGGAGAGCTTCGACGAGCAGGTTGGCCACGCAGGCGGCTTAGCTCGGCATCCATCTGGGGTGATCGAAGGTGGCTTTGACCCTCGCAGCGACGGCGGCGTGGCAGCATTCTGAACTGGACGCTTGCATGGCAATAGCCTGACGCACAAAGCCCCGGATCGTCAATCGGCCGCGAAGCCCAGGTCTGATAGGGGTTACATCCGGCCGGCAGGGTGCCGTGACGTGCAATCTCCGCGATCGAACTGCTTGATCAGATCGAGGCCGTCCAGACACTCTCGCGTGCCCTCACGATCACCTCTGAAGTGTGCGAAATCCCTCCCAGCTACAACTCAGATACTCGACGACTGGTCGCTGAAGCAGGCGAGGAAAGCTCCTACCCTCTCGCCTCCTCAATCAGCCTCTTGGCGGCTTCAGATGATCGACTGTGCGGCCATACCTCTCAGCTCGAACCAGATGCTGGGACTCGTTAAAGCGCCCAGCGATTTGAGTAGGCCGGGGCAAGGGTTAGACCAGTCGGCAGCTGTAGCTTAGGAGGCGGTGCAACGATCCCCTGCTGCAGAAAGCGTAAGGCGGCAAGCAACCCTTTGGCCGTGTAAGGCTTGGAAATCACGCCGATAGCACCAACAAAATCATGGGGGATCAACTTGGGGTTAGCTGTCATGAACACCACGGCTGCATCATCTTTAGCACGCAAAATGCGGTCAGCGACGGTAACGCCAGTGGTACCATCCGTGAGGTGAATATCCACCAATGCGAAGTCGGCTTCACTTTTGTTGATTAGCTCGTCCGCCTCTTTCAGGCAGGTTGCCCAGCCGACAACCTCGTGACCTGCCTCTTCCAGCAGGAACTCTAAATCCATCGCGAGGACTGCCTCATCCTCAACAATAAGTACCTTCAAGGGATGATGCTGCATCATTGTCCACGCAGTCGTTGTCCGATTGGCACGCTGATTTCAACGCGTAGTCCAGGTTTGGCATCAAGCCACTGCAGTTCTGCTTGCAGTTGTTTACCCAGACGTTCCACGAGGCTTTTGCCATAAGTAGGAGGTTTAGAGCCTCCTTCGATCATCCCTGGTCCATTATCAGCTACTGTTACATAACAGCGGTCATCTTGACGCCGTGTCGTAACTAACAGTATTCCACCGGAATCGCTACTTAAACCATGCTTGATCGCATTGGTCGTCAGCTCATTCACCATTAAGGCCAAAGGGGCAGCTTTCTCGGCTGGAACCTGCACGGGTTCCAAATCGGTTTCCAGCCGAACGTCTAAGCGACCCGTGGCGGTTACAAGATCCGAAGCAAGGTCATGCACGAAGGCTGCAATGTCGAAGTGAGTCACGTCCCCGGACTGGTAGAACCGACGATGCACCGTGCTCATCGCCTCAACCCGGCCAAGGGTCGCCCTCAGTGAACTCTTGATGTTTTGATCATCAATCGTGCGCAGCTGCATGGCAATCAGAGAAGAAATGATTTGCATATTGTTTTTTACGCGATGATCAACCTCGTGCAGCAGCGCGTCCTTGATTGCTAGTGCGCTTTTTAGCTGATGGTTTGTCTCAAGCAGGTCCGCTGTTCGATCAGAAACGGCTTTCTCAAAGGTGTTCTTTTCCTCGATTATACGAAGCTCATATTTTTTACGATCTGTAACATCGAGCTGGGAGGCAAAGAAGTACTGCAACTCACCAGCTTCGTTGCTGACGGGGCTTATATACAGTGCGTTCCAAAATGTCGAACCATCTTTGCGGTAGTTTAGCAAATCGACGCCAATATCCGTACGGTTCTTTATGGCGTCCCGAATGCGCGCGACGTCACTACAATCAGTATCGGGACCTTGCAGAAAGCGGCAGTTCCGGCCGTTGATTTCCTCACGTGTATAACCAGACATTTGCAGAAAGGCGTCGTTGGCGAAAATAATAGGATTATCAGGTTGACCCGGATCGGTGATAATCATTGGCATGCGCGTTGCGCGCACTGCTGCTGCAAAAGGGTCGCCCTTACCATGCTCAGCATTGAGGCGACTTGTAAGATGCCAATCGTCTTTGTTCTCCACGCTGATATTGTCTCTCAGGCTATCAATTCATGCGTTTTAGGGATGCATCCTGCGTAATTCTTAATCCAAACGATTGAGCTCAGTTCCCTCTTTTGGATACGCTTTCGCATGTTCCTCGTATGTCCGCTTCGTGTGAGGGGACCTGCTGTTCGTCGCGCCTGCCGTTTTTAGGCTCACAGGCAATACCGTAGGAGACTATGTCGGGCTCGCGAAAATTATGCGCCTCTTGGCTAGAATTTTGGTCCGGCTGTGTGCTGCTGCAACAGCTACTACATGGAGGGACGCGCTATAGGACAGCTTCTCCGCGGCAGCGCCACGACGACTGAGAGCGGCCCTGTGTCCGATCTCGTACTGGGCGGCCAACAGACAGAACGAACAACCCCTTGAACGGGTTGGCTTTCAAGAGAAAGGCGACCAGGGGATTTGCGTGCCAAAGTACTTTTTCGATTTTTCCGATGGGAAAACCACCCGGGATCCCGTCGGCCAGGAATGTGCTGGCTGCGAGGAGATCCGTACAGAGGTCATGAGGGGCCTGCCGGAAATCGCTGCAGGTAAAATTCCTGGTCACGGCGAAGAGCAAGCCTTTACGGTAGCAGTCCGCAACGAGGATAATATCACCGTTTATACTGCCACAGTAACGTTTGCCGGTAGATGGCTGGGCGCTGATATTCCGCCCCCGGAAGAGCCCTTCGACTAAGGCTCAGCCGCACTCTTCAGCTCAGCAATCCGCTTCAGGACCATTCCATCTGCTCCGCACACAGCCTCACGGGCGTCCTCGATGTAGCGGTGCTTCTGCAAACCCTCACCAATCGCACGTGTCCCCGCTCAGTTCGCGGACTATCCCCCGCCCGTCTGGCTCTGACCATGGCAGGTTTTCTCGGCTCATACGTCCCCTTGCCGACCTTTGCTTCGTGCGGTTGAGAGAGACGCGCGAGCACGGCACCGAGGAACGCAGCTTGGATACCAGATGACCATCCGTGTCGGCGCTGCCCATCGCCACTTACAACGGCTGGAGGCGAAGCCTCATGCGGCGGCCTGAAACCTGACGTGCAGATACGTGGATCTGAACTCAGCGGCTGCTTGAAGCTCGGGCAGATTGAGGATCGTCAGGCGCCCGCGCTCGAGTTTAATCAGCCCTCGCCGCCGGAGTTCCTGGAGGGTGCGGTTCAGATGGACCGAGGAGAGCCCGACTGTGGCGGCCAGATCCGCCTGCTTGACCGGAAGCAGATAGCTGCTGCCGTTGGTGCAGCCAACGGCCTGCATCCGGACTAGAAGTTCGCAAAACAGGTGCGCCACCCGCTCCAGAGCGGTACGGCAGCCGATGTTCATCAGCCATTCGCGCAGCGTCCCCTCGTCCACCAAGGTCGTCCGACGCAGGGCACGCGCGATCCGCGGGTGCGCTTGGATCAACTCCGCAATTGTCCCCGGTGCGATGTTGACGACCTCGCAGGCCGAGAACGTGGTGATGGTGTGGTCCATCTCACCCAGAAGGGCTGCATCGAGGTCGCCCGTATCGCCGGGCAGCATGTAAGCCGTGATCTGCCGAGCACCGCTCGCCCGGATCTTCTGACGGTAGGCCATGCCGTCGAGGATCAGGAACACGCCTCTGGGCTTGTCGCCTTCTCGGATAAGATCCATGCCTGGCATCACACGCCGTGGATCAGCACTGATGCGCTCCAACGCGGCACGATCCTCATCTGAGAGCAACGTGAAGGCTTCCAGCTTTCGGATGAGCGGATTACGGCGATTTGTCTGTGCCGTCAGGTTCATGACCGCCCCCGCATCAGCGTCTCGAGCCGCATCGCAGGCTGGCGGGCCATCGATCTCATGCAAAACTCCTGCTCGGTGATCCGCTCGGCCATCATCGTGGCGCATGGCTGTGTAACGCAGGGTATAAGTATTGCTCTGAGTGCCTGTAAGGCGCCGCTAAAGCTCGGTGTATTTTCAAACACTGCTTATGTTTGATACCAGACAGAAGAGGGAAGGCTTTCGTCGGGTATCCAACGTTGTAATCTTCCTTCGCCGGCATACGTTGGAGCGACTACCTGCTGACCCATCCGAGCGCAGGCAGCAAGGAGACCGCGCGTGCTCTTGCTCTGAGGAGAAGACGCGCACCGTGGCCGACCTTCAGCAATCCTTCGTCCGCAATCGCCTGCTCCGGGCCCTCTCGCCCGAGAACTTCGCCCTCCTGCAGCCTCATCTGGAAAGGGTCGAGGCCCCGTTTCGGCGGGTTCTGATTACGCCCAACGAGCCCGTCGGGACCCTGTTCTTCCCTGAGACCGGTTACGGCTCGGTGGTTGCCGATGGATCGGCAGGCCGCGTCGAAGTTGGGTTGATTGGGTCAGAGGGGCTGATCGGCGCCATTCCCGTTCTACTGGCTTCCGACCGCACGCCCCACCAATCCATGGTTCAGCATGCGGGCGAGATGCTGAGCATCCCAGCCGGAGCCCTGACTGAGGCAGTGGCACAGAGCGACGGATTGAGAACCTTGCTGCTGCGCTACGTCCATGCGCTGAGCATCCAGACGGCCGCAACGGCCTACAGCAATGCGACCTACACCACCGAGATCCGTCTCGCTCGCTGGCTCCTGATGTGCCACGACCGCCTGGAGGGCGACGGGATCGCGATTACTCACGAGTTCCTGTCCTTGATGCTTGGGGTTCAGCGGGGGGGTGTCACGCTTGCTCTCCAGACGCTGGAGGGAAACGGCCTGATCAAGGCACAGCGTGGCCGCATCACGATCCGGGACCGAGAGAGCCTGATTGCGACAGCGGATGGTAGCTACGGGGGACCGGAGGCCGAGTACGTGCGGCTGATCGAAGGAGCGTGACATGCCACGGTACTTTTTCAGCATCCGGCACCGTCCTGGCACCAGGGGCTTGGCGATCGATGAGGAAGGCGACGAGTTGCCGGACCTGAACGCCGCGCGCGAGTATGCCCTCGACGTAGCGAAAGATATGATTGCGCGCCACCGCACAGATATGATCCGGGATTGGTTCGACTGCTCGTTCGAGATCACGGACGAGGCGGGCCGCCATGTGCTCACGGTGCCGTTCAGCGACACTGTTCCGGAGGAGGACGAGGAGCAACTGGGTTGATCGATGCAATCGATCTTGCTCGTGTGGAACGTTGCAAGCGTCTGAAAAACTTGTTCCATGAAATTATCTACGCAAAATGGAACACACGCCTGCTCAACCTACGAGATCCCGTTGAAACGAGGTACTTGATTGCACACTCAGTGTGGACGCCGTGACCTTCCTACGCCTGCTGTGCTCGTCGAGGATCTCGCTTTCCGGAACGTTCGCAAGAAATTGAGGTTGCCGAAAGAACCCTAGGGAGGTTCTCCGTGTCAGCACCCAGCAGCCTGCAAGACGTCTACCTCGATGAGTTGAAAGATAGTTGGTCGGCCAACGACCAGATGGCTCGTACCGTCCAGCAGCTAAGCCAGAAAGCCAGCGACGCAAAGCTCAAGCAGATGCTGGAGCACTCGGTCGAGGGCATCAACAAGCACACTGGGATCCTCATGAGCTTGATTGAGGGAGTAGGCGGAAAGGTCGAGCCTGAGCATTGCAAGGGCATGGAAGGACTGGTCAGCGAGGCGCGCAAGCACACCTCTGAGGAGGCTCCGCAGGATGGTAAGCTGCGTGACGTGGTGATCATCGCTCAGTACCAGCGCATGTCGCACTATGGTTTGGCTGGCTTCGGAACGGCAGCAGCCTATGCCAAGGCGCTAGGCAAGTCTGAGGACGAGCAGAAGCTCAGGCAGGCCGTGTCGGAGATCTACAAGGGCGACGAATTTGCTAGTCATCTGGCCGAAAGCCTGCAGCAAGTCGCCACGAAGTAGTGAGTGGCGCTGCCGCTCGGGTGGCAGCGCTCTCACCGGGAGGAGCTTCCATGCAGCTTTGCCCAGCGAGCTATCATCGGGGCTGCGAACAACTTTGCTGCAGTCCCGGTTGAGCGGGAGCTAACAAAAACCTCGGAGGACGCTCACATGTCACGTCTCAGCATGTTCTGTGGGGCTGCAGCCCTTTCCACCCTCAGCCTCGTCCCAGCTGCTGCCTTCGCTCAGGAAGGCGGACCCTGCACGGATGATATCGCGAAGCTGAGACGGCAACTGGATACTCAGGTCGGTATGGGCGCGCCCGTGTCTGAGCCTGATTACGGCCAGCGCAAAGGGCCAAACGAAACCTCTGGTCAGAAGTCGGCCGACAACACGAGTAGCAACGTCAAGCCGGTTGGCACTCCCGAGACAGATCGGGCGCAGCAGGGCGGAGCTTCCCGCGAGAGTGGTGGTACACCCGGCACGGTCGGTGGTGTCTCGGGTCCTACGGCTGCTGCCGCCGGCAAAGGCCAAGCGGATGCCGTTGCAACTGGGCGGATTGCAACGTCTCCCGATGACGTGCGTCGCCAGTCGGAGAATAGGCCGACCGCAGCTGCTGCGGCAGCAAAAGGTGGTGACGCGAAGGCGTCACCTAAACTGTCTTCCGAGGACAAGGTCTCGCAAGCCAAGTCAGCTCTGCAGCGTGCGACAGACCTCAATGCCAAAGGCGACCGGTCCTGCCGTGATGCGGTCCAGCAAGCTCAGAAGCTCATGCCGCAGCAGGGCCGCTGAACACGAAGCGAGATTGGCCGTGTAATCCTTACACGCACAGGCTCCTACCGAAACGGTCTCGTGGCTCGCGCCTTCGAGGCCGTTCTCGCGTTAGCCGTAACGTGCGTGAATTTCTTGTGCAGTTGTGTGAAGCATAGTCGACCGGCTGGTTACTCGTCCCCCGATGGCCAGTGTGGCCCCGCTCATCGCTTCCTCCAGAAGTGCGCGAGCGGGGCCATTTCTGCTCGAACGTTTCAACGCTGAAGCGCCGGTTTTTCCACACCCGCACGCATCGATGGGCCGCCACGTAGAGGGCGACGAGTACGGTCGCCGTGATGACGTTGGCGCGTCCGACCTCGCGCCATGCGCGCTAGCAAATCACGGTGCATCTAGTCGAGCCGACCGATGCCATCGACAGCTGCGCCAGATTGAGCGCCAAGGCGCCACGCATGGTGAGACGCGTTTTTATGTACAGATCCCTAAGATTATCGATTGAGCACAGGGGCATGGTGTTGGAGGGACTCTGCATTCTCTGCCTGACCGCAGGCTTGATAGCATTCAGTGCATCCCTGATCGTGGAAAGCCGGCAGATTGTTCTGGAGATCATGGGCGGGAGTCTCTTTGCCTCCGGCCTTGTGGTCGGAGCAGGCTTATTCCTTTTGCACTGACAGTACGGCGGTTCTCAAAGTGAGCTTGGCAACGCCGCGCGGTTGGCCGTCCGTGACGTGCGTGTAAACGCGGTCCCCGTATCATCCTCACGCAGAGGCCGTGACACCGCGAGAGTTGGTTAGGACAGCACGCTGTTGGAACAGTATAGGGCCGAACTACGCTTCTCCTTGTATGGACCGCCTTCACGAAACAGTTTGCCACCTCGTCAGCCTTGCAGGCTCGTATAGTCCCGGCATCATCCTTGAAGCTGAGCAAGTGGTCGATATCTACCTTACAGCCTTTTCAGGATATCCTGCGCGCAGAGCTGCCTTGGACGCCCTCCTGGATGAACTCGCCTCTCCGGTAAATCGCGCTTTCAATCGCGGCGGTCTGTTCGAGCAGATAGAGCTTCACCTGCAACGTCGGCACCGCGAGATAGCACGCCTGTTCCAATAGACCCTGCTCAGTTGAAATGCTCTAACGAGCCTGAACCAAATGTCAGAAAAATGATCGTTTTCCCGGCGTTCTTGAGGAGCTCAGTCTGAGCAGCTGAAAACAGCCCTGTTTGCGTCGGGAAAATATGACCGGAATTCTATTGCGGACTAAACGCAC
>Ga0160429_1000984_pt1 | contig 17404 bp, 13 predicted proteins | sample SolpanmetagenomR_FD_108199 | JGI IMG/M metagenome (GOLD analysis project Ga0160429, IMG submission 108199) | Solar panel surface microbial communities from Lawrence Berkeley National Laboratory, California, USA - R | ecosystem: Engineered > Built environment > Solar panel > Unclassified ...
CCCCACGAGTAGCAGAGGTGTCAACCCAAACTCAGGTGCGAGATCGGGTCGGCGTAAGGGACATTCGGACATTGTTAGCAGCCTAGGGCTAGGCGAGGCGCCCTCTAGCCACCGCTCTATCTCGAGTAGTTCAGGTGCGATAGACTTACGGGTAGCGGGGTTTCTCATGTCCAACTCAAGCGCAACTCGCGGCTAGGTCGCAGGCTAGTCGCAGGCTAGTCGCATGCGACTCTTAAGCTAGTCTTGAGTGAGTTCTGCGTAAGTATCATGCACCATGGCTATGACTGCTCGGCGACACTTCGGTCTTGGCAGGTCAACTTCAGTGCTATTCGCATAATCCGTAACATATGCTAATTGATATAGAATCTAAATAAGCTCACGCCCTGATTCTACCTTCTATAGTATCTTTCTAGAACTCCGAATCTAGCCCTTTATGATCGCTTTATAGGACTTTAATTGCAACAGTTATGCACTACTTAACAATAGATGTGAAGAATAGTCATTTTTTAACCTAGACTTTGCTAAAGATATTCCTTATATAGACAATTTAAACTGGTAGACTATATAGCTAAATTATTAAGTATTATATTTAAACTAATTCGATTATACAAACAACTACCTAGAAAAAGACATAGTTACGTTTATTACTCTGTTAGCATACTATTATATTATCTAGGAATTACTCTAGCTAGACTTCTAAGATATTTAGTAGACAAGGACTATTGTTTTAAATAGTAGATATTGTTATAAGAATCATACTACTCCTAACAAAACGCAATATAAAAATCATTAAAAAGAATTCTAAACAAAGGTAGTTCTCAATTATTTACCTGAAAGACTTAAGACTTAATATCTATAAACATTGTAAGTATTAGTATAGAAGTGGCACAATGATTTATCAAACTAAGAGAACGACATATTTATTGCCACAATTTAAAATATAGTTTAAACACTGATATAACGCCGATGAAAGTATATTATCTATCTAATGCCAGTTTTAGAATAGAATCTAATATAGCTTGGCAACTACCTAATGTCACGGGATATGCTCCCAGATCACCGATTACCCGATTAGGAAGTATACGATCTGATAAGAGGCGGAGTTGAACCGAGACTTCGACTTTATCTATTTCAACTCGACCGCGAAGTAGCTTTGGTAAGCTACGTCCTCGTCTTATAGCTAGACCTGTAGAGATAGATAGACCTCCGTAACCTAAGTATCTGTTCCGTTGCCTCGTTATCGTACTAACTACCCGTTCGTGAACACCGACCGTGACACCTAATAGAGAGAGAGACTACAAAGATACATTCTTGTTGAAGAGAGCTGATGTTATATCAATTCTATGACTATAATATCTGCCTGTTGCTACAAAGAGAGCTATTATCAAGTCCACTATACCTAATGATAATGTCCTAAATCGAGCTAGACATATTTAAGAAGCAGCTTGATATGAACCTAGAGATAGGACTTTCCAGACCTAGCTTATTACTGTTACATCTTCAGTATTATGTGCCAAGGATTTAGAATCGATCCATGCTTATATATTTGAATTTTAGAGCTGTTAACAATATATCTATTAAGGACCAATACTCTTTGATACTATATGAGATGACTAGATAATAGAATAAGAAATAAGATTATTTTTAATAACTTACATTGTCTCTGCTTCAGATAAACTATATAGAGTAGAAGGTCAAGAATATTTATAGCTTTTACTAACTCGGTTCGCACTATTTAAATCTATAATTATGTCTATTGCACACCTACTCTCTTTTAGAGATTTATAAACTATGTTTCACAAGAATATCTAAGAAAGCCCTGCTTTGCATATATGGACGACATTATTGTTTATAGTAGTACACGAGATAAGCACGTCATACACCTAGACTAAGTGCTGAAATAGCTTTAGAAAATAGGCCTATTTTGAAATTTGAGACTCCTTGTTACCGTGAGCTTCGGATACACAAGGAATATATGGATTATCGTCAACTATATAAGAAGCTGTTCGTGAGTTTGACCTCAGACTTGCCGGTCTCGAAAAACAGCTCTCCTTCCTAAGACTGACTCAGAACTTGTGCAAGCATTTTTCTCTCGTCGTAGGCCTGTCATTGCCACTATCCTCAACGACCAACCTGTGGTCTTCACTACACGCATGGATTTCACGGCTCATGCCCAACGTATCCAGGACTCCGCAAGACTAAAAGAACTCTTAGTGGCAACACTAACCCAAAAAAGAATGGATGCGGAATACGACAGCTTTGAGGATGCGTCTAACAGCACAAGGGCATTGGTAACCCTAGCAATATGTGCATTTATCCTCGCAAAGCATTCCTCGAACTACAACAATGCACGAAAGCCAAGATTTGGCTCATCAAAATAGAGCGGTGAAGTGCATTATGTGGTTCTATTGCACTAGCCCTGGCCACATCGCACTTGTATGTCTTGAAACAATGCGCGGCGACGCAGAAGGCACGATCCTCAAGCTTTACCTTGGTAACGAGACCATTTTCAACCAGAAGGTCATAATTAAAGCGGTTATACGACTATCACCACCCGTCGTACAACAGATTCAACTCCACTCCATCGCGAGTCCAACATCCCATACATACACAATCCTGGGTCTCAAGGGTGACCCGGCTGGGCAAGGATGTCGTTCACTTGACACTGCTCCAGATCAACACATCCTTAACACCTCGCCAATCAGCTTCAGCTGGTTCTCACCAATCACGCTGATCTACCCCTCCTTTCTTATGGCAGGGCCTGTAGATTGTGCTAGCGCCAACTATCTCGACTTATTTCATCATGACTGATAGCCGTGGCTGTAATCGTGGTTTCGCAGAAATCTTCTATGTTCTCCAAGATGATACTCGCGACCAATTTGTTCTTTGGTGCCTTCCATTCCTAGGAAAAGCGACGATCCTGATCGACCCGGACGCACAGCCTCATCGCCGGAAATCCGAGGACGACAACTTCATGCTCGGGAGTCCTAAAAACTTTGCTCAATCTCTCCATGATGAAAGGCAAGTCTGTGCCCTCATCCTCGATGCTGCTGGGACCTCTGCGAAAATTGGAAACACTATTATGTCGCAAGTGGGCGACAATCTTGAAATACTCTCTACTGTTAAGATATAAGAGACTGCAGCAAAGGATGTGATCCCTTCTGAGCTTGTGGAGTACAGATCTGTGTACTCCCAGGAAGGCGCACACGCATATCCTAATCTCGAATATGCTTCTCAGGCCATGGAAACCACTGAGAAACCTCCTTACAGTCCTCGCCACCACCTCTCGCAATCGAAGTTGGAATTCCTCTAGGCATACATCGACGGTTTCCTCGAAAATGGTTGAATTTCGTCGATCTCGAAGTCCTGCCGGAGCACATGTCCTCTTTGCGCCAAAGAAGGATAGTACCCTACGGCTCTGCGCCACAACTACCGTGCACTTAACCAGCAGGCATTATCGGAAAACGGCATGTCCCCCTACCAATCACGGAGACGCTCAATAGGTTAGCCAGATCAAAGTACTTCTCGAAGTCGGCCTCCGCTGTGCTTACCATCGTGTAAGAATACAAGAAGGAGACGAGTGGAACACGGCTTTCCGTATATGGTGCAGTCACTTTGAATACCTTGTGATACCATTCGGGTTGACTAAAGCACCTGCGACGTTCCAGATTCACGTCCATCGAGCAATCGCGGGTCTCGTAAACATAACCTGCGTCGTCTACCAGGACGGTATCCTCAATTTCAGTGACCCTCTGGAGAATCACTAGCAGCAAATTCGCGACGTGCTTCCGATGCTCCGTGAGATGAAGCTGCATGTCAAATTGTCCAAGTTTGTATTCGTTACCGATCAGGTCAGATTCCTTGGGTTCGCAGTTTTAATTAATGGTATCTCCATGGATGAGTCCCGAGAAGCGACGAATCGTGCTGGCATGTTCCGGAAAGCTTTCGAAAGTTCAAGTCTTTCTCGGATTCGCCAATTCCTATCGCAGTATGCATCAACAAATACTCATCTCTCACTACCCGTCTCACAAGTTTATTTGTTATAGCAGATTAGGCTGTAGTTTGGGGCCATTTGTTTGGTATGTGGAGCAATAGCGACCACTCGATCCATTGGGACGATCGTTTATCCGAATCCTCGCCCATCTTTGCAAGTCATGGAATAGGATTGTTTCTGAGTCATCTTATGCCTTTGTCAATTTGTAGATGGACGGAGTCAGTTTTGAAAGAGAATTCGCTCGCATCCTTTGCCTTACATGTATAGGCGAAGTTTGTACAAGCCTCACTGCCGTTGACATCGATCTTGACGACTCACGAGATAGGTCGAGTCGAGCGACAGACAACAAACGTGCTATACTCGGACTGAGGAACTTTTTCTGGTCAAGCAAGTCCATATCTGCGGCACATAACGAAGCCCATAATCAAGAGCGACTCGCCATTGTTGCGGCGTTGACATGCTGGCGTCGCTTCGTACAGAGATTATTGCAGCCAATTGACATGCTCAGTGAGCACCACAATCTCAAGGCCTTCATGAAAAGCAAGGTTCTTATCCTATGACAAACGAGACGGGCACTACAGCTGTCTGCTGTTGACTTCACGATTACACATCGACTCAGCTCAAGTCATTCTGCTGATAGTCCGTCTCGCTTCCCAGATGACGAGAAGATCACATCCACAACCACTCATCTTTCCCCAGCCTTGCAGAAAAGGCTTCTTTTGCGAGGCACTCGAAGTGTAAAGTTTGCGTGCAGAAGCCGCAGGATCATATCCAGCTCTGTATAAAACATCTATAGATCTATCCGAGCAGACTACAGATTAACATGTTGCGACCTTCAGGCGAGCTTACCAATACGTACCGGCTGCCAGTGCTAGTTCAATCGGAGCTACAAAAGTGTTTCAGATTCACGATTTTTTGGGATCTTCTCCCTAGATGTTAATTGAATATCTGCACAACCTTCAGCGACCGTCAAGTTAGCACCAAACACTCGCAAGGTTCTCGCAGACCCTTCTCAAAGGTCTCCTCAGTGGTCCGTTGACGAGCAGGACACCCTGCGCCACAGAAAAGGTAAGATATGTGCCTGACCCAAAAGCAGTGCGCGACATAATTCTCAGGCGTTGCCACGATGACGAGCTTACGGGACAGTTTGGGAGCCGAGAGCACACACCAGGTGATCCAATGCAAGTTCTAATAGACGGGCATGCGGACTGATATTACCAGCTAAATTAACACCTGTGATGTATGCCAAGCAATGGAAGTGCGACGCTACAAGCTATATGGCGAGATGGGCAATGATAAAGCTCCATCTCGGCCTTGACAAGCATCAGCTTTGACATGATAGTCGAGCTTCCGACCTTGCAAGAAGGCCACGAAAACTTTGGCTCTTTTCGGCGTCTGCAACCATTTACGTGAATGACTCGATACGTCCCTATTATGAGGGATACGTCCCTACTATGAGGGTTTGGCTGCACCCAAGTTAGCAAATGTTCTTCTTGATCATGTCGTCTCACTCTTCGGATGCCCTTCTACAGTGACTAGCGATCGTGGACCTTTGTTCATAAGCTGCTAGTGGACCGAGTTTTGTTTCCATCTCGGTATCAGACGTGGTCTTCCTAGGCGTATATCCCGACGCCGACGGCTTGCCGAGACGTCAGAATCAGATATTGGAACCTAGAACACCCTCCAAGATTTTACACGTCTGAGAAACAGAATAACTGGGAAACACTACGCTCCCTGCAAAAGTATGTGTACAACAACACCCTCCATTCGGTGTCCCAACAGACACCTCTCTAGACCCTTGCTGGATACGAAGCGAACCTGTGCCCCATATCGAGGAGGATTCCTTTGAGAGGTATCCGCTATCAACAACCGTTCCAACGCATGCGAGAAGGTACAGTTGCCCTAAGAGCACATTGGCAGCACGCAATCGACTCGCACGATAAAATCTACAATAGCGCGTACAAGCCACTAGTGGTTTCCAACGTTTACTTAGATACGCCTGGCCGAAAAGCCTTCTCCAGGGAGCTGGCGGCCTTTCGCAGCTGAACACCACTTGGCTCACAAGCACCACTTGCATATCCCACCCTCGTGGCGTAGTCGCAATCTGAATGAGGTCGGCCAATTGATTTGTACCACAAGCAAAATCATACTGACATACCTAAAACATCATCACCTGAGCTTGTGAATAACGCACAGCAGTGGTCTGCGAAAAATGCTGAATCGAAATAACCAAGGAGACACGGTCAAGCATCTCGTGAGATGAGAAGGTTGAGATGAGCAATACCATTAATGCGTTGCGGGCAGGATATGGCGGCGGAAATGATGGTGCAAGAATACAAAGTAATGATAGCACCAGGGATGCGCAAGCAGACCGCGATTGCTTTTCAAGCTGTAGCAGGTTCTGCCAACATGCTTCTCAGACTGCAGGTAGCACTGCGCAGCTAAGTCCTCTCAGTTTTCAACAGGTGAGCAATTGACGGCTGTGCGTCGTTCAGCACGAGCACAGAAGAGACGTTCTATATAGCAGGTCTTTACACTAATGACACTCTTGTGCAGAGACGGATAAGTTCAAACAAAGTAAATATCAGATTCGTTCCATTTTCAAATTGAGCTAATAAACACCTACTCGTGCAAGGGTATTTCACGCTGACCATGCAGATCAAGGAATTCCCAATGCTCCCACCTTCAGGGAAAGAGCCTTTACGAGATCGATAGTGAGGATCATCCTAATGAATAGTATGGCGACGATACCGAAGCACTACAATCCTACGCCCCTCAAAATATGTTAGCAAAACACTTGTGGGTCAGTAGGTGCTGCACACTGGACCAAGTAATGACCTACCAGAAGCCTTCTCGTCAGACGAATCCTCAACAGCATTGCGAGTAGCCTTACTGTATCGCACCAGCATAAGCATAAACAATAAGAACTGCTACCAATTTACATGCGAGCGTGGCGTAATAGAATTACTATATCACGTTGACATGTAAGAGGGTCCCCCATGATAGCATCTGAAGGCTGAGTGTTCGATACGTTGAAAATGTGCAGTAAATAACTGAAGAACGTGTTGATTTCGTTGAGAAGGTCGTCGGCTGGCTAATGATGCAGCTGTGAATAACCTGTAGGGCACATCAGAACACTTAATTTTGTGCATGCCGAAGTAGCACAGCGACCACTTGAACAGTAGCCGCCAAGATGGTCCGGGTCCCCACGAAGACTAAGAGACTGATGCCGATGGTACCATTAAGGGTGGGACCTTGAGCGGATGAAGCATATTGACTTGTTGTCATAGAGGCGCGACAATCGTTGGAATGTAGGGCAAACTGTCACGATCTAGCGCAAGGTCAATGAAGTTCTTGTCGAGCTTCGGAAGAGGTCGCTTGTTGCCAACCAATCGAATAACATCAGTCCACACGCGAAGACATTGCGAGTCGTCATCACTCACAGCGCTAGCATTGTCGACTGGCTTTGTGACACCAGCGTCCTAAGAAGCAGAACACTCGCAGGAGACTTGGGCTTCCTGAGAAGCCAGCTCAATCACAAACATAAAGCGTTTTGGTATCCTCGAAGGCGTGGTCTTTGCCATTGCGTAGAGACAGAAGAACGTAGATGTTGTTATAGAAGGTCGAAGAAACAAGTAAGCGTAATAGAAAAGGTGATGAAGAAGTTTATGAGAGGAAGATGGAGGGAGAAAGACAATAAAGCTTCCGGCGCCTATTGTAATAATAACAATAAGGGAAGCTCCAGATCTTGTTCTAAACGAGGTTGCGCACGGGACGCAACTGCTGAAACACATGGTCCGCCACGCTGACAAGCTTACTTTTTTTTACAGTATAAACGCCTACGAACTACACAGTTTCCGTTCAGGCCCATCTAGCTCTTTGTCAGCACTACCTCGCTGTATAAGCCACTCACCTCCTCTTAAATATTCCCACAACGACAGGATTGTCAGATCCCAATTACCACTACAACACCGTCTGGTTTCAGCTACGGCTCTCACAACACACGATCTCACTCCCACACATCCTGCACCTCCCTAAAGTATGATGTTGAGGGCAACAACTCTAAAGAACGGCGCGTTGTTACAAACTCTGCGCAAGAGTGCCGCAAGTACCTCACATGCGACCGGCATGACACTAAATCATCCAAGGATGAGGACCCCACAGACTTGACCTGCCATACTGACCAGTATTAAGACACAACCGGATTCGATCCCGCAAATTCTCAATAGTCCTTTTACACGTGCACGCATTTCCACCATCTTTATGGTGCGAAAAGAAGTGATGATGATACAGCTAAGCTGCCCTCTTCCTTTCCCTTTCACAAAACATCGATAGCTGCTGACGATTACAGTGACCAGCTAATGATGTATTGATACTCCCTCTCACTTAGCTGGGAACATGTCTATAGAAAGAACTATGATACGTGGAATGTATTGTGGTCCTAAGATACTTATGATTGTATAGAGTATGCAGTGCAGGTCACAGTGTATGATGTCGCTTGTAGCTTCAGCATCTAGACCCCTGCTGTGCCTCGAGGTGACTTGTTTCCCACGGAATGAGTACTTTCGAAGAAGGTAATCGACAATAACATTATATATACCTATTCACGATACAGTACAATTCTGCCTTATTTTCTATATCGTTTCTGTTCACGTTATCCAATCATTCGTAGGACTACAACTAGTGACAATTCCAGATTACCAATGCATGTAGTCGCTTTTTAATCTCTTCCGTGTTTGAGCTTTAAGACTACATATATAGAGCAAGTAGTATATTATATTAGAACTTCTATCGAAACATATATAAAAAAAAGTCTAGGTCATTCTTTTTAATAGCTATAAAAATATTAGAATACTGACTGTTATTATAACGAGGTAGAATTGAAGATATTAGTAAGTATAGAGAGATTACAAAGCTAAATGAACATATATCTGTATCTGTAGCTGATTGGAAGTTTTTTTAATCTTTCTAGTTAATATAACTACAAGCATAGCATTTAAACTCTTATAACAATCAAATAAGAATGTATATTAGCTTATCATAGCACTAAATAGTGGTATAATACTCTATATGATATGTTAAGAATTCTAGCCTACTAGAATATAAAATAAAGAGCAATTAGCAGCCTCTAGTATGTTGTAGAGACTACTTGAATAACCTTGATTCTATAGGTGCATCTTAAAATTTGGCTCGATAGATTTTGGTAGATAGTATTATAGTCTACTAAGCCTAAGCAATGTTTCTAAAACTTCTCTTACTTCATTACAATCTTCTTCTTATAATATAGTATTAGTACTCTTTATCTTTAGAGTATACTACATAAGCATGATATAACATTACTTATTATTATGGTCTATTAATAAGTATTATAGTTACTATTCATGAGTACTGCATAATGTAATATAAGATGTATAAGAGAGTATAAAGCAGCCTAATTATATTAGTGCTAGTTATAATAGGTCTTATGCTATATGTCCAAAAAACCTGGTTGTAATAGCTAATAGCTGTAACAGATACATGTTTACAGCTCAGTGTTTATATTAGTTGAACGACTATATAACGTGTGTACAGCTGTGCAAAAAGACTCACACCATGAACAACAGACGTTGGTGTAGAGGGATTTTACATCTAATAAGGAACATTAGACTACAAGTAGAAGAAATATATGACGAGAACAAAAGAATGTCAGTTACATGATGTATACGTTATACAGCCATGCTAAAGAACAATAGCTAGGTCTTCCATTCATACCTGAGAAATTGCATGCTAAAGCTAATTCTTAACTCAGTGATTGTCCTTTCCCTTCTCATTCTACTAGTTGACTCTCTAGCTCCGAGTGCACCGGCCTTTCCCCTAGTAGCAACGCTTCATAAACAGAATCGCCACTTGGCACCCCTCGTGCAAGTTTCACTGAGCGTCCACAATCACTAACTTTCTGTTAGTTTTGCATCAACACTGGTAATTTATCATATACTGATACCTGCCTTCTATACTCGTTCTCCGATTTTGTTGTAAGTAATCTCTGCAGTGCATTGACTTGTTAGCGTGAAGCTTGGGCGTGGAAGTGCTTGTGGAAACCCAGCCCGGTATTAGACGTGAGCAACTTCAAGGTTGGAACGCTCTGTTGAGCAAAAGCTGCGGGCATAAAGAATCATCTTGGGCAAGTCGTGCCAGGGGTGCGTCAGGTTGCATAGATGTAGCCATACTTATTGCGAGAGTAATATCGAGATCACGTGTCGAAAATACAGGATCCAGGTCGGTTGGAGATGACGATACCATCCGTGAGGCTAGAGGAGGTATTCCGCTCAAGCCTGATTTTGACTCAATGTTTGTGAGGTATTGTTTGCAGTAAGCAGCTGGAACGTGATCGTGTTTGGAGAGGAGGCGTGACCTGCAACGCATCAACTGCCGAGACCTTGAGCCCTCCACAGATCTCTTCGACGGTACCTCCATCGTGGAAGAGTCGAGTGAAAGGAGAAGTTGTTCATCATCGATGTTATCGAGACGAGCTGCAGATGTGTCCTCAGTCATGCTATTATCGGTGCACAACGCTCCAGCTTCGTAGCCAACACCAATATCCACCGACAATCCTTTCCGGTTTCTCCAGACTCTAAGACCATCACAATGGTTTCTACTCGATGGTATAGCAGTATTGTGCGGTGTCCTACTAGGGTCGAGTGAATGCCCGTCGGGCCTAAACGGGCATACTACTTGCTGCTGCTGGTCGTCCAGAAGCGGCACTGGTTCTCCCTCATCTTGCTTGACGGCGCTCAGCAATGTTTTGCTCAACAGCGCCGAATCTAGCGTAGGAGATAGAGGCTGTGGCTGAATTTCGTATGATGCATTCCCATCAGCCACATCTACTATGGACTTACCATAGTCCGTTTTCAAGTATGCACCGGTATAATGTGGCTTATACTCTTTTCTCTTAGTATACTTGGAATTATCAGCCGAGCAGAAAGTATTCTTTGTACTTTGCTGCGACTGTACCATTGTTGTCTGAGATGACTCTAGCGTGTTCTGAGCTTGGCAGAGCTTGTTGAATGAGGACTTGAAAGGCAAATTTAGAGGTCTGTAACGCTTTAGAGGCCGCATACCATTTGTGCCAGAGATTGGAATCTTGTTATTCGTCTTCGTTACAGGGGGTAATAGGGGACCAAAATCAGGACATGTCATTAGAGAGCGTGGTGCGCTTGTATGGAGCTCATCTGTTATGGTTTGCTCGGCTGGACCAAACATTTCCACTCGCGAAAAAGGTCGCTTTTTGTAGTGAGCTTTGGGAAGGCCTGGTGGTTGGGGGGAGGATGCGTTCGCTGTGTAGCAGGGTTCTGGCGTCTTCGGGTGATTTATATCAGAGTTGCATCCGACGTTGCTGGACATTTGCAGCTGAATTTGTCTGCTTTTTTGGACAGCTCGGTGATCCTGTGCGTCGTGTGTTACTGGGGACATCACGATTCGATAATCCTTGAATATGCTTTCCTATACAACAAGTGGCGTGCGCTCACACAGGCCTCTGTAACTATTGTGGTTGTGTAAGAATGTATAACACATGTACAAGCTCCAGACTGAAGCGTAGTAAATGTACTAGCGGCAAATTAGTATTTTAGATGGCCTGCTTTGGAGTGGAGCCACTGGATTTTCACGTCGTTGCAAGTGTACAACAATCCAAGATGCAAACAGTATTAAAGTGTAGAAGAGCGCGAGAAACCAGGTTGAGGACGATGTTTGAGGACAACTTCAAGAGCAAAGCAACGCGAACATTCTTATATGAGAAGGTGTATGATGGTCGCACAAAGGAGCATCGAATGAGAACAGGCGGGAGAGAGCCTAGGACTTACCTGCCACCCACTTTCATTGACCGCGCGGTAAGCGCTTGATTCTGAGAAGTCTTGGAGGCACAGACGTTTTCCAAGGATTATTTTCAGAACCCCTTCCTCCGATAGCCAACGGTGATGTTGGTGAAGCTTGTATTTCATAGTTATTGATACATATAATTACCACATTACCAGTGAATTCAATAACAGCCGAGCCTATGTTATTAGGTACTTTAATATCCATAGATAGCAAACACATGCTTTGAAGACAATATTCAAGTAAAAGTTGTATATGTAATATTTTCCAAATGTTTTAGTTAGATCTTGATATTATAACATCTTAACATAATCTTTCTCTATCTTAATTACCTTAGAGTATACTGCTTTTATACTAGATCTTTTAGTATCTATCTCTCTATATAGAGACTCTCTTGCTAATATCTCTAATACTAACTATAAACGTTCTTCTCTATTTATAGATTTAGTATACATATACTAGATAGAAACATCATCAGAATACTAATAAATGTCTTTAGTCTGTAGGCTCACTATATAGCACTCTATATATAGATAAGTAGTAGGAAATAATAACTGATGAGTAAGACTAAGACTAATGCATAATCAGATAATATAATTAGCGCTTATATCTTTAGCTAATTAGTGTATGTCATAAAGTCATAGTAAATCTACTAGTATTTACTTTTAGACAAATAGCTATATGTTTATAGCATGGTCTTTCTAAAATTTAACTTATTCTATTATGTGAATAGAAGAACATAATAGATAGATATTAATCTATAATAAGTCTGTCTTAGTTTGTGATAATAGTCTTATATATATTTAATAACAGATATATATTTTAAATTTAAAGAGTTAGTTATAACTTTAACTAGTATACTTATATTAGGTCTAAATATTTCTAACCATGTTTTTCTTTTCTTCTATATAAGGCAGTCTCTATTACTAATAAATAAAGGCTACGAATTTACCTTATTATATATATAGTAGTATGATTTGGTATATCTCCTAGGGGCTATATATAGTACCCCTATAATACTTCAAATTACAATCAATTGCAAGTTCTGTAAGAATCAATATATGCTAGAATTTTTAAGGGGGGTAACTAATATATTTATATTCTTATATAGAACTTAGATAATGTACTACTTACAATGTAATAGAGTATAATAAAATAGATAGAGAGGATATATCTACGCTTCAGCTACGTTTGAAATTGTTTATATTATATATAAGTCTATACACGCCGTGCTATATAAGGACGTATGTACACGTCTATCAATTGTTGAATCTAACCAGAAGCTACCCTGCTAAGTGTGATCAATAAGTCTAAAAACATCTTATTTATGTTCTAATATAATAAGATAATAAGGGCACCAATGTATTAAGAGGTAGAGGGGTATATACCAAGAGCTTTGATGAACTAGAAGCGGAACCCTACTATATGCATCGCGATTATGTACAGTCTTGCATGATTATAAACTATAAACACCCTTATAGAAATCTCAAGCACATGTGAATTCCCAAAGAACTCGCAAATGACTGTAATGGGAGAAATTTTGGTGTGAGAGTTGTGAAGATAGATAGTATGGCAGGTCGTGTGGCATCGCACTTTACTTGTATCCTCATTCCTTGCGGTTTGTCCCGTTTCGCTATTTAATTGCCAATACCATATCTCTCTGTGTTCATAACCCCACGTCATCTGTGAGGCACAATTCAAGACAATCTGTCGCAAACTATCTGGCCAGATTACAGATTTCAGGGAGACCTTGTGAAGCCTCTCATGGTGAACATCGAGGAAAGAATGCCGGGGATTTTGGCGTGTGTCAGTATTCTCGTATCATCGCGATTTATACTGATGTTGACTTCTCTACCGTCCTGCGTTATCTGTAATGGCTATTTTGTAGAGGGGTTTTGGGTGGAACGAGCCTTTCCAGCTTTGGGGACAGGATCTACGGAGTTGAATGTGTAGTCGTGTCTAAGCTAACACATTACTAACTTGTCCTCTGACTTCTCAATATCTTCATCTGCCTGCTCTTGTCACTTGATCCGGGCTTTTGGTGCGGCCGTTGCAGGATACATTTGCAGCATGACTGTGATGCATTTCATTTGCTAAAAACTGCTGGATTTTCACGACGTAACTCAAATAAGTCTCATACCCTGAGCCCAGACGCTTTCTATGTTTTCAGTGTCATCGCAGCTTACAGATTACGACTACCTGTTCTACTTACTCAGGATGTCTTCTGCTACTTTCCATTATGCTGCGTCTTCTGCAGGAGCTTCTGTTCTTGGGAACCCGACTTACATAACCCTGCCAGGGCCAGAAGGTTGTATGCGACAACACTGGAATCGCCAAGTCCTGTTCACTTCGTACATCCGTCTGCTCTTCATGCGAGCTTTCTCGGGCACTTCATCTGTCTTTCGTTAGCTCTTCGTTTGACATTGTTCTTTTCGTCTCAAACAGTCTGCCTCTGAACGTTCGAAATGGAATAATTTCACGGCTACTCAAAAGAAAAGCCAATGCGAAGAAGCAGCTTGATGTTAAAGCATTACGAAGTTGGCACTTGAGGGGACCGGAGCCTCTGAGATGGTGGCGTTGGTCCTCGAACAGTACTCGACTCCGCTTGAGGGTTTCTAAATAGTTTCACCCGCATTGTCAATGTCTCTCTTCATTTGCCGTCAGACTCTCAACTTACCAATTTATCGATGCTGTACCTTTGAGTCGAAACCCCCATACCAATGCCGCTTGCTTTGAGTGTTACTTTACCGACTATAGACGCGTTGACGCGGATTTTCATAAGGTTTTCCTAGTTGAGCTCCACATGATGACAGCGTACAGTGCTAAGCTTAATAGAGTACTGCGTGTCGTCGGTGCTTCGGTGTCATATGAGAGAGAGACATCTCCGGCGAAGGTGATTATTGGAGAAGCAACGTGCTCATAGTGAGATCATGAGGTTGAGCACGAACGCTTACTCCTGGATTGGATGGTTTCGATTCGACCATACTAAACGTGATCGTGGATAACGCAGTGAAAGCTAAAATGCTGGGTTAGTCGATGGCCCTCGGGCATATTCGTCAGTTCATCGACGGTTATGCCTCTTCCCACCACGAGAATCAACGTAGCGTGCCCTGGCCAGAATGTGCTGTAAAGGTAATGGGGACGGGCTGTGTATTAGCTGTGCGATTGTTTTCGCGACCGCTCCGGAGCGTCGTGACCGGAGCGTCGTGATCGGAGCGTCGTGATCGGTGCTTTTGTTGTAAGAGCCCAATGTGCTCGACGGTCGACTCGAATCGTCTGGTTGATACAAGCCGTGTAGAGTTGTTGACGCTGGTTACAACACGCGCAGAATTGGCTGTACCGGCACCTGAATGCCTGGCGCAAGAGTGTCAGACATGCCTGTTTGTCGTTCATTAGCATTTATGTAGCATTATGCCTTGTTAAGCGTTGGGAAAGTTCTCACTGTCCTTTTGATCTTGATCCTTCCCAGTATTATGAATGGCGGCAAAAGTCGGTAACTTTTGTATCTTTCAGCTGTGGCTTCAGCATTATTGCATACCTTGTAGTTTGACACCAAGTTAGCATACCCCTTCTTTCTCGGTATCAATGTCCCTTGTAGTAGGTATCTCTCCATCAAACTCACTCAGTTTGCTCATGTTGACATGATTAACAAAATATTCCGTAGAGAAGAAGTCGGAGGCACTAGAAGTAGTAGAGCACATCCACAACCTTGTACCTGTCGAACCCAATAGAATGCTGCCATCAAAGCTCATCAACGACAGCTCATTGGTCATTAAATGTTCGCTGCTGTTCAGATCCGCGTCGACATTGCTAAATCTATGAGCGTTTCCTATCCCTTCGTTATCAAACCGTCCTCTCCTCACCTGAACTCTGGTAAGAGGGTCGATGGCTACAATCCTGGCGCTCCAGACAATGGTGTATATTAAAATATACTCTAACTCCGACGGGGCTAGCAGCTAGATAAATCACGCCTGCGCCACTTCTGAATATTGTACCATTGTCAGCAAGTCCTCTCTTCAGATCTGAGTTGCTCTTGTGAGGCCGAATACTATGTCCTCACCAACGCCATCAAGGGATATGTCTGAATTAAGGCTGTACTCAAGCAGGTGGGCTATCTAAACACCGACATTGCCGGCCCCTCGACATTTTCGAGGACAGTCACAGTGCTATTGATCTTGCAAAGGATCTTGGATCCTACAAACGCATTCAGCACATCGTTGTGTCAAATGCGTTGCTGCTCGCTGGCACTTCGTACGTGAACAGGTTCTCAATGGCTTCATCAAGATCACCTATTTCCAAATTGCAACATGCATGCTGATGATCTCATCCAAACCTCTTGGCTGTGCCAATTTCTATGTCTTTCGCTCTATAGTCGACATGCCTAATCTTGTTAGTACTTGTATCAAGGAATGATCTTGTTACTCACACTCTGACCTGTCTCTCTTTCTCATGGAATATAATCTCCACAGGATGTGCAGAGCTTGTATACCTGGATGCTTATCAGCAGGAAACATCCACGCATGATCGGAACTTCGGGACAAGGTCATGCTTTCTATTCCTCTATTCTCGCTTCTTGTGTAACCCCTCACCGTCCTGGAGCACCAACCTGTCGTTGGGAGGGTCTGTTGAGATATCGTGCTTCACGGTGGACTCACTTATGATTGTATAGTTCAAGTTCACTAGCAATGACATTTGTGAGCGAAAGCAATCTCAAGAGTATGATTTGCCAGAAGATGAAGATAATGATTCTGAAACGCATTCTCGCTACCTGACTTGAGTTAAATACATCAAGCAGGTTGCTTCTTCTTTGCAAGAAGCCTCGCAAAGGAAGAGCTCGTCTTCTTCATGCCAGAAGTGTCAGCCTGATTCAGATTCTGTGGTGCTCGACTCATATTCCTTTTCTTTATATCTCCCTCCACCATCATTCGCTTCTTCTCATCAGTCCTTTCTTCCTCTTCCATGCCTTCTTTGCGACTAATTTCATCGGACGGCGAATGCATTGCACTGCTTCGTTCTTGGCTTGTTTCAGTTTTCTTGACGACTGCTAAGTGCCTTAAGATCAAGCAAGGTCGGTGGTTGATTTGACCTCATCTTCTTGCAACATCGTCCTATCATGACGTAGAGATAGTGCCATATTGGCAGAGAGCGAATGACCCAGAAACCTTTCGCACCGCATACCGTCGAGCACGACGGTATGGGTGTGGTGATCGCAGATACTTCTCTATTGGTTCCTCATTCGTCAGCCTAAGAGTGATGTTCGCGCCATTCTTCTCGTCCCGAGTGTTTTCCTTATCAACATCCCATTGTCTCTATAATATTGGTACGCCAAGCTGTGTCTTCAATGGCTTCACATCAATTGATCGTGGCCAAGTATCCTGTCCAATCATACAACATGCTTCCTCAACTGGGATAAGAGCAAAGCCATTAAAATAGGCCTGTATACTCTGTCCTGAATAACATCTTAAACATCTGCCAGGGCTTCAAGTCTAGCCATCAGTATGTTGCCAAACTCCTGACTACCTAGCAGACGTGTATAGGCGGTGGACTGCCCTGACAGTA
>Ga0160429_1000985_pt1 | contig 17386 bp, 12 predicted proteins | sample SolpanmetagenomR_FD_108199 | JGI IMG/M metagenome (GOLD analysis project Ga0160429, IMG submission 108199) | Solar panel surface microbial communities from Lawrence Berkeley National Laboratory, California, USA - R | ecosystem: Engineered > Built environment > Solar panel > Unclassified ...
GACATCTGCTGGGAGGCTGCATTGATGGCGCTCAGAGGAACCTTGAGGGTGTCGAAATGAACGCCAAAGTCAGAGACATTGGTGGTTGGGAAGAGAAGTTTGGGTTCGAACGTGTCGAGCTGTTCCGACCAAAACTTTACCGACTCTGGAGACTGCGCTGCAATGACATACTCTAGGAAGGGCTCACTTGAGCTTGCCGGAAGCAGAGCTCTACTATGGTACGCCGATTCCACCTCGTCCATGAAAGCCGCCATGGCCGCACCATCGTACAAGGCATGGTGGCAGGCAAACTCCAGACGGCTCTTTCCATGCGATGTCTTTACTTGCAGTTCCCAAGGTGGTTCCAGTGCATCCAGACGTGAGGACACGACGTCTTTCAGTGTTTGCGGGCGGATACCGGAGTTGGGAAAGTCTGCCAAAACAACTTGAGCAAAGGGATGCTCTCGGTCATCCGTCGCTATGAAGCACGTTCGGAATATATCATGTCTGCGTGCGACTGTGAGCCAACTCTCCTTGACGCGCTCCAACCGGCCTTGAACCTCGAACACCATTTGATTGCAGTATGCGCCTGCACTACTTGAAGCACTTGCCGACAGCATTGCTTCCTGAAGGGGTGTACATGGCAGAACCTTTGATACGCCCCTAGAAGTATTTAAGAACGGTTTATGGATTTGCGAAAGGAGGTCGGCGGGAAAGACGTGGTCAAGGCGCGTCGCCGGCGGAGCAGCATCAGCTCCTGATATATGGGTGGAGAGCTCCCGCGCAAGGCGTGCTATGGTTGAGTTTCGCAGAATGGTGGAGACTGGCACCGGCTTTTGAGCGACGTTGCGAAGAGATTTCGAAAGAGGTATTGCAGAGATGGAGTCCAAGCCAAGACTGAAGAAGGAAGAGTGGCGGCTGATCTCGCGAGCAGGGATCTTTAAGACGTCCCCAGCAGAGCTAGCGATCTGTCTCTCCAGGTCTGACCATGTTCCGAGGTCTTCTGGACCGGTAACGTGCTGTGCGGTGGAGTCGAGAGAATGGGGCGGTAGCTCACGAAACACGGCGGTAAGCTTTCGCTTGTCGATCTTCCCTTGCGTCGTCATAGGTAGGCGAGTCACAGGTACCATGTTGCTCGGTATCATGTATGCAGTCAGTGTATTCGACAGGCGCTCGTATGCAGCGTTTATCACATCTGGATTGAACCCTTCAGAGCTGACCACGTCAAAATCCTGCATACCGCTGCCTTCCGGGACCCAAAACGTGACCAAGCGCTCTGCCTGTGATTCCAGATATTTGATCAGAATTGTGGCACAATCTCCAATATCCGGAGAGTTGAGGATACAGCTGTTGACCTCTTCTAGTTCAACTCTCTGGCCACGAACCTTGACCTGATCGTCCATGCGGCCAACGAAAAGAATAGAATCGTCTGGCAGCAGGCGACCAGAATCGCCGCTGCGGTAAATCTTTCCGTACTGTGGGTGGTCGATGATCTTCGAAGCATTAAGCTCCGGACGGTTGAGATAGCCCCGAAAGACTTGGTCACCACCAAAGCAGAGCTCGCCAATACCACCCCGCGGAACCAGAGAGAAGTTATCGCCACTTACCACGAAGGCAGATGTGTTCTTCAAAGGCGGGCCGATGTTGTTGATGAGATCTGACTGGGCCACTCTTGGCTTGACAGTGCAAATGTTAGTCGTCTCGGACGGGCCGTAGCCCTGGCGCAGCCCTTTACCCGCCCATCGTCTCATTACCCGCTCAGTGACAGCTTCGCCAGCTGTAACGAGGAAGTGGACGCTCGGGACGTTATCCGGCTTTACCAAAGCGGCGACTGTCGGCGTCAAGCTCAGGTGGGTGATTTCGAGCTGTCTGATCGCGTCTTCCAGATCATGGAACAACACATCGTTCGTGGCGGAGCATAGCGTCATACCAGTGTAAAAAGCGAAGAATATTTCGAAGACGGAAACATCGAAAGCTTGAGAACAGGATTGCAGAAGTCGCGAGCCTTCCGCATGCGGATAAATATTTGACAGCACCTTCAGGTTAGAGAGCAAATTGTCTTGAGTGACAAGGACACCCTTTGGTATGCCCGAACTACCACTTGTGTAGACGGCATAGGCAAGGCTCGAACCATGGTACGGAACGTCAAGGTTGCTGTGACCGTGGTTTGGATGATGAACCTGATCAACGTCGAGCACGCTATGCCTTCCAAACGTTCGTAACGTTGCAGAAACATTGCTCCGGCTCATGATCAAGCTCACATTAGCATCTTCGACAATTAAGCGTATTCTTTCCTTGGGGGTTTCCGGTGTGATTGGCAAGTAGCCCTTTCCGAGCTTGATGATGGCTAGGATGGCAACATATAGATCGATTGATTTCTCCATACACACGCATACGAGCTCTTGATCTGCGATATCGTACATACGTAGGCGATGGGCGACCTGGTTAGCCCGCTGGTTCAACTGGCTGTAAGTGATGCAATCTGAGCGCAGTCGCCGTCCCTCATATATTGATCCAAACATTAGTGCTACTTTGTCGGGATCCGACTCCGCAATGCTCTCGACAAGACTCGACAAGCCACGATCGAAGGCATAATGTTCGGGCTTTGAGTTCGCTATGGAGAGCGAGACGGGAGAGAGAACGACGTTCACCGAATCTAGAGCTCGATCTTCGTGCTTCACGAAACACTGCACTAGCTGCTCCATTTGACTCAGAAGCACCTCGACTTGGCTGTCGGGCAAGACTGATGTGTGGTACCTTGCCAGCACACCCAGGCCGCCCTCGCGCGGCTCTATCTCCAGTGTGAGCCTGAACTCGAGCTGATCCGACTGGTCCACAAGAGAAACTGGAAAGCGGCTGGTGTTACGACTCTGCAGGGTTTCCTGCCAAATGAGGAGAGTATCAAATAGGGTTTGACGGGTACGCAGCCCGCAGGTCCGCTTGATGTCGCGCAAGGGCACTGTACAGTGCTCAAGCATTTGTCGGTTTTTGTGCTGTATGGAGTACAGCAGATCTTTTACCCGTTTCGACTGGCCCACGTCAATACGTAAAGGCAATGTTGCAATACACGGCCCAATGACTGTTTCAATTCCGGTGACGGGGATCGTCCGACCTGATATGACGGTCCCTAGGACGACATCGCTGGTCCCGAGATAGTGGCGGAGGACGTGTGCTAGAGCACCCTGGAAAAATACCTGCGGACTGATCTGCAGTCTGCGTGAACTTTTCTGGAGAGCCGTGAGGTCTACACTTGATTCGAAGCGCCGGCATTTGAGAGTGCCATCTGGGACGTTACGGCCATTGAAGTTTGGTAGAGGCATGGGTTGGTATTCTGACAAATGCTCCTCCCAGAATTCTGTCGACGGTGGGTCATTGAAGGCATCTTGAAGCCCGTCATAGTACTCTGCGACAGCGCGGAACTGCACACGTGGCATGAGGTCTCTGCTTTCGACAAGATCTCCGAGGTCCTGTATCAGTAGGTCCAGGGACCATCCGTCGTATAGGTAGTGTGGTATTTGCAGAAGAGTCGCTGAACGGTCCGAAGACACAGAAATCTGAATGCCTAGAGGACGCAGCAGTCGTTCGCGATCGTCAAGCTTATAATTCTTTTTGAACTTGGCTACGGAGGTCAATTGAGATGAGTGAAGTCCTTCCCAGATTACCTGGACATATGGGAACGTCGCATCCTCAAGGCTGCAAAAACCTGTCCGAAGTATTTCATTTCGATGAGCAAGCTCCCGGAAGCAGCCTTCTATAAGCTCTGACGAAGTACCTTGGGGAAACTCAAGCTCAACCCAGTTGCAATAAGCTTGCGGCTCGACCGCAGTCTCCGCGAGCATGGAAAGTTGTAAGGGCGTGCAACTGGTTAAGTCTTGGATTCCCGGCCTTCGTGCCCGCAGGAGCGGCTCGTTGAGCGCCGCTTCACGGATTCTCTGCCTTGTTTGGGCTTGCCGGGCTGGATGTCCGGACTTCCTTGTACGCTTGCTGCCAGTGTGACTCTGGAGGAATTTGCTCAGTAACCGCACATTAGGTTTAGAAATTAGGTCGATTGCTCCCAGCTCCATGTCAGCCTGACGGAACATAGACGCAGCCCTGATGGCTATTAGAGAGTCGAGACCAGCCGCAGCTAGGTCTGTAGAAGCAGTGATGGGCCTCTGCAGTATTTCCCGAAAAATGTCGCACAACTTGTGCTCGTCCTCGCTCATGGAAGGTCCCGTTATAGGCTCAGGTTCGGTTCGGCGCTGAGCGTAGTTGCTCTCCAAGGTTTTGCGGTCTATCTTGCCTGATGGCAACTGAGGAAATTCGGGGTACAACACTGCATCTCCAGGTACCATAAATGATGGAAGCCATTGGCGACAGGTGTCCAGTACTATCTTGCTGGAAATCTGGTCGTTAGCAGCGTGGCAAAAGGCGATGAGGATACCGCCAACAACGCCTGCGACTGCAGCTTTGCAACCCGGGATTTTAGCGATGATCTGTTCGATCTCTCCTAGCTCTATACGCTGACCTCGAAGTTTCACCTGGCCTACGGAGATCCTACCCAGGCATTCGATGGAGCCGTCAGGGAGCATGCGCGCTTTGTCGCCAGTACGATACAAGCGACCATGGGCTTTGGTTTGGACGAATGCGCATGCTGTTTGCTCGGGCCTGTTCAGATAACCGTCCGCGAGCTGATGACCGCCGACGGCTAGCTCGCCTACATAGCCCAGTGGCAGTATTTCCACCTCAGCTTGTACATCTGATGCTGAGCTTATGGATGCCAGACGCACAATAAAGGCTGAAACAGTATCTAGAGGGGTTCCGATATTGCCCACTGTCATGTCCGAGCGGTAGCTGGGCTGAAGGGTGCAATGGATAGCGGCTTCGGTTGGACCGTACATGCCCCATAAGATGCTCCGACGCGATGAGCCTCCGCCGAATTCTTGGACGACGGCTTGTGTCAACATTTCACCAATTGTCAGCAGCAGCTTTAAGCTTGGCACTGCCTCCTTTCGCTGCAACAAACTACCGGCAACGGTCGGCGTGAGTTCCGCAGCGTCAATCTCTAGTGCGTTCATAACGGCAGGGAGATCGCTCAAAAGCCTAGTACGATCAGCGCAAGCGAGTGTGACGCCTCGGAAAAGGGGAAAGAATATCTCGAAAACCGACACATCGAAGGTGGTCGCAGCAAATTGGAGGAAACGTGAGAATTTGGGTATGTGGCGATCGTGTGCTAGTAAACTTTGGGTAGCTGCAAGGTGTGAGATGCCAACGCCTTTTGGAGTTCCCGTGGATCCCGAAGTATACATGACATACGCGAGATCCGTGGGCTTGGGTAGAAAGGTGGTTGAAGGGCACTGAGCAGGGAAGAGTTTGGCTTCCTCGTCAACTTTCAGAATCGTGAGGCCACTTTTTGGCGGGATCTTTTGCGCAAGATCTCCGGTGGTGAGAACGACGGAAGCTGACACATCTTGGCATATAAATTGAACACGTTCGAAGGGAGCGTCGAGGTTCAACGGACAAAAGGCGCACCCTGCCTTAAGGGTAGCGAGCAGCGCAACATAGAGTAGCGGACCTTGGGGGATAAGAACCGGAATGATGGACGCCTCGTGGCCCCGGCCGGCCTGCTTTGTCGACAGACTTATCCGCTGAGCCCAAGTAGAACTTGCGGAGTCCAGACTCTCATAGGAAAGTGAATTGCGCTTGCCGTTAACGTCCAGGTAATCGATAGCTGCAACACTTGGAGCCACTGCTCGTTGCACCAGCTCGTGAAGCAGCTGTGGCCCGTCAAGCATTCGTGGAGACTGATTCAGGATGGATAGAGCGGGTTCGCCCTGGCAGGCTTCCGAGATTTCAAGCGCTTTTCGCCTTCGCACGCACTGAGTGGCAGCCTGGAATTGCAGGTTGATTTCATTGAGGTGGTTCCGAGGGATGTGTTGAGAAGCTCTGAGCACAGCCTGATTATCGGACTGGTTACAGATAAGCTGTAGTGTTACTGAAGGCGGTGAGATTGACTTTGCCATGTCAGCGTGCTGTTTGAACGTATGCCATATGCATGCTTGGTACGCACATCTTTCTTGAACACCCCAGTAGCATTGCGATAGCCCTCTAATGGACCTCGAAATCGCTCATGCCGCTGGATGCTCAGGTCCTCAACACGGACTTGCACCAGACGGTCATTAAACAGGAATGCAACCTCCTCAAAGCCCGTATACAAGCTTAGTAACTGAGCCCAACATAGAAGAAGAATCTCCTCTGGTAACTTCGGCTTAGCGATCGCAAGCTCATGATATCGAAGTTCCTCATCAGGAGAAATTACAGCAGATGACAGATTTGGGAATCTAGTGAACTCTGGAGAGACCATGATGAGAATTCAGATGATATCATGAAAGGGACGCGTTGCAGCAACGCAGAGCGAAAGCTCAAGGAGGATGGTGAACCGAAGGAAGGTCAAACATCTGGAAAGACGTTTTACGCATCTCAGAATATGCCACTGATACGAGCCATGTCGTTTTTCCCTTTACTCAAACACAGATGTTTGAGGGTAGGGCATTGGACGACTAGCACGGTTCGCTAGCGCCATTTCGCGGAGGTGGACACCGGAACTTAGCGCGTCATCCAGATCCTTGCTTTGCTTCTTGCTCCCACAAAGCAATCATCTCACCATCACTCAAGAGCGACATACCATCATTCGTACGGCTGCGAGGCCTGCTTCTATCTCCGGGGGCGACCGAGACGAAACCGAGACGGAGCGTGTGAGTCGCTAGGCACAGTACAGCAGCGATTCGGACAGGTCGACACGACGTTAGGGCGACGCGCAATTACGGACCGTCCGTCACGTTTTGGAGCCTGCGCCGATCTCGGAAGTCGTTTCTACTGCCTGAGATGCCCCAAGATGTCTAATCAGATCAAGATTACATTCAGTGTGGTCGACCATGCTTCAGCTCGGTACCTAACTGCGGGATACAAACGAAAAAGTTATGCGAAAAGGACTCCCGTTACACGTCTTTCTGCAGACCTTCCGTCATGGATCATCAGATTAGATTCGGTTTGCTTGGCACTTCTCGATCATCTCTACTCCTTTGGGCCTGGCATGGTCTGCTTCGACCACTCTGCAGCGGATCAGATAACTTAGTTTGAGCCCCATCGTGCTACCACCAGGCTGCCGAGGGTACATGCGCTTAGCACACTCTCGCCTACCTCAATGTATAGTGGGCATCAAAGGCGCTGAAGCGGGGCTCGTATGGCCGCCTCGGACCCTGTATCGAGTTTCTTTTGCAGCTGGCTGCCATGAGAACCATGCATCTTGACCGTCAATGGCTCCAGCAACCCAGACACTGGTGTCAGAGAAATCGGCGAGTAGAGATTTTGGTATGCGCCGCGATCTGCGCAAGTGAGCTGCAAATCTGCGAGCCAAAATTGTTCTTGGCTTCAAACATACTCGCTAAACTAACCTTAGCTGCGTCATACCACGGTTGGAGCTTCAGTAGTCGCATCCGTCCCCAACCTGCTTTTTAGTGGCAGAACTTGAAGCGGGCATCATAGTGCGATCGAATGCCATTGCAGCCTACCCCAGTACATCCTGGTAAGTTCTGCAAGGCCATGTCCGCTAGCACTTCACGTCTTGCTTGCATTTCCCTTGACTCTGAGCACTTGTTGCCGAATTCACTTGTGACAAGACGCAGCAGTCGTGGGTGAGTGTTGCCGCAACGTGTCACTGAGCATGCCGTGATGACTCTTTGTCGAGTTGGATTTTGGATGAACTCATCGACCCTGCTTTCGCTCTAAAAGTTCTGTTTTCGCAGAGACACGCAAATCTAGCTACAGGATGCACCATCCTGCCTAATACTCAGGACCATGGACCTCCAGACTCTGGGAAAGGACGCCCATCCGCCGGCGATAGTGCCATCCGTTGAGCACACCATACACAGAGGTGCAGCTCCGGATGTCTTGTCTGAACGCTCTGTCCGTCCTTCAGAACATGCATCAAGATCGCACAATGTACGACTGCCCGATGTGGAGGCAACATCTATGAGCACGGCTCACAAACGAATGACATTTACTGGTCTTGCCGGTACACCACGCAATTTCTTCCGCCAGATCTTGGGTTTGAATCCGTTCAAGACCTCATATTTTGCTCTGTTTCGACCATTGAAGACTTCAAGTGCGCGCCTGCTGTTATTCGCCGCTGTTCTGCTTGCTATCGCCGCCGGCGTGCCACTGCCGATCATTGGGGTCGTCTTTGGACAACTCATCGATGACTTTCCTCCTAGGGAGCAAGACCTCCTACAGCATCTCACACGCCTGATGGCCATAGCCGCTGCATACTTCGTTGTAACATGGGGCTGGGCAGCTTGTTGGGGAATCATTGGAGAACGGATCGCTCGAAGCTTACGCGAAGCCTTGGTCGAACGAGCTCTGGGAATGGAGATGTCTTTCTTCGATGTGGAAGCTCCAGACGTGACCAGCATCCTGACTGAGAAGCCGCAGACGGTTCAACTCGGCACTTCCGAAAAGGCTGGCCTTTTCATTCAGTCCATGAGTTACTTCGTGGCGGCTTTTACAGTAGGCTTCATTCTAGACGCTAAATTGGCTGGTATCCTACTCGCCAGCGTTATCCCATCCATGGTGTTGATTGTCGTCTTTGGGACTCGTTGGATCTCAAGGTATTCGAAAAGAGCAACCGAAGTTTCAGAGAATGCTGCGGCTCTCGCAGAGAGCGCCATACGAGCCGTCCAAGTGGTCCAAGCTTTTGGCGCCTCCGAGAAGCTATGCGAGGACTACCTACGGATGTTACGACACAAAGTCCAGATCGGTATTCGAAAATCCATTGCCGGCGCCGCCATGCTGGGCTGCGTCTATTTCGTGGCCTATTCTGCGAACGCACTCGCTTTCTACCTCGGAAGTCAACAGCAGCGTACTGAAGGGCAGGATATAGGTGCAGGCACGATTTATGCTGTGGTCTTCCTGATTCTCGATGCCTCATTTGTCGTTGGCCAGTTCGGGCCATTTATCCAGACGTTTGCGCTAGCAGCAGCTGCCGGAGGTAAACAGAACGTTTCATGGTACGGCAGTCGAGTAATACATCAAGCTAACCATATGCTTCTCTGCAGAGAAAATTTATTCGCTACTGGAACATCCAACGTCCCACATAGACGTCTATTCAGAGGAAGGCGGACCCGTCAAACCTCAACTTTTCCGAAATGATATCAAGTTCGAAAGTACCGTGTTTGTGTATCCCGCGCGACCTACTGTGCGGGTCCTGGATGGTGTGGATCTTACATTCAGACCAGGAACAGTAACTGGCGTGGTAGGACTTTCAGGGTCCGGTAAAAGTACTCTATCAGCGCTGCTGCTACGCCTCTATGATCCATCGTCGGGGCGAGTTACGATGGCCGGTAGAGACATCCGAGACTTCAATGTAAGGAGCTATCGCCAGAACATACGACTTGTTGACCAAAGTCCCGCCCTCTTCTCCGGCACTATCCTTGACAATATATCCTATGGCCTGGGTTCGTACCATGGCCTCCCGCAAGAAGAAGTTGAGCGGCGCTGCATCGCAGCAGCCCGTCATGCCAACTGTGACTTCATCGAGGCGCTGCCGCTCGGACTACAGTCTTCCATTGGCGCCTCAGGATCAGGAGCGCGACTCTCGGGCGGCCAGAGACAGCGCCTTGCACTGGCGAGAGCGCTAGTGGCACAACCTTTGCTCCTCATACTCGACGAGTATACTTCCGCCATGGACGCGCATTGTGAGGCTCAAGTGGTTAATGCTTTGAACGAGTCTCGATCCTCGCGTACAACCGTTGTGATAGCGCACCGACTCGCGACTGTCAAGGATGCCGATAATATTATTGTCATTGGCAAACGTGGCGAAAAGCTTGAGGAAGGCACTCACGAAGAGCTCATTGTTCGCGGCGGGGCATACAGTCTCATGGTCGATGCACAGTCTTTCGATGCAAGTTCAGATAGACTGAAGAGTCCGGTCGGGTCCAAGCAATCCATAGAGTCAGAAAATGTCGAGAAACACCGAAGCACGGTTCCCGAAAAGAGCGATCAACCCGCATCGCCGGATATAGAAGAACTACCAGACAAGCAAAAGCCAGGTGTCCTCAACATCATTCGCCGATGCTTAGTCTTAAGCGCGCCAGAAGCCCCGTTCATGGTGCTTGGTTTGCTGGCTGCCATCATTAGTGGTGTTATCGTGGTTGGGGAAGCAGTCATATTCGGTCACATTGTGCAGTCACTCAACCATCCCGCCTCAACAGCAAGTCCGGAATTCCTCTGCCTAATGTTCTTTGTTCTCGCTGTAATTGCACTGTTCGCGTACACGGCAAGCGGATCTTCCTTCGGAATCTTGTCAGAAAGATTGATGTCTCGAGTCCAAGCGACTTCTCTGAAAACAGTACTCGCCCAGGACATGGAATGGTTTACTGGAAACAGTCCAGACAAGCTTATGACTATGCTCGCTACCGACTCGGGACGAATGAGCGGGCTCTCTGGAGTGATCAGCGGAACAATTGTCGCCTCTGTAGCCTCCGTAACCGGAGGACTTGTAGTTTCCCTTGTGGTTGCTTGGAGAATCGCCGTGGTGCTTCTTGCAGCAGTGCCCGTCATGTTACTGGCAGGCTATCTAAGATTGCGCGTCCTGTCGAAAGCAGAGGCCCGGCAGACGACAGCCTACAATGACGCCGCTGCGCTGGCGTCCGAGGCCTGCTCTGCAATACGCACTGTCGCATCACTCGGCCGAGAACACGACGTATTGCGACTGTACAAGGAAGCTTTGGCTGGTCCATATAGAGATGGAATTAAGCTCACGCTATTCGGAAGTTTCTTCCTTTCTTTCTCATTGAGTATTACATATTTCGTCTATGCTTTGGCCTACTGGTGGGGCTCACAGCAAGTCCGAGATGGCCGTAACAGCACGCTGGATTTTTTCATCGTCCTGCCAGCTTTGTTGTTCTCCGCCCAAGCAGCAGGCCAAATGTTTTCATTGGCCCCAGAGATCGTTCAAGCTAAGGCTGCAGCGCAGAACGTCTTTCGTTACCACGATCAATCCCCCACGATTGTCAAAGACATTCCCCCGTCGCCAAAACATTCTCTGTCCGACGATGAAAAGGAACCGAAGATGTCGAAAAGCTACATCAAAGGCAATGCGGTCTTGAAAGGTCAGCTCGAGTTTGCCAATGTGGATCTGGAGTATGCGTCAAGACCGGGCGCGATGGCATTAACCAATACTTCGTTCAAGATAGAAGCTGGAGAATTCGTCGCCTTCGTAGGTCCTAGCGGGGCAGGAAAGAGCTCAACGGTCGCACTAATAGAGAGATTCTACGACCCTACGTCTGGCATAGTGCTACTTGATGGTCACAACATACGTAGCACACCGGTGCAGTCCCATCGAGAGCGGATATCGCTATGCCCTCAGGAGCCCGACCTCTTTCCGGGCTCGGTCGAGTACAACATTGGGCTGGGTGCTGCGCCTAGTCGTCCTGCAACCCACGACAATATTGCTGACGTATGCAAGAAAATAGGTCTGCATGACTTCGTGATGAGCCTGCCTGAGGGTTACATGACAGAGATCGGCAGTGCTGGTAACCTCCTCTCCGGAGGCCAAAAGCAACGGGTTGCCATTGCACGAGCTCTCTTGCGAGACCCAGAGATCCTACTGCTAGATGAAGCGACTTCGCAGCTTGACGCGCATTCCGAGACACAAGTAAGCGAAGCGGTAATGGCGGCAGCAGCCTCACGTACCACCATTATGGTGTGTCATAGATTGGCCAGCGTGCAGAGAATGGGGGCAGATCGAATCTTCGTGTTCGATCAGGGACGGATCATTGAACAAGGAAACCATGACGAGCTTATGGGCTTACGAGGCATGTACTTTGGGATGGTCGAGGCACAAAAGCTTGGGACATGATTTCTTTTTGCTCCTTTAGCATAGCGTTTAGTTTTAGAAAGGGAACATGGGTCATTGCTCAACTCCGATCCCATTTTCAGCGAACGTGAGCAGGTGTGTGCCCCATAACCTCATAGTGAGGTTACGTACGGCAATAAACATAATTGATCAAAGAAGAACCTGCAATGAACAGGCTGCAGTCTCCGGCTAAGCAGACTGGAACAGTGCCTTGCAAGCCCAAGCCGCTAGATGCCTGGCGAAGTCGGAGAGCATCGCATCGGCCTACATATTGACAACCGAAGAACAAGTCTGACCAGATCAACAAGTGTGCATAAGACTCCACAGCGCGCACACTCGCGCGCCAAGAAGTGGACAATGAAATGCTCTCAATGCCCGTCGGTACCCTGAAAGCGAAGGCCGATCTTCGGCCGTTCTGCGGATCTGATAACCTTATTCGATCGTCAAACTTTCACCTGTGTCGTCATTAGAACACTCAGCGACTCAAACATCCTCCCAAACGACATGGTCACACCATCGGATGGGCGACCGCCTTACCTAGTTGCTTCAGCTAGCCGATAATCCACTTATCAGATGTGACGATAAGATTTCTTTCCCGCTTTGTCCCGCGCCTCTTGAGTCCGTTGGCGGAGATGGCCCCAACGCGGCGTGGAATGATCGCCATCAAATCTTGACGGGAGACAAACATGAATCACTTCACTCCACCCTCGGCACGCCGAGAAGGGTCAGCACAATGGACCTCCCTGGCTCTGTAGGTCTGGTGACGATGCCCAATCCAAAGCGTATTCGTCCTGCATATTCGGTGAATGCCGTACCAGCTTCTCAGTCTCGCAACACCCTATGTGATCTCTAGCACTCCTGCTCCGGCCTCATTGCAGCATTGTTAGCTTGATATTTTCTTTTCTCATACAGAAGTACGACACTGCATCTGGTGTCCGAAGAAAACAGCGCGTTTTCAATCGAGTCTCTTTGTCCTGCACAGCCATACTTTCACTTGTTAGACGTCATCATCATCTACGCCTGGCTAGAACCTCGTGTTGAGCTTGACACGTTCAAGCGTGCGAAACTTCAACAATTCAGACCACGCCCAAGCGTATCGTACTTGCTGCGCTTACCCTGTGCGCTGCTGTCAGATCGATAGCAAACAACGGCCCACATCATTTCGTACTCCCACGCCAAGTCTGTTGATCATTGTTCATCCACGTAAGTACGAGTGCTCCAGTACTTTCCTCACATAAACAAGGCATAACCAAACTTACTGTGACGTTCGCCAGTTTGAAATGACTCCTCACGCAGACGATTCGCCCTATAATGCGGACCATGCTTGTGGTGCAGCGGACGGCGAGTCTACTTACCAGGTACACTTTGAAAATGCTGTTCATGGGACGGCCAACAGCGCGCTCTCGTCGAATCTGAAGCCTGTGGATAGCGACGAATTGCATGATATGATCTGTGTCGGCTTCGGTCCAGCATCTCTAGCCATTGCAGTAGCATTGCACGACGCTCTAGATGACTCTCAACGGTCACACGTGCTTCGGTCTCTTCATGACCGTCCTCCAAAGGTCGCTTTTCTCGAGCGGCAGAGCCAGTTTAATTGGGTATGGCAGCTTCCGCACTTGCTTTTTGGCTAAAATTAACGTTCATAGCATGCGGGAATGTTGTTAGAAGGCGCGCGCATGCAGATTACCTTTCTCAAAGACATGGCAACTCAGCGGAATCCGCGTTCGTATTTCACATTCCTAAATTATCTATACAAGAACGACCGGCTCATTCATTTCACGAATCTCGACACATTCTTGCCACAGCGAATTGAGTTTGAGGATTACCTCCGATGGTGCTCCAAGCACTTCGACGACATAACGAATTACAGCCAGGAGGTTGTTGACATCCACCCTGAGATGGCTAATGATGGTCGTCGTCTTGTTGATACGTTCGTGGTCACGTCGAAGAACCTGCAAACTGGACGTACGACAACACGAAGAACGAGGCATGTTGTGATAAGTGTAGGAGGAAAGCCCTACCTACCGAAGCCTTTCCCGGACTCTCATCCACGAATTATCCATTCATCACAGTACGCACTCCAGGTGCACAAGCTGTTGAGTAAGCGAGATCTCCCATACAAGATAGCAGTGGTCGGAGGCGGACAAAGTAGTGCAGAAATCTTTGAGAACGTAATCAACAATTTTCCAAACGCGCAGACGCGGTTGATCATCAAGGGTTCCGCGCTACGTCCCAGTGACGACTCGCCATTGTGAGTCTGGCGCCCTGTCGTTGTAAGCTGGCGTACTGACACACCGACAGTGTCAATGAGATCTTCAACCCTTCCAGAGTAGACGAAATGTACTCTCGACCAGCAGCCGCTCGAGCAGCCGCTATCGCACAAGATCGCAGCACCAACTACGGCGTTGTGAGACTGGAGCTTATCGAACGATTGTATGAAACATTGTACATGCAGCGCCTCAAACACAGATCTGAGGAAGCATGGCCGCACCAGATTGTGACTAATTGCAAAGTCGTCCGAGCAGAAGACTCGCCACTTAAGGATCGCTCTGTACGCCTGGTTTTGGATAAAGGCAACTGCGCCCACGACTGGGGTCAGGCGATGTCTACCGAGGAGCTGGACGTGGACGCTGTTGTTGTGGCCGTCGGGTACCTTCGTGATGCGCACGAGCAGCTGTTAACCAATTGCCGATCGTTACTGCCCGGTGGCGAGACTCCGAGTAAGAAGTGGTCAGTGGCACGGAATTACCGCGTGCAATTCGAAAAGAATACAGTCGGCCAAGATGCTGGCATTTGGCTCCAAGGGTGCAATGAGTCTACGCATGGCGTAAGTTCGCTCGCGACGTAAATTTGAGAAGGCTTGCACTAACGGTCTTAGCTTGCTGATACGTTACTATCCATCCTCGCGGTTCGAGGTGGTGAAATTGTAAAGTCCATCTTCAGCGAGGCCGCCGAATCCAACGGAATACAATAGACGAATAACCCGATTACAGCGGTATGAAGTTGCCATGGCGCAATGCGGAGTTAGGGCTCTTGCGTCATCTTAGAGTATCTCATCCATTGCAGAACGATCTTGACCAGAGAGTGCGGTTCTCAATGAAAGCTTGAGCTTGATTTATGATAGCGTTCTGCGGCGATTCCCAGTGTAAGCTCTCGCAACCCATGCCTCAGAGATCGCTCGTGCACTGTGACTTGAATCGACGGTTTCAAGAACTTGTGTTTTATTTCGGTGGATCTACCATTCTCCTGCAACACTATGGATCTGGTAACGACAGAGCGCCAGGAAATTTCGGAGCCTTTGAGCTGGGTGCACAGGCGAGTCTGCCGAATCTAAATGATGCGATTCGAATGGCAGGTCGTGCAAGGCCTGCACCATGTCTTACCGCCCGTTCTGCTATGATCGTTCGGAAGAATCATGGAGCACATTCATGGAAAGCCCTCAAATGTTTGCAACAGCTGTGGCTCTTGCAGGACCGCTGCTCTAGCCCCTACACGAAGTCATCTTGGTCTCTCTTTTCCGCAGCAGCTGCCCTGTACTATAGTCCGTTCTCTTAGCCACCTGGCGCAGTATCTCATCGTCACCCGGTCTTTCCTATCGTCATCTGCCTTCCTACCGTACACACAATCCCTGACTCCTCATGATTGGACCCTGAATGTCGATATGGGATATGCATTTGCTCAATCTCTGTAATCGAGTCGCTCGATAGCTCCTCGTTTCACACCTTGGCATATTGGTGTACTGCTCCTGCATGCTCAATCACAAGTACGCACAAAGGTTCTTCCCAAACTGTCGACTTACTTGCTGCATAGTGCTTCCTTTGAACGGACAGTGGAGAAGCGGTCTCTTCGTGAGGTTTTATATCTTCTGACATGTAGGCTCTAGCTCTTTTAGGGGCCGTCTCCAATGCCCATATTTTGCTCATAATGATAGTATGTCGCGAGGGAGTGGTAGAACTTGTGGGGCAGAGTATCCGAGACAATGGCAGGGCTGAATTGCTCGTTGGGCTTCTTTTAATACGCTCCCGTAGCCGGACTTCGGTGGTTCTTGGAGGTTGTGCTTGTTGCTGAATCGAGAGACTGACGTCGGGTTAGCGAGTGCGAGACAGATGGATTCAAGAGGTTCACGCGTCAATTGTCCAGGTATGATGTGCGTGTGTGGAGCATACGGCAGTCTTAGCATGACCCTATACTGACGCCAAGTCGGGTGGCGAACATCTCGCCGCGCCTTACGGCTAACTTCGGTACGCGAATGATGACACTGCTCTACAGAAAGCAGACTCTGTTGCTGTTAGACTGTTCGAATATTCATTCAAGATACGCTCGTCATCATCCCAATGACGGTTGCTGCTACCAGAATGAGCAAATTACGTATCCTCTGCCTCCACGGCTTCACCTCCAACGGCGCCGTGCACGCCCACCAGATGCGTAAGATCACCGCTCCACTCTCCGCCGAATTTGAGTTCATCTTCCCCGACGGTCCGCACGGCGTCGATGTCGACTCTCAAATGGATCTGTCCAAGCCGGCAACTAAGATGTGGGCGGACTACGTCGCCGAAAACTCCAAGGCCGGCCATCGAGCGTGGTGGTTTGCAAGGGAAGGCAATTGGCACAACAAAGAGACGGGCGGCTTCTTCGGGCTCGAGAAGAGCTTGCAGCATCTTGGAGAAGTGTTAGATAAGGAGGGGCCGGTCCATGCTATCTGCGGATTCAGTCAAGGGGCGTGTCTTGCCGGCATGCTTATTGCGTTGCTGTCTGATAAGAACGTGGAGCACCCGCTGAGGAAGCTGTTGGGTTCGAAACAAGGTTCGCCGATGGCGGGGATGTTCTTCTCCGGGTTCAAGGCAAGATTCGCGCAGTACGACAGCATATATGAGCCGGGCATTAGCGTCCCCACGCTGCATGTGATGGGCGAGAACGACCAGCTAGTATCAAGATTAAGGAGTGAGTCGTTGTTGCAAGTATGTGAAGGGGCCCGTCTATTCGAGCATGCTGGTGGGCACGATATACCCAAATCTGAGGAAGATCGAGAGCACTGTGTTCAGTTTTTGCGTCAGACTCTGAGCGGAAAGACGGTGGCGTGACATTTGTGGCTGTCTGGTGACGTCTGCCGTAACCATGCAAAGCTATGACAACACCGTGGATGACATACATTCAGGGTGGGCACTGGGAGTAAACGACGCGTCGCCCCGTATGAACACCACAAAACAATCAACCATCCGCATCTCGCGTCCGATTTTGATATTACACGCCTCGATCGCAAACATTCAGCAACTACAATTTTGATCAAGCTCACGAAAGGGCCAACACGCCTTCGAAGTTACAATGGCGACTAAGCGCAAACCTGTCAAGCAATCCGGCAGTGAGGCCAAACGTCTCAAATCAGACACTGTCACTCATCCTGACGAAGGTATCGGAGCGCCTATGGACCACTTCATAACGTGTACTGACCAGCTTTTGTACAAGAACAACTAGCGGCTAATGGGGCCAGGACCACCTGTGGGCCGACTCTGCTTA
>Ga0160429_1000986_pt1 | contig 17385 bp, 14 predicted proteins | sample SolpanmetagenomR_FD_108199 | JGI IMG/M metagenome (GOLD analysis project Ga0160429, IMG submission 108199) | Solar panel surface microbial communities from Lawrence Berkeley National Laboratory, California, USA - R | ecosystem: Engineered > Built environment > Solar panel > Unclassified ...
ACAACCTTACTCGCACATATGCTAATATGGTGACAGTGTTCGTTCTTTCAATTCCTCGAAATCGCCGGCGATTGGCCAAGCTGTGGACAGTACAACTTTCGTCCGAATACAATGGCCGTGGTTGTCTTTGCTTGGATTTCTTGTTGTGATGACCTCGCTGTTCCTTAGCGGTGTGGTAGTTCAGACCAGCTGGAGAAAGGTCGCCGTCTGGAAGTCATCAAGTATTGTTCCACTCCTGATATTCCAGCGGCCGGACGAGTATACTGAACTCACTAGACTGAACAATGTCGAGGACTTCGCAGGTAGAACAGTGGTCACGCTCGTGCATGAAGGCGGGTCGTGGAGATTGGAAACAGTACCGAATGCTGCTTCGCACTTAGAGTATGTCGCCAGACTAAAGCATCCGCAAATGTAGACATAGTGTAAGGTTTGTTGAAGTGTTGTTCTTGTCTGAGCCTTGAGTTTATAGCTTTACAATCCTAAATATCTTACTCGCCTGCTGTCAGTATTCACAATGGCTTGTGTTTCAAGTCGCAGTGAAGTACATCAGCACATCGGATAATCACGACCAAGGCGCATACGAAACAGCATAGAGAATTGAGACCTAGCTGGGACGCCACGACACCATGTAAGCGGGAATTTTGGCAGTAGTGCTTAATTATGCTTGGCACGGCTACCAAAAATTTCACCTGGGATTAGAGTAAGAATGAGACTGATGTCGCCCATTAGCAAGGAAGGGTGTCTGACTATATGCTTCATCTTGTTCATGATGGCCGACTTAATAGTTCGGATACAGGGCTCAAGATGTGATCATGGTTAGCTAGAGGTGTTTACGGCTACACAAGGTGTTTCTGTATTGCTCTAAGCAGGCTGCATCATGTGGGCAGAGGAAACTTTTTTACAATTGCTGGTCTTCCCCAACCTCAGATTGAAGCCATAAAAGGCCTTCCGTTCCTACGACTTTCTGTTCTGCAGTGGATCGATCGTGCATCTACCTTTAGCAGCCTCAGATGAAGGTGTCCGGCTTTCATTACCCTAGAATCACACTAGGAGTCGAACACATACAGCGGTTAACATTATCTCAAAGTGTTTATGGTGTCTAGTCCGTGCTTGCTTGTCCTATCTATACTAGTGTCTAGCGCCAGCTACTACTAGGTAAAGATTTGATCACTAGCTTTGTCGTGCTCAGTTGTGAAACAGCGATTGTGGTATTTTTACATGAAATGTTACATGCGGGGTAAAGCAACAATTTCTGTTTGAAACTCAGATTGTGTTGGCACAGTACAACAGATTCTGTTGCTGCCGAGAATTTTCCGCAATACGAGTCATGCTGATCATCCCTTCGCACCTTGTTCTCAACATACACTGTTTACAAGTCGACATATATCGATCGACAGCAGATCAGCCCTTTGTGGAAGTATGATATTCCCAGGTTTCATCCCTGCCACATTTCCTGTTCTAAGTACATAAGCAGTTGAGGTGTGCACGGCTTTGATTAGCCATGTCACTACTATCCAGCACACCTCAGTCGTCTGCGCCAGGCGGCCTATCTTCCGGCGGTAAATTGGCCGACTCGCCTTCAGAATCACAACGACGAAAGAAAGCGAGTCAGATCATACTACACTGGAAGATCTCACTCGAGGAGCTGAAGAACGCCTTCGATAACAAGGTTCTCACGTCGACTCGCTTCGCTGATGCTTTGCTTGGCTATGCTTCACAGTTCCAAGACTTCGCGGTCGCCTCCCAACGACTGAGGCTCATGAAAGGAGAAGATAAAGAATGGCAACCCAAACATATCACACTCGCCCTTAAGATGGCATCCGTATTGCCGCCAGGTTCTCCGGCAATGTCGTCTTCTCTTCCTGGCACACCCACTGTTCCCACCAGCATCATTCGTCCGAGTCTAGTTCCCGGCAATAACCCACGACGCAAGAGGACACTATCCCCGACGTACACGTCTCTGGAGGGTAGCGTGAGTCGGGATCCGACGCCAGAGACTCCAGCAAAGGTAGATATATTCGATTGGTATCTCTCCCAAACAGACTCGCAGACACTAATACCATGCAGCGCATGAAAACGAGCCCTACTAATGACAGTGTGCTGGCACACCAAGCTAACCAGGAAGAACCCTGGGTCGCTTTCCTTGAGTCCGCATCGTCCTACATTATATCACAGCAAGAACCAGAACATATGACTAAGGTCAATGCTACACCAAAGTCTGCGTCGCCGAAATTAACGGACGCGACGAAAGCTCAGGAGCCAGTAACGTCCAAACTCGCAAGCATTGGAAAGGAGCCACGCCAGAAGAATGTATCACACGATCCACTGAGTACACCCATCATCTTAACGAATGCCACACAGATCACCGCAAGACCGAATTCTGTGTTGGCTCAAGCATCAAGAGTGCAGGAATTGGAAAAGGCTTTACAAACCCTAGAACCAGGAGGGTGGCTGAACGACGAAGCCATCAATACAATCATCAGCACCTTCCCGACAAAAGAGTCCTTTACTATACTACACCCACTCACCATAAATGAAGAGGTAGAGAATATCCAGCACAAGGAGATTCCGCATGATGTCACAAGCACAATCATCGTCCCGATACACGAACCTGGTCACTGGACTCTTGCAGTTTATCACATCGGCAAGAGACAGATACAACACTTCAATTCTCGCGGCCAAGAATGTGCCCAGCAGACACGGAAGCGGCTCAAGACCTTTGCAGTACGGCGGCTGAGCAGTGAACAAGATGCAGGATGGGTTGACCCTATCGTTTCCATGGCAAGCACACATGTTCATTACCTAGTTCTACTCTCAGGTGACTAATTTATTCTCAGACATGCCCACAACAGGAGAATGGGTCGGACTGTGGCATTTTCATCTTGGTCATATGCATCTACATGCTAAGTGGCCGCCCCCTCCCAACATCAATACCAGGCGTCGTTTGGCGTCATATCTTTCAGGCTTGCCTCATGTCACAAATCAAATCTATCCAGCGATCTGGCCCTCAAACCACTGATCTGGACACAGCAGATTTCCTTCAGAAGTACTCGCCGTCCACGGCCATTCAAGAAACCACCAAGCAGCTAACTCTGCTTGGTGAACACATCAAGGAGCAGCTCACTCGTATCGATCACTGGCGGCTGGAGTGCGCCTCCCTAGCTGAGGTCCGCGCGATCCTTGTCGAGATGCACAGTGTTTCAAAAGGTCGGCTAGATCAGAAACAAGAATCACTCGACCAGCAACAGGATCGAGTTAACGACCTTCAATTACTCGCAGCTCAGGCATATAACAAGCCGTCTGTCACAGATGTGGCGAACATCTTAGCTCCACTCCTGCAAACAGCGCAAGCTGAAGCTCTGAGCACCGCAAAAACGGTCAAAATGCTCGCGCAAAATCACGCGGGAGTCAACAGTATGGAGCATCGAGCGAGTGTTTCCACATCGCATGTGAAAACAGTGGTGGAAACCATGTTAACAGATCTATTTGAGCTTGACAAAGCAGCATCAAGTGTATCCCAGATAATCCGCGCTACAAAGCCACAATCCGAATCAAGAAATCACACAAATACAATTGAGATCGGTCAGCTCCGCCAGGCTGAGCCTCATCTCCTCACGCCTAGTCAACCAATTTTCACAGGAGTAGATATTTGCGCTCGTTGGCAAAAAGACTACGATGAAAAGCTTGACACTATGTTTCACGAGGCTCAGGAATTCGTTGAGCTCTGCGAGAACGAAGAATCCTTAAAGGAACAACGCAAGTACAAGTATATGAAGCAAATCTGCAGTATGCTGGCACCAGGACGACAGTTTGCTCAAGTCGCTACGCCTTCCGAATCCCCTGAGATACAAACCGATGCTGACGTGCTCGTCGTTACAGAGCAAGAAGCTTTGTTCTTACTGCGCCAAGGGCCAGCGAGTAAAATACTTCTTATTAGAGGAGCCGGCAACTACTGCGATGCATGGGAGAACTTTGTCGGTCGTCTGAAACACAGACACAAAGTTGACATTCAGGATATATGGACAGATGAAAACACAATTGCAAAGTCTTTAGACAGTTGTGTTGTTGCGAAGGATCTGGCCGATATGCGAAACCCACCCATTACCCGAGATAGCAAAGCACTCAATCTGCTCAATCTCGATGTTGACATCTCAAAGTACGGCATGGCTTCGCACATCCTTACCCTCGAAGCAAATCTTAGTCTAGCGACAAACATTGATCAGAGGCTGGATAGAGAATTCATGGATCGGACCACGGGACTCATATCGGTTGGCAAGAAGACCCAGAGTGCTAAGGCTCTGAGAGATACCAGCATCAATAGCTGTCTTCGTTTCATGATAGCTGGCCAACGAGGTGTATTTTCCGGTCCCCATCTGGATATCCTGAACGGCACCTATGTCAAGTGTCTATCTGGACTCAAGGTGTGGTCAATTCTCAACAATCTATCACTAGAAGAAGAGGCGAATCTAAGCGAATTTGGAGACCAGTGGGAGTTCTCTGATGGTCGTGCGCGCTTAATCATGCTCGCACCTGGTGATACCATCCTAATGCCTGCCGGGGTCAAAGTAGTCCATGCCCCTTTGACACTAGAGGATTGTGTCATGGTAGGTGGAATGGTATGGGACTATAGAACAATCCTCAGCACTTTAAAGAACATTCTTCACCTGGCACAGCATCCCCAAGAGACAAATGAAGGAATACCAACACAGCTACCGGAGTTCCTCAAGATGCTTCAAAGACTCGTGGCAGAGCAACCAGAAGACTTTCGATCTGAAGAGAATGGCCCTAATTTCGAAGCAGTTCTCGCAGAAGTCATCGTGGAATTAAAAATGGCTTGCTCCTGCTTCCATAAAGGGAAGAACTGCAAGGAATATTGTACTTGCAAAGACTTCAAAGCGAAACGGTCCTGTAAGCATGTATGTGGCTGTAGGACTGCTTTCCAAACTCACCAGTGTGAAGTATGGTGCGCGGAGCGAAAGGACCTAGGATGAAATTTTGTGTGCGGCTGCTGAAATTCTGCATTTGATCACTGGCTTGAAGTCGGCTTCCGTCCCCTAACAGTTGCGACTTTTGAGTCTGTGGGAGATATGATGTACTTGTGTCGTCGTTGCTATCGCTTCCATTTGTGCACTTGACTACGTATAATTTCCATGCACTTTGTCAACTAGATCTCTCGTCGAACTTCTTATGGTACTATTCACTTGCGTCCCGAAGCGATATCACAGTAGCGAGCACGATGCTTCGTCCGCCCTCGTGCTGATATCGATTATACGATGTCATCTCATTTCTTTTCTTCCTTGAAACGGAGAAGGGGATAATATGGGCGAGGGGATTGGGACGAGGAGACTGAGGACGAGGAGACTGAGGATGAGGACATGATTGACAGCGATGCGGATGACGAGAAGATAGGTTAAGTGCTAAAAATCATAAAGTATATACATCTTAACACTTGTCGACGTCTCTCGCACGCAATGCTCACTTCCTCTAACAAGTACTCGAAGCTCTGAAGGCAAGGAATACTACCCGCGGAAAGTGCCTGTGCGACTAGTGTTCGAGGGCGACCTATTAGCTGAACTTAATAACCGTTAAGGAAGTCCTAGTAACGAGGATAAACAACTCGATGTCGACTTCGCCGTCTTTATAGTTGCTGCTGTCGAATCTCCAAGGCTGGTGTTTGGGTCTTTGATCGAGCGGAGGTGGAGGGTAAAGGGGGTAGCCATTGGATGCTAACAGTGGCGATGGTCAATACTTTAGGTACAAGAGTACACGCAGATAACCTGACCCCGCCCGTCATTGATAATGGACACAGACGTGCACTCGCTTCTGATTCCTCTCCTTTAAATATATATACTCTCCATCTCATTTCCTCGTCACGTCGTCAATCAACCAGATCAAGCTCCGCGAAGAATGCACGACATTATGGCGCCCTCTCCTTGGCCGTTGGAGCCCGTTCTCGCTCGGTGGGTTGATTGACTCGTGGAAAAACTCTCCTAACTACTCGAGCTCTAGCCAAGCTAACAACAACAACCTATGCTAGGGATAAGACTCTCCAGTCCTGTCGCTTCTGCTACCTCCATCCTGCCTTCGACCTTTGCGACCTTATCGTCCGTGAAATCCGCAATGCCCACCTCCGAGTCGTTCTTTTATTGGACCCATGCTGTCAACTCAGGCATTGCCTGGAAATGCTACACAATCTTGAGAATGAATACTTCACACACTTTGCGCATCCTCTCGATGTAGGCCTTGTCAGTCATATCTTCAACGTGACCTGGGCCGAAATCCGAGAGAACCAAAAGGTCCAGGAAGAAAGGATAACGAGGCAACGAGCTTTGCTTGGGATGATGAGCTTCTGGGCGGTCTCATTCTTGCAGGATGTACCGGATTTTAGAAAGATTAGTCTGGCGGAGCAAGAAAAACTGATTCATGAGCGGAAGGAGTACTGGAGGCTGGCCCGTGAGCATGAAGGGCATTTGAGGCTGAGGCAGGAGTGTGAAGAGATCATACGGGCTACGGGGTTGAGGAGATCACTGCGCATCCTAGAGAAGAAGATGATGCGCGTGCCGCCTCAGCAGACGCAGCTATATTTGCGACAGGCGCCCCAGCAGATATCCCAGGCACCCCAGCCTTTGCACAAGGTGCCCAAGCAGAAGCGAATGACGCCGTTCCCGCACAAAATACTCAAGCTGCGCCAACAGCAACAGAAGAAACGGTGGAAGGAGGGCCTTATCACGAGGCTTGTCAAGAAGAAGGTCACGACATCGAACCTCACGGCTTACATGTCCGTCTGATTTGACTAGTCTAGCGTGGTGATGGCGGGACAATAGATGAGATATGATGAATTAAAGTGGTTTGTATAATGGCGATACTGTGTGATGAGATATCAACAGGTAAATGATAGCAATTAGGTGTTTCTTCTCCGTTAGTCTGATCATAAAACAAATTCCAGCTTCTCCCAAAAAGGGGTCAAAGTCAAGAGCTGTACTACAACTTGCAAAGTTCGCACTCTAGCACTCTGACTATGCGCATGCACTCTGGCATTCTGACCATACCCAACATGCTGTATCTGATGCTCTCGACACATGACATCATGTCGCTTTCTACACATATCTCGCGCGCTTCCTCTCTTTCTCTCCGAGACTTGCTGGTTCTCTCACCAACACCGCCGTCGCTGCCTAATCACATCCACCACATTTCACCTTTCACCTCACGCTCTTTTCTCCATCATCTTACACTCTCTCATATATCCTCGCACGCCAACTGTCCTGGAGCCCTGTCGACAGTAGTACCTACCTGATATTTCGCGCAGACAGCCTCACTCTCAGCGCAGACGCCTTTGGATCCTTTACAGCGTGCTTCTCTCGCAAGGTCGATCAGCTCAAGCCTTCCCATTGTGCGTAGCTGTCAGTCAGCCAGGCAAGAACATGCGTGAAGTATTCTACTTTGCTTACGCCTCCACAGTGATTCGACATGGAAAATTCCAACACTCTGCCTCGTTGCCAAGGTCACAAGGCGAATGGCTCTCAATGTACGCGACCGCTAAAGCAAGGCCGGCACTTTTGTAGAACCCATGCAAAGGAGCAGTACAAGGACTCTTTCCAACCAAGATCGCATACTAAAGTCTCTGGAGCATGCCTCTACAACACCCTATCACACAAGAAGAACAAATCCCAGCTCGATGGAACGTTTACTTGGCAACCCTCCAATTCGTCGTTATCGCTGTTCTCTGATGCGGGCGAGAGATTGGAAACAACTAGATCCGGCAAGCCGCGAATTGGTGTGAAGCTCGTACTAGACCATCACGAACTCGAGGTCATCGACGACGAGACTTTTGAGGATGGGACTACGACCGCTGACTCGGATGGTGTGAGCTATCTTCAGGATTCAGTGGGTGCCTCTCTCTAAATATTTTCTGGGCGACTGCAGCTATGAGCAGACAAGCTAATGGATGTAGAACCCTAACAGCCGGCTCCTTCCTGGATCTCACATCATTATTGGCCGTCCGTTCGTAACACCCTTGACACCTGCATTACACAGAGAGTTGCAGCAGCCATCGCACACCACTAAACGCCTAAGATCGATGAACGACGACGATGGTCGGCAGGATGTTCGTGCGCACACCCACGCCCCCAAGTCGAGCTTCACTACTCTTGGAGCAGCTGCACCAGGAAGAAAGGATCCAACACCTTACCAACGTCCACCGAGCATGACTATATATTCGCTTGATGAGTACGCCTTTGCGACACCAACAAATCGCTCTTATGAGTTCGAGGTAGGGTCCGACAATGAGCAAGGTACTGTAAGGATTACAGATACAGAAATATCTGCCACAGTCGGCAAATCACAAGAGGTAGTACAAAAGTGGATAGAAATTGCTGATGTAGCAGCCAAAAACCTAGCACAATCTTACGAGATGCGTAAAGAGGCCGAAGCAAGAGCTCGTAACAAGCGAGACCGTCGGGAGCAAAAGGCGCATTATCTAAGGATGGTGGCGGAGATCGATGCTGAACAGGCAGAAGAGGATAGTACGTTCTCGGCATTCGAGGTAGAGGTTGAGGAACAATACAAGGAATTACAGGCTGGAGCGCCAATCCCCGGACTTCAATTGATCAGATTGCGGTCGGACACTTTGCAGTCTACGAGAGATTACTTAGCAGCCACGGCGAGTTGGAATGCTCCTTCGCGCAGGCCTAGCGGGCATTCACGAAGCGAGGAACTGGAGGTATAGGAGGTATTTTTGCACTTGCTGTAGCCTGTGATCAGGAGGCAATAGCTGTGTTAGAAAAACTAATAGGCTATCTCAATCACAGTTATCGCTTAAACCTCGTGCGTGCTTTCTACATTCCTCGTTAGCCAGCTACAGGTGCCTTTCTATCATGAGTACGGCTTCCTCTTCGACTCGGCGACTTCTAAATAAGGACGATGAGTCACTATTTAAGGTAAGGATACCACCATTAATAAGGCAGGACTTGCGTAAAGATTCTACTTCAGGATATCACTACCTGAAGCCCATCATTATCCCTCTAGCGTGAGACCAGCACGGCAAAGATTTTCACAGTATAGTATTAGAAAGGACTCTGACCGGTATCATCTTCCTTTTTGTGAGAACAATTCACGTATTGAAGGCAGAAAGTAGAATGGAATGGTGATTATAGCATTTGAGTGTATGAATGGTGAAGGTTGTATGTGCCACGAGATATCATGACTTCCTTGATTAGGACTTTCGATTTGTCATCTCTTTAATGACATGCCTCGAGCCTGAAACACAAACACAAAACATGAAACAATGATAATCACAGGTCGTGTCCATCAGCCCTAATGTCCTATCATGGTCGCTTCGCGCAGTACCTATCATAATAGCCAATTCCCGCCCTTAGCTTCAACGGGCCTTGGCCACTCCGTCGGCGGAAGCAAGGAGCTAGACACCTCCTTGCTTCAAAGCCCACCATGATCCTGGATACTTTCCGTCTCAATGCCTCCCACTTCAACTACCTCGAAGCTTTAGTTCTTCCCTACGTCTCCGCCATAAGAAAAGCACCCTCCAGAGGCTGGCAGGACAAGAAAGATTAAGCTATGAACCATCTTAATCATACGCGGCAAAATGCGTCTGCCATGCACAATATGCCCGTTACGCACTTTCGATTACCAGTAATGGAACCTGCCACGAGGACGTCTTTCGAACTTGGTGCGTGTAATCGCAACCATATAGGTCTATAGAGGAGAAAAGCGCATCGCAGTCTTCACCCACGTACCCTTTTCTCGCCACCGTCAAGCTCTAGTGGTAGAGAACAAGGCTATAGTCCTTATACTTCGCGCTATATTGCCCATCGAGACTAAGGCTATGCTGAGCATAGCCAAAGAGCATTCATTGCCGCTTACGCCATCAGCAACCATGGATTGCTCCCAAGTTGCGCCTAATGAGCATACGCCAACTCAGCCTGTCCCATCAGCATACGTGGCAACTTTCGTTGATCTTACGCCGTCTCCTCTCCTTCAGCACCGATCGAAGCTACCAGATAAGCACGCAACGCCGGCTGCAGTGGTAACCGAAACAGTATCTGTCGGTCTCACACCACCTCCACCCGCGAAAGCCAAACAGAGACTAGCTGCGCCATCTACAACGTCTATAGTAGGGGTAGAGGAATCAACTTCGCCGTCTTTACCGCAGCCCGAGTACGGAGGAAGACCACTATCTACTTCACCTACGTTAGCAGCATCTGCAGCATCTGCATCAGCAGCAACGTTCGTTGACCTTACAATGTCTCCAGCTACTGAGCACAAACAAGGACCGCCTAGTGCGCTTTGCACGCCACCAGTAGTGTTTCTTCTTCCCTCGTCATCCTCACTTGCTGAGCACGACCAAAGGCCATTATAAGTAGGGGTATAGTATAGGACTATCGTATCATCCTTAAAACTCTTTGGAACATACTCTATATTGCTCGTCATCTACAAGTCACGAACGAGACGCTGCCGACACAACTACTAGATTCCTCGATATGCTTAAAAAGCTGGTAGTAGAGCAACCTTCCGAGTTTACGTCTCTAGAGAACAAGATCAGCTTCGAAGAAGATCTTAAGACTATGATTTCGGAACTTAGGCAGACGTGCTTATATTTACACCTACCTTCTAGGAAGGGATCTGGCAGGCGTAAGCTATGTAAAACAATGTGCGAGTGTCCTAATTTCGAGCGAATGTGGTATTGCGAGCATGTCTGTGGATGCAAGGTCACTTTTGGTGATATAGACTGCGGAGTCTGGTGTCTCGAGCGCACTGTATAAGTAAGGAGGCGGTATGGTACCAGATGCACCAGATAAGATATTTAGATTATCATCCCCCATGTTTGACCCTTAAATTTGCCTTGCTCAATGTCTCATCCTCATGACATTTCATACTACGAACACTACCTAAATTGTGGCTTATATCATCGCTTGCAGATCAGCAAATTTCAATGTCATCCACCGAAAACAGTAGCAGTGCCTACGAATAACTGGCTAGCCCTAACACAAAGAAGATTACAGGTTAATGTATGCTCCTCGAGGAGAGTAGGGGACTCATTTTAATGAACATCTACACCCACCGCGACTTCCACAATTCATGCTCGACATGTAGCAGTCCACCTGGTATCAAACCTGTGTTGCCTCAAATCAGACACAAGCGCAAACAATTAAACCTCAGCCGACGAGATCAGCATTAGAACAAATTATAGCATCTAGCCGAGTTATGCTAGCTCCATTTTGGAAGCTCAGTCCATGTTAAAGGACTACTTCTCACCTCAGCCCTCGCCAGTTTGAGCGCTATGCCAGCACAGATACGAAGCACGAAGAACAAGCCGATAACAACGACACCACCACCGTGCCTTTCGCGCAAGAGTTCCACCCCTTCCCGACAAAAGACTAAATCTACAGATACTGAGCTGCAATGATGACACGACCAGCTTCAGCAATGTGACGCGAAGTGGAACAGCACAAAGTCGCGATGAACAGTGTACAGCTGAACGAAGTCGCAATCAAGAGCTATCAAGGGGACCCGGACAAGCTCCGCAAGGCACACGTGGAGAAGCTGAGAGAATAGCTGGATAGTCTTAGAGAAAAACATGAAGTGGAACTGAACACTCTCAGGGAGGAAGGTGAAGAGGAATTGAGTGGTCTGATTGAGGCACACGAAGATGAGCTAGACAGTCTCTTCAGCTACACGAAAGAGGACTAGCAGTTGTACAATAAGAGATTGTCGAGTCTCGAGCAGCAATAAGAGATCATTAAGTCTCGAGCAGCAATATGAGAAGCAGAGGAAGCAATACTTGGTGTGGCTTCGGTATTATAGTGCGATCCTGGTTATCCTGTTCCTAATCGTCCTAGCAACAGCCTGGTCTGATCAAATTTGGCGCATCCGGAACGATAACAGTCTTGTGAAGAAGTGGTATCCAGATCGGGCGGCAAGCATCGGAGCGACGAAGGACGAGGCGGAGATAGTTCGTAGATACTCTCGCTTTACTGGGACGTGGTGAATCGGGTGAGGTAGAATAAGGATAGGAAGAGTGGTGATGTTGAGTGAGATGGTTGGGGAATATGAGTTGTGGAAGACGCAAAGGTTGAAATGGTGTGGTGATAGTGATTGAATAATGTACCTGGTAAGGTTATGAGTCACCCTAATGTAAAGGCGAGGCAACGGCGGGACAAGAATGAAGCCGCTAACGGAAGTATTGTTTTCTAAGGACAGAGACGCCTGCGTTATAGCATTACGAATATTAGCTACTGTGCATAGCTGATCTATTATACTACGTTCTACTAGTCTTCACTTAAGGCTAAGTCAAGGTGGATTCTATATTAAGAGTTCAGAATACGTGCTAAGCGTCTGTGTTATATTCTACCGACTTAGACTTAGTGACATATAGAATGCCGTTAGTCCGGGAATTATAGGATTAATAGTCGTAGTAGTGGAGGTACTGCTGCTTAATTTAAACGCCGAATAGAAGAGGGGCGACGAGGCAGTGATAGTGGTAGCCGCAAGTCGTAGACTAGAAGTGCTGAGACAGGCAACACATAAGTAGTACTATAGTCGTCTTCGATGCTACGTGATCGAAGTTTCCTGATCGTGGTCTCTCTTAGTGATAATGGCTTTTAACTCTTCTTCGATACTCGCTCGACGCTATTCGATTTTCATGCTAATTAGACAAAGTCTGGCTCTTAGTCCATTCGCGAATGCCTCAATGTCGGAGCCAGCAATTAATAGTGGATGTGCGTGAATAGTTCAGCTCATCTCGTGAGGAGTTAGGCATCGTATTTGTCAGCTTCGGCGAAGAGAGGCGATATCGAAACAAGTGAGAGTAGTACTGTTTTAATCTTTAAAGCAAGAGTAGTCTCCACGTAAGCAGTCTGCATTGTAGGTGACGATTATAGTGGGCAAGAGAAAAGCCTGTGATGGCTTATGCGTATATATATACTATATGCTCCTAGGTATTAGGGAGGTAGTGAAGTCGAAGTGACCTAAGCGATGACAGATTAAAGTCATCGTTCTAGGATATTAAGCTACCGACGGGCACTGTCAATAGTTCAAGTTGTGCCTCAGAGTTTTAGGCCTTACGCCAGGATAGCTAAAAGGTTGCGCTCGTAATGCTTGCACTGTGCCGTAAAGAAGAAACGCCAACAACAGTCAGCGTCGGCTGCAAAGCTGCGATGATGACACTCAAGTAGGACTCTAAAGACGACTGGCAAAGCCCTGAATCCAGCTGGGACAGAAGGCCCCCGCTCGGCGATATTGCTTGGTGAAGAGAAGCAGGTATTATGAATGTGCTGGTGGGTGAAGGCAACGTTGCGTCACTTTTGGTTTTGTGACGTGTGGTGTCTCTATTTCGCTAGGATGTGATACTATGCCGTCTGTAGCAGAACGAGCTCTTACTACGTAAGCAGTGTCGCAACCGACCGTTAAAAGAAAGTATGATAAGAAGCAGGACTGCGACGATTTCCAAGATTGTAGGGTTGGAAATCATCGGAGCAACTAATGCAATGTGTTACTCTGTCTAGTGTTGTTATATAAAATGCAGAGAAAAGTGAAGAGATGTCAGGAAGCACTACCGCCCTCATGAACAGCGAATAACGAACTGTAAGAATCAAGACACACTCCGGAACAGCACAACTGTCGCATGAACTCCTAAATCAAGACGAGGAGCACACTAAAACCCCCGAGTAGTAGTGCTACAAAAATCGTGGTAGGTATCTCGGCTGCCAGGTTCCCAGATCCAGATGATGGTGTGTATGATGCGACCGAGGTAGAAGTTCTGGATTGGGTTGCAACCACAGTGACAGGCGTGAAAGGCATAGCCAAGGGAGACGTTGTTGAATGGGTTGGGATCACTGTGACTGGCGTATAAGGGGTAGTTGAGGGGGACGTCGCTGTGTAAGATGAAGTTTGAATGACTGGTAACGTAGTTCGTGTCCAGACGGAAGATGTTGTTGTAGTGCTTGCTTGATCCTTGAGCATGATAGACGAATAGATCTCGTCTTCAGCAAGTGCCATGCTGGTCTCGAAGTTCCCATACGCGCTCTGCACACTCGAAGGCAGAAGAGTGTACCACTCTGCTAGGACGATGCCATCGGAATTGGTGTAAACCCCAGTCTCCTGTGCCAGTACACTAGAAGGTAGAGCCATGACTACGTCTAGGAAGACCGACGTGAATTGTGGGGAGTTATCAACCTCTACCTGGTATACTGACAAAGCAGAGACGAGATCGGAAGCCTAAGAACTGTAAGAATAGTGATTTCATTAGATGCGGCCAGTACATACCTCTGTAGATTCTATTGGTGACGTGGACGAAGGCAGGACCGAAGATTGTGCTGAATGTGTAGATGGCTGGGGTGTGGATGGCGTCGTCTCATAGCTTGGCGTTGGGTGATCTGGAGTCGAATATGGTTCCGGTTCCGAGTTTGGAACAGAGCCACAGTCACCCTCGAGACCTACACCAATGCATCCGTTATAGGTCGGGGTTGTCCAGCTTGAGCCACCGTCATCATACTGTCTCGCAGACAGCTTGTCGTTGCTGACCGGTGCTTCGAACAAATCGGCAAACGCAGTAAGCTGAAAGACGGCACCGATCAGTGCGAGAAAATATAAATTGGTACAAATCATGTTGTAATGATTCTTCAGGTCAGAAGTTTTCAGATGAACGGAATGATACAGCCTTTAGGACAGGGTGCGCGGAATCGTGATTTTATAGATACGAGAGGCACGGAATCCCCATCTTTCAGCTGGGAGTTCACAGCCTCGTCGCCAACAAGATTACTTGTTCCAGAGGTGTGGTTCTATGCACGCGGAGGATACTAATCTCGTCTGAGGCCAGTAGCGAAGGAAGCCGCTTCGATGGCGTTCAGCTGAGCTGCTGAAGTCCTTCATCTCTTTTCCTCAGCACATTATCACCTGTAGTGAAGTAGCTCGAAGCACATCGGGTCCATCCGACATGTGAGGCAGTGCGTGGAAATCGTTGGTTCTGCGGATTTTGAGTCCGGGGCTTGCATACCGTGGAAGACGTTCTGCATGTACTGCGTTTAAGCTCCATATGATTATGTGGAGTGGGATGAGCTTGAAGCCACGCCCTAAAGCTTAAGTAGAATTTTCATACATGTGGCGCTTGATATGCACTCTGGTAATATTACGCTGATGCATGGACTCGCGCACAGACCAACCTTATGATTGCGAGCTGTCTCTTCAGCAACGCTTCCGCTCTACTTAGTCCAGCATATTTTCCGTTACAGCATTATTGTACACATCTCGCCGAAGCAGATATGTCACATTCGGGGCCGCTGCGGCTTTGCGACTAGCTAAGCAAAAAGTGCGTGCAGTAGTGCTTACACTAGTGGGTCTCACCTGCCTATAGTGTGCATCTGACCAAGATTGCATACCAGCTGACTACTCGCGGGTAATAAAATAATGATGCTTCCGAAAGACATGTGTAAGATACATCGAAGGACTTGTCACCAGTACCTCGCTAAGACGTCGTTAAAGCTACCGACACGACGCCTAATGATTTCAGCTCTAACTTCAGCTCGGTCGAAAGCCTAGTGCTACTTTCGAGCCATCACTACACTATCGTACTAAAGCAGTCCCTTTTTCCAGGCTAGTGCTGACAGGTTCGTGTGACTTGCAGCACTGCCCCATCTGGAATCATGCACTTGGCTTAGACATATCTCCACATGACCTCTGCATCTGGTGACCAGTTCGAAAGATCTGGTCTTTCTTGAAAGAAATCAGCCTTACTAAAGAAATGGCTGAGAACATGCGGCATTGGCACACACGAGGCACTTGGTATATGCGCTAGTCGCGATGCATGTCCCGTCAAGCATAAGCTCGGAGGACTTGTACCTAAACTTTTCTCCGTTGGGGCGGCATTTGGATTGGCCAGCTCGATATTGTGCCTGTAACTAGAGACAAGTCTACCCCACTTGGTCAATATACCTTCTATGATGATATCGAGCCTAAGGCTAATATTGAAGAAGCGGAGGATCCCCAGGAGATGCGAGACGGATTACTACCTAGGGAATTTGTATGAGCAAATACTGTCTTTGTAACTATCGTTGAGCTTGATATTTGATGATAATTGGTTTAGGAGTTGTGCTTTCGATCTTGGAATTATGCAATCAAGACACATATAACAAGGGCTTTCGACATCTCAAGTGCTTGGCTACGCTGAAGCTGTTAGGTTATAGTCAAAGATGCGCCATGAAATAAGTGATCAAAGGCATAGTAATAACACACAAAAGGACTTCTTTACAGGCTACTATTCCCCTGTCACTATCGCAACACTTTCCAGAGAGGAGTATTATATATTGCTTAATACGTGTGTAATATAGTAGTAGGAGTGAACCATCTCCTCCACAGCCATACCTTAGTGTGGGATACACCAGAAGCCAATATCTCTAAGTAGTAGAAATCCATGAATCTCTCGAGCTGCCCTTAGGCTATCTCGTAAAAGCATTGGACGAGCCAGCTAGTAATCTTTGGATGGTTTTGACGGCCTAAGAGTACTCATTCCTACTAGACAGCTCGTCTATACCACATCCAGCAATGTCTCCTGTAGCTCTCAGACTAAACACATTTGCCACGAGAAGCTCTAGCTGTGAAAGGTAGGGGCGGTCAATTGCTTCTTATCGGCAATGATGCATATCAAAAGATAGTTGTCAATCCAATTTCGATCAATGTCGCTGCAAAAAGGTAATTCGTGCCTACGAAAGACGACGGAACTTGAACCTTGTCAAGTCTGAGAACCTGTTTCAAAGAAATATATGACCTATCGGCATGCTTGGCTTCACGCATAACAACAATAGCGCTGAGAATGTTGAATTATAGAGGCTCGATAGATCCACTACAATGGCACATACAGATCTACCTACAACGTCAAGAGCATCTAGTGTGGTTGATATTGGTAGTATGATATACACAACAATGACGAAAACAACTACGCAGAAGATGTCGCTGGAGTGTGATCCATAACAAGGGAATGAAAATACCCTTCCAATAGATAGAACCGAACTCAAAACTCTGACAACATATAACACTACTTAAGATTCCCCCTTCAGAACAAGCCAGCCAGGCATTGTGTCACTAATGGAGTATCGACACTCCCCTGTGGTGTTTCTAAGAGGACATCAGTAGTCGCAAGACTGCCCGCCGCCCACCCTACCCAGCCCAAGAACACATCTGAGTTAGCATTATGGTATGTTAGCGCATTGCATACGTACTGTAAGCAGCTACTAGTATCTCTACTACCAGGTTCCGTCATGAGAGCTTGACGTCCAACGGATCGCAAGATACTTTGCGAGAGGTGTAAACCCATCGGAAACGCGATATGTATTACAAGTTGTATAAGTGCCAGAGCCATCACTATCGTAATACTGATGA
>Ga0160429_1000987_pt1 | contig 17383 bp, 19 predicted proteins | sample SolpanmetagenomR_FD_108199 | JGI IMG/M metagenome (GOLD analysis project Ga0160429, IMG submission 108199) | Solar panel surface microbial communities from Lawrence Berkeley National Laboratory, California, USA - R | ecosystem: Engineered > Built environment > Solar panel > Unclassified ...
GCGAGCGCACCGAGGCGCTCCGCCTGACGGCCCGCGACCCGATCCCCGAGTCCATGGCGGTGCGGCTGCTCCTCTACGGCGTGGGCGTCGACACGGCCGCGCTCGTGGTGCGCGACGGCGGTCACCGGCAGGTGCTGCACGCCCAGCCGAGCGTCCTGGCGGACTACCTCGACGGGGTGCGCGCGCTGCTCTGAGCGCTCCCGGCCGGATGCGGACGTCGAGCGCCTGCCGCTGGTCCGTCAGCCGGTAGGCCTCGGCGGTGTCCGCCAGCGGCATGGTCCGGTCGAAGACGCGCCCCGGGTCGATGGTCCCGTCCAGCACCTGCGGCAGCACCGCCTCGAGGTGGGCCCGCACCGGGCCGGCCCGCCCGTGAGAGCGGCGTTCCTGCCCCAGACCGAGGTGAACCCGACGGGGGCCTCGTCGTCCTGCGGCACCCCCACGCGCGACACGGTCCCGCCCGGGCGGACGATCGCGACCGCCTGCTCGTCGGCGGGCACGTGCCCGACGGCCTCGAGCACGACGTGGGTACCCTCGCCGCCCGTGATCTCCCTGACCTCCGCCATCCCCTCCTCGCCGCGCTCCGCCACGACGTGCGTGGCGCGGAACTCCCGGCCGAGGTCGGTGCGGTCGGTGCGGCGACCCATGAGCCGATCGTCTCGGCGCCCAGCTGCCGCGAGGCCAGGACCGCGGACAGCCCCACGGCCCCGTCGCCGATGACGGTGACGGTCTTGCCCGGCCCCACCCCGCCCGAGACGGCGGCGTGGAGCCGGTCAGGTACACGTCGGACAGGGTGAGCAGCGACGGCATCAGCGCCTCGTCCGTGCCCGCGGGGACCACGACGGCGGTGCCGTCGGCGAAGGGCACGAGCACCTTCTCGGCCTGCGTCGCGGACGCGGCGCCGTCGGAGAACCCGCCGTGCACGCACGACGTCGTCAGCCCGTCGCGGCAGGACGCGCAGGTCCCGTCCGACCACGCGAACGGGACGATGACGGTGTCCCCCACGTGCAGGGTGCGCACGTCGGAACCCACGGCCTCGACCACGCCGATGGCCTCGTGGCCCATGCGCCGGCCCCCGGGCGTGCTCTCCAGGTCGTGGTACGGGTGCAGGTCGGGCCCGCAGACGCAGGCGTGGGTGACGCGGACGACGGCGTCGGTGGGCCGCTCGACGACGGGGTCGGAACCTCCAGTCCGAGGTCGGGACCGCAGCCGCGGAACCCCTCCGCCGGCCTGCGGGAGCAGTCCGGTGGTCCACCTCGCCCCCGCGGGGAACGGGCGCCGCGTCCGGGACGCTGCCCGCTCATCCTCCCGCAGCCGACCGCCGCGCGCCGCCCCCCGAGGGGTTCCCTGTCCGTGCACGCATCCCCGAACCCCTGAGGGGCGGGGGAAGGGGCGGAGGGCGAGGGATTCGAACCCCCGAGGCCGGGATGATTACCGCCCTAGCGGTTTTCAAGACCGCCGCATTTGGCCGCTCTGCCAGCCCTCCCGGCGGCACCAGTGCGGTTCGAGTCGCAGTGGTGCTGACGATCACATCGTACGCGGCGCCTCAGCGCTCAGCGGCACGGTCCCGGGTGCCGTCTCAGCAGCCTCCTCGTCCCGGTCCGGGACCTCACGGTCCACCGGCGCCTCTCGACGACCTCAGCCTCTCCGTCCGCGCTGGCAGGCGACATCCGGGCGTTCACCGTTGAGGCTGCGGGGAGGAAGGGGGCCCGTCGCCGCGCTGTGGTCAGCCGGGTGCTCCACGTGGGCCCAGGACTGCTCCCCGTCAGGCAGCGCGACGGGCCCGGTGGTGAGGCCCCGCTGACGCCCGATGAGGGCAGCGGTGCTGGCCCCGGGACGACTGCCGCGACCACCAGCGGCGACGAGACCGGCGAGGTCGGTCCTCATACCCAGCGCACGTCTCACAGGACCGGGACTCCCCGCCTCGGATCGCCGGGCTCGAGGTCAGAGGCCGACCATCGACAACCCGGCGTCGTCGTACCGGTTGCCCTGGACGCCCAGCGCGCGGGCCAAGGTGTCCAGGTCGGCGATCTCGTCGGCGGACAGGGCCACCGTGGTGGCGGCGGCGTTCTCCTGGACCCGTTCGATGCGGCGGGTGCCGGGGATCGGAACGATCCACGGGTGCTGGGCCAGCAGCCAGGCGAGGGCGATCTGCCCCGCGGTGACGGCTCTGGCCTCGGCCAGGGCGCGGACGTGGTCGACGATGACCTGGTTCGCGGTGCGGTTGTCGGTGCTGAAGCGGGGGATGGACTGGCGGACGTCGCCGTCGGTGAAGGTGGTGCTCGCGTCGACGGTGCCGGTCAGGAAACCCTTGCCCAGCGGGCTGAACGGCACGAAGCCGATCCCGAGCTCGGCCAGCGTGGGCAGGACCTCCGGTTCGGGGTCACGGGTCCACAGCGAGTACTCGCTCTGGACTGCGGTGACCGGGAAGACCGCGTGAGCGCGCCGGATCGTGCTCGCGCCGGCTTCGGACAGGCCGAAGTGGGCGACCTTGCCCTCGGCGACGAGGTCACCGACGGTCCCGGCGACGTCCTCGACGGGAACACCCGGGTCGACCCGGTGCTGGTAGAAGAGGTCGATCCGCTCGGTCCGCAACCGGCGCAAGGACTCCTCGGCGACCCGGCGGATCTGCTCCGGGCGACTGTCGACCCCGACCGGGCGGCCCTCGTGGATGTCCCAGCCGAACTTGGTGGCGAGCACCACCTGATCACGAACCGGTTCGAGGGCTTCACCGACGAGTTCCTCGTTGAGGTAGGGGCCGTAGACCTCGGCGGTGTCGATGAAGGTGACACCTCGTTCGACCGCCCCGCGCAAGACGGCGATCATGGCGCTGCGGTCGCCGGGGTTGGGCCCGTAGCCCTGGGACATGCCCATGGCTCCCAGTCCGATGGCTGAGACCTGCAGTTCTTGTCCCAGGGTGCGGATGTGCATGGTGACCTCCTGGACGAGCGGATGTGGTGGGTCGACCTGGCGAGCGGGGGGCGGTGAGCACCTCATGTACCGGTCGTCGGTGGCGGTGAGGGCGGGCTGCGCTCACGCGTCCGCGGTGACGGCGCTGGTCCTCACCCGCCGGACCGTTCGAAGGACAGCGCTGCTGCGTCGAGGCGCACGAGACAGGCGGATGCGCAGCTGCTGAGGGTGTCCAGTCCGTGGCTCACCTGCCCCAGGGGGATCAGGCCCTGCGGGGGAACGGCCGAACCGTCGGCCAGGAAGATGACGACTTCGGCTCCTGCGGCCCAGTAGGCGACGTCCCCGGCCCGGTAGCTGTCCACCGTGGTGCTGGTGGCGACGTCCAGCGCACGACCGGCGACCAGGGCGGTACCCGTGTCCGGCTCCACGCGCAACGTCCCCGCCGTCCGTTCGGCGAGCTGTCCAGCGGCCGCGGAGTCGATGAGGCGAACGGTGGCCACGGACTCACCGGGGCCGGTGCGGTGGACCAGTGGCCCCGGTGTCGACACCTCGACGGGTGAGCTGACGATGGCCGCACCGGCCACGAGCGGTGCTGCGGCGACGGTGAGGCGAGGGCTTGCTGTCATGAGTCCAGCGAAGCCGCTGTTCGCCCGGGGGTGGGAGACCAGGCTCTGACGTGCCCTGGTGGGGCACCCCGGACCCGGCCACGATCGTCCTAGTGTCGCCGTCATGGACGAGCGGGCCGAAGTGCGTGAGTTCCTCACCTCCCGCCGGGCCAAGGTCGAGCCGGAGCAGGTCGGGCTGCCTCGCGGCGAGGACCGCCGGGTACCCGGCTTGCGGCGCGGCGAGGTTGCTGCGCTGGCTGGGGTGAGTGTGGAGTACTACGCCCGTCTGGAGCGCGGCGCCATCGCCAGCGCGTCGGCTGCCGTGCTCGATGGTCTGGCCCGAGCCCTGCGCATGGACGAGGCCGAGCGCGAGCACCTGCACCGCCTCGCGGCGCGGGCCGGCGACCCAGCCCGGAGCCCGCGCAACCGCTCGAGCAGGGCTCCGGGGACCTCGGCGTGGCGACCCTCGCCGAGCTTGCAGTGGTTCCTGGACTCGATGGACTCCTCGGTCGCCCTGGTCGGCAACGGACGGACCGACCTGCTGGCGTGGAACGCGCTGGGCCGGGCCCTCATGGACGAGATGATCCGGGCGGCGACCACGTCGCCACCCAACTTCGCCCGGTTCATCTTCCTCGAACCCGTTGCCCGTCGCTTCTACCCGGACTGGGAGAGCACCGCAGCCATCAACGTCGCCCAGCTGCGCACCGAGGCAGGGCGCGTCCCCCACGACAGGCAGCTCCACGACCTGGTCGGTGAGCTCGCCACCCGCAGTGACCACTTCCGGGGGTTGTGGGGGCGCCACGACGTCTGGCACCAGCAGAGCGGGACCAAGCGCATCCACCACTCCGTGGTCGGTGACCTCACGCTGCACTACGACGGCCTGGACCTCGTCGGCCAGCCCGGCGTCCAGCTCAGCGTCCTGACCGCTGAACCGGGATCCGCTGACCACGGGGGCCTGCGGCTGCTCGGCGCGTGGTCAGCACCGGCCGACGTCGACGCCCCCGGCTCTCCCACGAGCACGTAGTCCGTCCCTGCAGCCCTGTCCTCCGTGAGGCGAACGGGTGAAGCTCAGGCCCCCGCGACGCCTCCGACTCACTATCGTCTCAGTAGTAGCCGACCCGGCGTCGTCGAGTCGGCCGAACGAGCAGCGCACTCACCTCCAGGGCTGAAGGAGTGACGTGTCCGGATCCGTCCCCACCGGGGAACCCCCCCTGCACCGTGGAGCCGCCGTCACCCCGTCGACCTGGTCGCGCGCCGGGGTCGTGGGCGACGGCACCGGCACCGGGGTGCGTCGCGGTGTCTGACCCTGCGCACCAGCTGGACCGGGACCACCGCGCGGTCGCGCCGAGACGCGCGTCGACGTTCCGCACCGACGTCGAGGGGCTGCGGGCGGTCGCCATCGTCTTCGTCCTGCTGTTCAACGCCCACGTCCCCCTGTGGGGCAACGGGTTCACCGGCGTCGACATCTTCTTCGTCATCTCCGGGTACCTCATCACGGGGCTGCTGGTGCGGGAGGTGGAGCGCACGGGCACCGTGTCGCTCGCGGCCTTCTACGCCCGCCGAGCGCGCCGGATCCTGCCCAGCGCCTACCTCGTGCTGCTCGTGGTGCTCGCCGCCACGACGTTCGGGGTGGACGCGGCGGAGCGTCGCGCCGTGGCCCAGGACGTCGTCGCCGCCGCCCTGCAGGTGGCCAACCTCTGGTTCCTGTCCTTCGACACCACCACGCTGTCGCCCACCATCGCCGGGAGCCCGGTGCTGCACTACTGGTCCCTGGCGGTGGAGGAGCAGTTCTACCTGGTGTGGCCCCTCGTGGTGCTGCTCGTCGCCCACCTCGCGGGCCGCCGTGGCCGGGGCGTCCGCGTCCCCCTCGGCGTCGTGATCGCGCTGGTGTCCCTGGGCTCCGGGGCCCTCTACCTGTTCTGGTCCGGCCCGGCCTTCCAGGCCTCCTACTTCGCCAGTCCGGCGCGGGCGTGGCAGCTGGGCGCGGGCGCCCTCGTCGCGCTCGCCGAACCCCTCCTGGGCCGCCTCGCGACGCGCCTGCCGTCCGGGCTCCTCGCGACCGGGACCGCGTGGGCGGGCGCTCTGGCCATCGCCGCGGTTCCCGCCGCCCAGCGTCTCGGGCTCGCCGGCGCCGCCGTCGCGGCCACCGGGGGCGCCGCCGCGGTCATCGCCTCGGGCAGCCTGACGCGGATGCGCCCGACGGTCGTCGCCCGCGTCCTGTCGCTGCGGCCGGTGCGCTTCGTCGGTCGGGTCTCCTTCACCTGGTACCTGTGGCACGTCCCGGTCCTCGTGGCCGCCGAGCACCTGGGGGCCGGGAACTGGCCGCTGCTCCTGGCGGCGGAGGCGGTGGCCCTGCTCCCGGCCGTGGCCACCTCGCGCTGGATCGAGCGGCCGGCGCGCACGGCAACCCGACTGCGCCCTCCACGGGCCGCGCTGCTCGCCGGAACCGCCGGGGCCGTCCTCGTCGTCGTCCTGGCCTCCCTGCAGGCCACGTGGGGGTGACGACTCGTCGTCGGTGCGACGAGCCGCCACCGAAGGCCGCCTCGAGCGGCAGGTGCGTGCCCGCGACCTGACGGCCGGCCCGCCGCGCTCAGGCGGAGGCCCGGCCCGGGATGCGCAGGCACAGCAGGGCGGCGCCGAGCAGCAGACCCGCGGCGACCAGGAAGCTCGCCACGGCCCCGGGGACGAACGCACCGGACACGAGCGCCCCGAAGACGGCGATCGCCACCGCCCCGCCGACCTGGCGGAAGGTGTTGAACACCGCGCTCGCGGTCCCGGCCTGCTCCGGCGGGACGCCCTCGAGGACCACGCCCGTCACCGACGGCATGGCCAGCGAGCCGCCGGCGGCGAGGAGGCACGTGCAGACCGTGATCAGCACGAGCGAGCCGGAACCGACCGTCACGGCCAGCCCGACCAGCCCGACGGCCATCGACGTCAGCCCGGCGACCACGGGCGGGCGCACGCCGACGCGGTTGCGGACGGGGCCGCTGCCGAGGTTCCCCGCGATCGCGACGAGGGAGGACGGGACGAACACGAGGCCCGCGCGCAGGGGGCTGAGGCCCAGCTGCTGCTGCAGGAACAGGCTGACGACGAAGACGTTGCCGAAGTTGCCGACCATGAACGCGAAACCCACGGGCAGGGCGATGCGGACGCCGCGCGCGCGGAACAGCGCGAGCGGCATCATCGGGTGCGCGAACCGCGCCTGCACCCGCAGGAACGCGGCCACGGCCAGCGCCGCCAGCACGAGTTCCCCGAGCACCAGCGGCGTGGCGAAACCCGTGCGCCCGCCCTCGATCAGGCCGTGCACCAGAGCCGACAGGGCGACGACGGCGAGCACCTGACCGGCCCAGTCGAACGGGCGGGGCCGTCGCGGTGAGCGCGCCACCGCGGCGAGCAGGGCGAGCATGAGGACCCCGACGGGGACGTTGACGAGGAACACCCACCGCCAGTCCACGGTCGTCAGCAGGCCCCCGAGGGGCTGGCCGACGAGCCCGGAGACCGCGCCGCCCACCGCCCACACGCCGAGGGCGCGGGCACGCCGCCGGGCGTCGGGGAATGCCTCGCGCACCAGGGCCATCGACGCGGGCAGCACGACCGCCGCCCCGGCACCCTGGAGGCTGCGGGCGGCGATCAGCGCCCCGCTGCCGGGCGCGGCGGCGCACGCGGCCGAGGCCAGCGTGAACACCACGATCCCGACGGCGAGCGCCCTCTTGGCCCCGACGCGGTCGGACAGGTTGCCCGCGAACAGGAGCAGGCACGCGAACAGCAGGGTGTACGCGTCGATCACCCACTGCTGGCCGACCGTCCCGCCCCCCAGGTCGGCCCGGATGCTGCTGAGGGCGACGTTCACGATCGACATGTCGAGGGTGATGAGGAAGAACGCCAGCGAGGCGACGGTGAGGACGATGCGCGCGTGCGGGCCGTCCGCGGACGGGGACGCCGGAGAACCGGGCAGGCTCCGGGCGGACGCCGGGGCGGCGGTCAACGGGCGCCGTACTCCTCGTCGGTCACGTGGTCCAGCCAGGTCACGACCTGCCCGGAGGCGTCGGCCTCCTGCATCGCGACGTGCGCCATGAACCGGTCGGGGCGCGCGCCGTGCCAGTGCTCCTCGCCGGGCTCGATGACCACGACGTCGCCCGGGCGGATCTCCTGCACGGCACCGCCGCGGCGGGCCACGAGGCCGATGCCGTCGGTCACGTACAGCGTCTGCCCCTTGGGGTGGCGGTGCCAGGCGGTGCGGGCGCCGGGGGTGAACCGGACGTGGGCGCAGCCGATGGCCGAGGACTCGTCGGGGTCGCGGATCCCCTCCATGAACACGGCGCCGGTGAACCAGTCCGCGGGGCCGGTCGCCGTCGTGCTGTCGGTGCTGGGGGTGAACTGCACGCTGTCCTCCTGTGGTGCGCCGGGGTGCGGACCCGCGCTCCGTGGTCGCCGCGGTGGGGCGTGCCGGAGGAGCTGTCCGCTCCCCGCAGCCTAGCCCGACAACCGGATACCGTCTATCCGGTTCGTAGTAGGCTCGGCCCATGGCCGACCCGCCCCGGACCCTGCGCAAGGACGCCGCCCTCAACCGCGAGCGCCTGCTCGCCGCGGCCGAGGAGCTCTTCGCCGAGCACGGCCTCGACGTCACCCTCAACGACATCGCCCACCACGCCGGTGTCGGCGTGGGCACGGCCTACCGGCGCTTCGCGAACAAGGCGGAGGTGATCGACGCGCTCTTCGAGGAACGCCTGGAGCAGGTGGCGGACGTGGCCCGGGAGGCCCTCGCCGAACCCGACGCCTGGGTGGGGCTGGTCGCCTTCGTCACGCGCGCGCTGACCATGCAGTTCGGCGACCGCGGTCTGAACGACCTCATGAACGACCGGGCGCTCGGGGACAGCCGGGTCGCCGAGGTGCGCGACCGGGTCGCGCCGATCATCACCGCACTGGTCGAGCGGGCGAAGGAGCAGGGCGTCGTCCGGCCCGACTTCGACCAGTCGGACCTGATCTTCCTGCAGGTGGCCCTGTCCGCGGTCGCCGACCGCACCCGCACCGTCGCTCCGGAGCTCTACCACCGCTACCTGGTGATGTTCCTCGACGGCATCAGCACGCGCCGCGACGCGTTCTCCCCGCTGCTCGTGGAACCCCTGTCCCCCCGCGCGACCCACGAGGCGATGACGCGCAGGCGCCGCGAGACCCCGCCGGCAGTGACGGGCTGAGCACCCACCCCCAGGACGCCCGGCGCCCTGGCGACCGTTCTCCGCGAATCCTCCGCGGGACCGTCGCAGGACCGGGTCGACCACGGCCCGACCGGGACCTACTATCGAATCAGTAGTAGCGCTGTCCTCGGCCCCGGTCGACCCGATCCCGGTCCCCGGGCCCCGAGGTCGCCGCGAGCCAGCGCCCCACCTCGGCCGCCACACCCGCGGCAGTCAGGAGCGTCCCTGTGTTCGACACCATCGGTGGCCTGCCGTGGCACCCCCTCGTCGTCCACGCCGTCGTGGTCCTCCTGCCGCTGGCGGTGCTCGGGACGATCGCCGTCGCGGTCCGCCCGGCCTGGCGGGTCCGCTTCAGCGGCCTCAACGCGCTCGTCGCCGTCGTCGGCACGGCCCTGTGCCCCGTGGCCACCAGCAGCGGCGAGTCGCTCGAGCACCACGTCGGCGACCCCGGCGCGCACGCCGGCCTGGGCGACCAGCTCGTGTGGTTCTCCCTGCCGATGACGCTGCTCGCGCTCGCCCTGTGGTGGATGCAGCGGCGCGCCGCCGCCGCCGGCCGCCGCGACGGCGAGACCACCGGCTCGGGCGCCCGGGTCGCCCACCACAGCGGCGCCGTCCGCGGTCTCGGGGTCGTCGCGGTCCTGGCGGTCGTCGCCGCGGTCGCCTCGGGCGTGCAGGTCTACCGGGTCGGCGACTCGGGGGCCAAGGCCGTGTGGGCCGACCAGATGACCGCCTCCGCCAGCAAGTAGGGCCGAAGCCCACCCCTCACCACCACCACCCCCTGCCCCCGCCTGAAGCTGACGAGGACGAAGCCACCCCATGGACATCCTGCAAGCCCTGGTCCTCGGCGTCGTGGAGGGCATCACCGAGTTCCTCCCCGTCTCGAGCACCGGGCACCTCACCATCGCCGAGCAGCTCCTGGGGCTGAAGGTCGACGATCCCGGCGTCACGGCGTTCACCGCGATCATCCAGGTCGGCGCGATCGCCGCCGTCCTGGTGTTCTTCCGCGCCGACATCGTGCGCCTCGTGAGCGCCTGGGTCCGCGGCCTCCTGCGGCCCGCGGCGCGCACGGGCGCCGACTACCGCCTCGCCTGGTACGTCATCGCCGGTTCCGTCCCCATCGGGGTCGTCGGGTTCGCACTGCGCCACGTCGTGTCGGGGCCGCTGCGCAGCCTGGGAGTCGTCGCCGTGGCGCTGATCGCCTGGAGCGCCGTCATGTTCGTCGCCGAGAAGCGCGGGACGCAGACGCGCGGCGAGGCGGACCTGCGGTTGCGCGACGTCATGCTCGTGGGTCTCGTGCAGTGCGTCGCCCTCGTCCCCGGGGTCTCCCGCTCGGGCGCCACGATCTCCACCGCCCTCCTGCGGGGTTTCGACCGGGTGACCGCGACGCGGCTGTCGTTCTTCCTGTCGATCCCCGCACTCACGGCCGCCGGCGCCTACGAGGCGGTCGGCAGCGCCGGGGACATCAGCGCCAGCGTCGGCTGGGGACCCACCCTCGTCGCCACCCTGGTGAGCCTCGTCGTCGCCTACGCCGCCATCGCGTGGCTGCTGCGCCTCGTCGCCCACCACCCGATCACCGTGTTCATCGGCTACCGCGTCGTCCTCGGCGTCGTGGTGCTCGCCCTGCTGGGCACGGGGGTGCTGTGATGCGCCGTCCCGCAGCGCCTCTCACGGCCGCCAAGGTCCCCGAGATCACCGCGGTGTTCTGGATCGTGAAGGTCCTCACCACCGGGATGGGCGAGGCGGCCTCCGACTACCTCGGGAACACCAGCCTCGTCCTCGGCGGCGTCGTCGGCGTGGGCGGGTTCGCCCTCGCCCTGTGGTGGCAGCTGCGCGCCCGCGCCTACTCCGCACCCACGTACTGGGCCTGCGTCGCGATGATCGCCGTCTTCGGCACGATCGTCGCCGACGTGCTCCACGTGGCCACGGGCCTGTCCTACTACGTGACCTCCGCGTTCTACGCGGCCGTCGTCGTGGCGCTGTTCGCCGCCTGGTACCGCAGCGAGGGCACCATCGACATCCACACCATCACCACCCGCCGCCGCGAGCGGTTCTACTGGGCCACGGTCATCGCGACGTTCGCCCTCGGCACCGCGGTGGGCGACCTCACGGGCCTGACCCTGCACCTGGGCTTCCTGGCCTCGGGCCTGCTGTTCCTCGCCGCCATCGCCCTGCCGCTCCTCGCCTGGCGCGCGGGCGCCAACCCCGTCGCGACGTTCTGGGTGGCCTACGTCCTCACGCGCCCGCTCGGGGCGTCCTTCGCGGACTGGATCGCCAAGGAGCACGAGATCGGCGGCGGTCTCGGCGTGGGCGACGGCACCGTCACGCTCGTGTCCCTGGCGCTCATCGTCGTGCTCGTCGCGGGGATCGCGGTGCGCGGCCACGGCGTCCAGCGCGTCGGGGAGCGCGTGGGCGAGCACGAGGTCCCCGAGGCGTCGGCGTGAGCGGCCTGCTCGACCCGACCCACCTGCTCTCGAGCTACGGGGCCCTCGGCGTCTTCGTGGTCCTCTTCGCGGAGACCGGGCTGCTGATCGGGTTCTTCCTCCCCGGCGACTCGCTGCTGTTCACCGCCGGCCTGCTCACCGCGACCGCCACGGGTTCCGCCGCCCACCTGTCGCTGGCCCCCGTGCTCCTCGCGGGCGGGGCCGGGGCGCTGCTGGGCGCCGAGGTCGGGTACCTCGTCGGCCGGCGGGCCGGGCCGGCCCTGCTGCGGTCCGAGGGCCACCCTCGCCGGGCGGCCGGGGTGGCGCGTGCGGCGGAGGTGCTGGAGCGCTACGGGCAGGGCAAGGCGGTCGTCCTCGCCCGGTTCATCCCCGTGGTCCGCACCCTGATGAACCCGCTCGCGGGGACCGTCGGGGTCCCGCTGGCGCGCTTCACGCTGTGGCAGGTGGTCGGCGGCCTCCTGTGGTCGCAGGGCGTCGTCGTGGCGGGGTCCGTCCTCGGCGCGCGGATCCCCGGGCTGGACCGCTACCTGCTGCCGATCATCGCGGTCGTCGTCGTGGTGTCGCTCGTCCCCGTCGCCGTGGAACTCCTGCGCGCACGGCGCTGACCGGCCCCGCGGCGCCCCCGCGTCAGGCGCCGAGCAGGAACAGCAGCCCCGCGGCCACCAGGCCCACCTCGACGAGGACGACGAAGACGCGGTCGCTGAGGTGGCCCACGGCGCGCCGGCCGGCCCACGCGCCCGCGATCGTCGCGGGCGTGAGGGCGAGCCCGTAGCGGAGGACCGTCGGGGTCAGCAGGTCTCCGGCCCCGTAGGCCGCGAGCTTCGCCGCGTGCAGGGTCAGGGCGCTCGCCGCCTCGGTGCCGATGTAGGCCGCGCGCGTCAGCCCGCGGGCCAGGAAGAACGGCGCGGTCAGCGGACCCACGGAACCCAGCAGGGCCGACCCGGCCCCCGAGGCCGCGCCCACGGCGACGAACGCCCGGTCCGACGGCCGCCGGGGGTGCGGGCGCAGGCGCCGCCACACCACCACGACGAGCAGGAACGCGCCGAGCAGGCGCTGCAGCGGCGCGAGCGGGGCCCGGGTGAGCAGCAGCCCGCCGAGGACGGCGCACGGCACGGCCCCCAGGGCGAACCACCCGACCAGCCGGCCCTGCAGCTGCCGGCGGTTCAGCCACACCCGGGAACCGTTGCTCGCCAGCTGGGCCAGCGTCAGCACCGGGACCGCGACCCGCAGCCCGAACAGCGCCGTGAACACCGGCAGGAGCAGGACGCCCCCGCCGAAACCCGCGACCGCCGAGAGGGCGGCGAGCAGGAACGCGGCGCCCGCGGCCGGCAGGAGCGTCACCGCCCCGCCACGAGGATCGCGGGCCCCGCCGTCGGGACGGCCGGGGCGGTGTGCAGCGGCCGTCCGCCGGTCCGCGCCTCAGGGCTCGCGTCGCTCACGCGACGATCCTGCTGCCCCCTCGTCCGACCCGGCCTCGCGGGGGTCGGAGTGCCGCCGGCGCACGCGCCAGACGACCAGGGCGACGACGGCGACCGCCGCGACCGCGAAGGCGCTCCCCTGCCCGACGCGGTGCGCCACAGCCGCGTAGGAGTTGCCGGCGAGGTAGCCGACGAGGACGGTGGCGACGCCCCAGAGGAGACCCCCGAGGGCGTTCCACGGCAGGAACCGCCGGTAGGGCATCCGTGCGGTGCCCGCCAGCGCCGGCACCACGGCGCGCAGGAACGCCACTCCCCGTCCGAGCAGGACGGCCGAACCGCCGCGGTGGGCCAGGAACTCCCGGGCGGTGTCCAGGCGCCCGCGGCGGCGGGCCAGGAACGGCCGCTCGAGCAGCCGGGTGCCCAGGTGCCGGCCCACCTCGTAGCCCACGCTGTCACCGGCGACCGCCGCGACGACCACGACGGCGGTGGCGGCGAGCAGGTCCACGTGACCGCGGCTCGCGTCGACACCCGCGAGGACCGCGGCCGTCTCCCCGGGGACCACGAAACCGACGAACAGGGCGTCCTCGACGAACACCAGCGCGCCGACGAGGACGTACACCCACACCGCGGGAACGCTGAGGAGCGTGCTCGCGACCTGCTGCAGCACACCGCTCACGGCCGTGCCACGCTCAGGCGTCCGGGTCGAAGCAGACGTCGAACGCGCTCAGCGGGTTCGTCACCTCGCGACCTCGGGTGCCGGTGATGGTGAACCCGCCCAGCAGCTTCGCCGGGCCCGCGGCCGTGTAGCAGGCGTTCGCGTGGACCTGCAGCTCGAACTTCCCCTGCTGGTGCGCACCCGTCTGGTCGGTGAAGTCGACCAGGCAGATCCAGTCCGCACCGGCGCCCACGTCGGCCACCTGCGGTCCCCCGCGGTCGCACGCGGACCGGGCGGCGACCGACGCGGCGGGCACCGCGTGTCCGAGCACCTGCTGCTGGTCGACGTAGAGGCGCGTGAACGCGGGGGTCAGGGACCGCTCCACCCGACCCCGGGTGACGTCGGGGCTGCCTGCGGCGGTGAGGCCGACGACCAGACCGGCCGCGGCGAGGACCCCCGCGGCGGGGGCGGCGAACTTCCTGAGGGACGTCCTCGGGGTGGTCACGGTCATCCTCCGGTGATGTCGCGGCGGCGCAGCGAGCGGTGGGCGGCGGCCAGGCAGAGCGCGGTCCAGAGCAGGGAGACGACCGCCCCCTGGACGAGCGGCCCGGAGAACGGCGTGGCCGTGAACAGTCCGTGCCAGGCCTCCAGCGGCGTGCTGAGCAGCGCACGGCGCAACCAGCCCGTCCCGCCGAGGGAACCGACCAGGCTCATCAGCAGACCCAGCACGACCGGGCCGACGACCCCCAGCGCCGGGTTCCGGGTGCGCACCGAGAGCAGGACCGCCAGCGCCGTGAACCCCAGCAGCGGGAACGCCGTGCTGGCCCAGGCGCCCACGACGAGCAGGGCCGCGCGCCCCGCGGGGACCTCCTGCCCCGACAGGCCCGTCAGGGGCTGGTGGCCGACGAGCAGGACGCTCGCCACGGTGCTGCTGGCGGTCAGGACGACGAGGACGGCGGCCGCGAACGTCACGGCGGCGAAGGTCTTCGCCCAGAACACCTGCGTCCGGCTGACGGACCGGGTCAGCAGCGTCTTCCAGGTGCCGTGCTGGTCCTCGCCGGCGAACACGTCCCCCGCCACGACGCTCGTCAGCAGGGGGAAGACGTACTGCGTCGCGAAACCCAGGAGCAGCAGGGGCACGGCGAACCCGCTGTCGTGCACGTGACGGCCGAACAGGGTGTCGGCCGGGGCCCGCTGACCGCGCAGCAGCAGGACGACCAGCGGCGGCAGGACGAGGACGGCGGCGAGGGTGGCGCGGGTGCGCAGGAGGGCGGCGAGCTTGACGAGCTCGCCGCGGTAGGCGGCCCACGTCCCCGCACGGCGCGGCGCCGGGGCGGCGCGGTGCGTCCGGGCTCGCTCGCGCACGTCCGCCGGGACTCCGGTGCTCACGCGCGACCGCCCCCGGCGGTGGGGGCCGCCGCGACGGCCGTGGCCGGGTCGGGGCCGGACTCGGGACCGGTCTCGGTGAGCAGGAAGAAGAGCGCCTCCAGCGGGGCTTCGCCGAGCGTCAGGCTGCGGATCGCGAGGCCCGCCCGGACGAGGGTGGACACGTAGAAGTCGACCGCCGGCTGCGTGCCGCGCACGGCGAGGCCGCCCTGCGACGCCGTGACCGACAGCTGCGGGCGGCCCGCGGCGAGCGCCACGGCGGCCCGGTCGTCGCTCGTGGTGAGCAGGTGCGCCTGGGGCGGGGCCTGACGCCGGAGGTCCGCGATCGTGCCGTGGTAGGCCACCGACCCCTGCTTCATGATCGTGACGTTGTCGCAGATCTGCTCGACCTCGTCCATGTCGTGGCTCGAGAGCAGGACCGTCAGCCCCGACGCCGCGAGGCGGCCCACGAGCGCCCGCATGTCGCGGATGCCCGCGGGGTCGAGGCCGTTGGCGGGTTCGTCGAGCACGAGCAGGCGCGGTTCGCGCAGCAGGGACGCGGCGACGCCCAGGCGCTGGCGCATCCCGAAGGAGTAGCCGGCGACCTTCTCGGCCTCGCGGCCCGTGAGGTCGACCACGTCGAGGACCTCCTCGACGCGCCCCGCCGGCACCCCGCCGTCCAGGCCCGCGAGCAGCTGCAGGTTCCGCCGCCCCGAGAGGTAGGGGTAGAACCGCGGGCTCTCGATGAAGCCCGAGACCCCGTCGAGGGTGGCCGTCCCGTCGCGCGCCCAGGTGCGGCCGAACACCTCCAGCACGCCCGCGTCCGGGCGGATCAGCCCGAACAGCATGCGCAGGAACGTCGTCTTGCCCGCACCGTTGGGCCCGAGGATGCCGTAGACCTCGCCCTCGGCGACCTCCACGGAGATGGCGTCGACGGCCGTCAGGGGCCCGTAGCGCTTGGTCAGGCCCTCGGCCCGCACGGCCGGCGAGTGCGTCACGTCGACGACGGTAGGCAACGGTCGATGAAGAGACGATGAAGGCGGGCGGGGGACGACACTGGACGGGTGCGCGTGCTGATCGCCGAGGACGAGACCCGCCTCGCCGCCCTCCTCGCCCAGGCGGTGACCGAGGCCGGCTGGGACCCCACCGTCGTCGCCGACGGGCCGGCCGCCCTCGCCGCCGCGCGCCGGGGCGGGGTCGACGTCCTGCTCCTGGACTGGGTGCTGCCGGGGCTGGACGGCCCGGACGTCGTCGCCGCCCTGCGCGCCGAGGGCCACCTGACGCCCGTGCTGCTGCTCACCGCCCGCTCGGCGCTCCACGACCGCGTGCAGGGGCTGGACGCGGGCGCCGACGACTACCTGACCAAGCCGTTCGAGCTCGACGAGCTGCTCGCGCGGCTGCGCGCCCTGCAGCGGCGCGCGCACCCGCCGGCGCTGGTGGCCCTGCGGGCCGGCGACCTCGTCGTCGACCCGAGCACCCGGGAGGTGACCCGCGGCGGCCGCCCCGTGGCGCTGTCCGCCCGCGAGTTCGACGTGCTCGTGGTGCTCCTCGAGCGCGCCGGGGAGCACGTGAGCCGCTTCACGATCCTCGAGGAGGTGTGGGACGGGGGCACCGACCTCGCGAGCAACGTCATCGACGTCCACGTCGCGAAGCTGCGGGCCAAGATCGACACGCCCTTCGGCCGCTCCGCCATCCGCACCCGCCGGGGCGTGGGGTACCTGCTCGACCCGGCCGGCGGATGAGGCGCGACCCGCGGGTCCTGCTGCGCCGCACACCGTTGCGCCTGCGCCTGGTCGCCGGGTTCGCCGCCGCGATGGCCGTGGTGCTCACCGCGTCGGGCGCCTTCGTCTACTGGCGGGTGCAGTACGCCCTCGACCGCCGCCTCGACACCGACCTCACCGCCCAGGCCGACGCGCTGCAGTCGGTCGTGGCGCCCGACGGGACCGTGCCCGCCGACGCCCTCGGCACCGACCCCGAGCGCGCCGACTTCCAGGTCCTGGACGCCCGGGGCGCGGTCGTCTCGGCCGGACCCGGGCTGGGCCGGCAGCCGCTGCTCGCGGCGGCCGACGCGGTGCGCGCCCACCGCGGCCCCGTCACGGTGGAGGTGGGGTCGATGCTGCCCGTCAGCGCGCGCCCGCTGCGCCTGCTCGCGCGGCCGGTCGCGGCGGGCTCGTCCCTCGTGCTCGTCGTCGGCGTCCGCCGCGACGCGCGGGACGAGGCGCTGCGGGAGCTCATCGCCCAGCTCGGGATCGCCGGACTGGGCACGCTGGTGGTCACGACGGTCGTCGGCGAGCGGCTGGCCGGGGCGGCGCTGCGGCCCGTGGAGCGCTACCGCACGCAGGCGCGGGCCGTCGCCGCCGGCGCCTCGGGCGTGCGGCTGGACGTCCCGGCCGGGCGCGACGACGAGGTCACCCGGCTCGGCGCCACCCTGAACGAGATGCTCGCCGCGCTGGAGCGCGGGGTCGAGCGCGAGCGGCGCTTCGTCGACGACGCGAGCCACGAGCTGCGGACCCCGCTGACCGTGCTGCTGACCCGCGTGCAGCTGACGCTGACCCGGCCGCGCAGCGTCGCCGAGCACGAGGAGGTGCTGCGGGAGCTGCAGACCGACGTCGCGGCCCTGTCCGGCCTGGCCGAGGAGCTGCTCGCACTGGGCTCCGCCGCCGCCGCCGGCGATGGCGACGGCGACGGCGGCAGGACGGGGGACACCGGTGACGTGGCGCGGGTCGCGCGGGGGCTGCCGACGACGGCCGCCGTCCGGGCGCCGGAGCCGGGCACCACGCCGGTGGCCCTCGCCGAC
>Ga0160429_1000988_pt1 | contig 17366 bp, 15 predicted proteins | sample SolpanmetagenomR_FD_108199 | JGI IMG/M metagenome (GOLD analysis project Ga0160429, IMG submission 108199) | Solar panel surface microbial communities from Lawrence Berkeley National Laboratory, California, USA - R | ecosystem: Engineered > Built environment > Solar panel > Unclassified ...
CATCGGCGACAGGTTGTCGAGGGAGAAGCCGTAGAGATCCATCACCGACAGGGCGCCGACCAGCGACAGGGGGACCGACAGGCTCGGGATCAGGGTCGCCGACAGGCTGCGCAGGAACAGGAAGATCACCAGCACCACCAGGGCGATGGCGAGGCCGAGCTCGAACTGCACGTCCTCCACGGAGGCGCGGATCGTGGTGGTGCGGTCGGTGAGCGGCGCCACCGCCACGGCGGCCGGCAGGCTCGCCTGGAGCTGGGGCAGCAGGGATTTGATCTTGTCGACCGTGGCGATGACGTTGGCGCCCGGCTGGCGCTGGATGTTGAGGATCACCGCCGGCGTCGCGTCGGCCCAGGCGCCGAGCTTGGTGTTCTCTGGCCCCTCGACCACGTCAGCCACCTCCGAGAGCATCACCGGGGCGCCGTTGCGGTAGGCGATGATCGCCGCATTGTAGGCCTTGGGGTCGCGGATCTGGTCGTTGGCGTTGATCGCGTAGGACTGCTTCGGCCCGTCGATCGTGCCCTTCGGCGTGTTGACGTTGAGGTTGGTGATGGTGGTGCGCAGGTCGTCGATGTTGAGCCCGTAGGCGGCGAGCGCCCGCGCGTTGAACCGCACCCGCACGGCCGGGCGCTGCCCGCCCGAGATGCTCACGAGGCCGACGCCCGCCACCTGGCTGATCTTCTGGGCGAGGCGCGACTCCGCCAGATCCCGCACCTGGGTGAGCGGCAGAGTCTTGGAGGTCAGCGCCAGCGTCAGGACCGGCGCGTCGGCCGGGTTGACCTTGGCGTAGATCGGGGGCGCCGGCAGGTCCGAGGGCAGCAGGTTGCCGGCGGCGTTGATCGCCGCCTGGACCTGCTGCTCGGCGATGTCCAGCGGCAGGTCCAGGCTGAACTGCAGGGTGATGACCGACGCGCCCGCGGAGGATTGCGAGGTCATCTGGTTGAGGTTGGCGAGCTGCCCGAACTGCCGCTCCAGCGGCGCGGTGACCGAAGAGGTCATCACCTCGGGGCTGGCGCCGGGATAGAAGGTCTGGACCTGGATGGTCGGGTAATCGACGGCCGGCAGCGCCGAGACCGGCAGGTTCAGGTACGACACGCCGCCGACGATCAGGATCGCCAGCATCAAGAGCGTCGTGGCCACCGGGCGGAGGATGAAGAGGCGGGACGGGTTCATGGCAACACCCCCCCTCCCCTCCGGGATCCGGGTTCCCCGCTCCCGACCGCCTTCGCGGACCACCCTCCCGCGCAAGGCGGGGGAGGGCGTTGCGCAAACCCCGAACTCACTGCGCCTGACGGCGCCGGTGCCGACGACCGCCCTCCGCTGCCCCTTGTGAATCCGCCGCGGCCTCGGCCGGCGCGCCGGACTTCACGTCCCCCGTGCCGTCCGGCTTCGCCGCCGCGGGCTTTCCGTCTCCCTTGCCGTCTCCCTTACCGTCCCCCGCGGCCGCCTGCGCGCCCTCGGTGATCCGGACCGGCGCCCCGTCCTTCAGCCGGTCGGTGCCGTCCGTGACGACGCGGTCGCCCGGGTTCAGGCCGGAGACCACCACGGTGTGGGTCCCGTCGGTCTCGCCGGTCTTGATCGGCCGGACCGTGACCTTGCTGTCCCCATCCATCAGGTAGACGTAGGTGCCGGGCGTGCCCTGGAGCAGGCTGGAATTCGGCACCAGCGTCGCGGCCCGCACCGTGTCGACGGTGAGCTTGGCGTTGACGAACTGGTTCGGGAACAGCTCCTCGTCGGCGTTGTCGAACAGGGCGCGCAGCTTCACCGTGCCGGTGGTCGTGTCGATCTGGTTGTCGACGGTGTCGAGCCGGCCGGTGGCGATCTCGTGGGCGTCGCCCCGGTCGTAGGCCCGCACGGTGAGCTTCGCGCCCGCCCGCACCTGCCGCATCACCCGCGACACGTCGTCCTCCGGCAAGGTGAAGAGCACCGAGATCGGATGGAGCTGGGTCACCACAACGATCGCCGTGGAGGCGGCCGAGATGTAGTTGCCCTGATCGACCTGCCGCAGGCCGACCCGCCCCTCCACCGGCGCGATGATGTGCGTGTAGGCGATGTTGAGCTTCTGCTGATCGACGAGCGCTTGGTCGGCCGCGACCGTGCCCTCGTTCTGCTTCACGAGGGCGCCCTGCGTGTCGACGTTCTGCTTCGAGATCGAGTCCTGCCGGTTCAGCATCTGGTAGCGCTGCAGGTCGAGCTTCGAGTTCTGCAGCAGCGCCTGATCGCGGGCGAGCTGGCCCTGGTACTGGGCGAGCAGCGCCTCGTAGGGGCGGGGATCGATGCGGGCGAGCTCGTCGCCCGCCTTGACCATCTGGCCTTCCCGGAACTGCACCTGCGTGAGGTAGCCGCTGATCTGCGACTTCACCGTCACGGTGGCGAGCGGCGTCACCGTGCCGAGTCCCTGGAGCACCACCGGCATGTCGCCGGACGTGATGGACGCGATGCCCACCGCCTGCGGCATGTCCATGCCGCCGTGCCGGCCGCCGCGGCCTCCGGTCCGGTGCGCGGTCGCTGGCTCCGCGCCCTTGTCGGTACGGGCCTCGTACCAGCGATGGCCGATCGCCCCAGCAGCGGCGAGCAGCACCAGGATCACGAGCCAGCGGATCGGCCGGAACCGCCGCCGGCGGACGTCGCGCACGGGCGCCTCGCCGGGCTGATAGGCGCGGGCCGTGTCGGTCCGGATCGGTGAACTCTCGTTCATGCCTGACTAGAGCACAGGACGGCCGCCTGCGCGACCGTCGGCACCCTATCCCTCGCTGTCCAAGCCCCCATTCCAGCCCCCGCTGCGCCGCGTCCTGCCGCACCCCGGAGACCCGCGTTGAAGCCGCCATCCCAGGGGAATGCCGGCTTCCATCCCGCACGCGGGAGGGTACGCCCATAAAGCTGTCCGGACCCCGAACGGCTCCTGACCGCGGCGACGTGTTCACCGGGCGGCGTGGATGTGCGGATCCAGCGGTGCCCGCCCAATGCGCCGTCACTAGGGCGGCGACGTTTCACCCGTGTTGCTGGTGCCGGACGGCTCCGGCGCCGCGTAGGCGCGCAGCACCGCCCGGAAGGCAACATCCACCGGGGTGACCGCTACGGCGTGCCGCAGGCCGATTCCGACGAGGCCGGTCAGAAGTGCCAGGAACAGGCAGCCGATGAAGCCGCGCGATGTCGTCCGCATGTCGGGTCCGAAGGCGCCGACCCGACGATCGGAACGGCCGGATCCGGACATGACGAAAGGGCCACCGACCCGCAAGTCGATGGCCCTTCGTGACGACCGGAGCGGCATCCCGCTGACGGAGCGAGGGGGCGAAGCCCCGCCGTCGAGAGCACCGCTCCGGCCGTGACCGAAACCTACGATACGAGTGATGAATGTCAACATTCGTCAGTAGCCCGCGGCACGCGGGGATCGGGCTCTGTGCGGCGCCGCACATTCCGCAACGCGCGGCGCTCATGCTACAGGCCGGCGATGCCGAGACCTGACGCTTCGAGCCCCGCCATTTCGAGCCCCGCCATGTCGAGCCCCGCCATGTCGAGACCCTCGCGGTCCGGCGCCCCGTTCAGCGCCGCATGAATCCCGTTTTCGCCGCACTGCCGACGACGGTGTTCGAGACCATGTCGCGGCTGGCGCAGGTCCACGGCGCGATCAATCTTGGCCAGGGCTTCCCGGACGATCCCGGCCCCGAGGACGTGCGCGCGTGCGGAGCCCGGGCGCTCCGCGACGGCTGGAACCAGTATCCCCCGATGATGGGTCTGCCGGCCCTGCGGGAGGCGGTGGCGGCGCATTACGGGCAGCATCAGGGACTGACCCTCGATCCCGAGACCGAGGTGATGGTGACGTCCGGCGCCACCGAGGCGATCGCCGGTGCGCTCCTGGCGCTGATCGAGCCCGGCGACGAGGTCGTGCTGTTCGCGCCCATGTACGACGCCTACCTGCCGCTGGTCCGGCGGGCCGGCGGCGTGCCGCGGATCGTGGCGCTGCAGCCGCCGGCCTTCCGCCTCGACGAGGCCGCGCTGGCGGAGGCCTTCGGGGGGCGCACCCGGGTCGTGGTGCTGAACAACCCCCTGAACCCCAGCGCGACCCTGATCGACCCCGCCGACCTCGATGTGCTCGCCCGCTACTGCCGACGCTTCGACGTCATCGCGCTCTGCGACGAGGTCTGGGAGCACGTGGTGTTCGACGGCGCCCGCCACCGGCCGCTCATGGCGCTGCCCGGGATGCGGGAGCGGACCGTCAAGATCGGCTCCGCCGGCAAGATCTTCTCGCTCACCGGCTGGAAAGTCGGGTTCGTGATGGCGGATGCCCGGCTGATGCGCGGCCTCGCCAAGGCGCACCAGTTCCTCACCTTCACTACGCCGCCCAACCTCCAAGAGGCGGTGGCCTACGGGCTGGGCAAGCCGACCCCGTGGTTCGAGGCCATGCGGACGGGCTACGCCCGATCCCGCGACCGGCTGGCGGACGGCCTGCGCGGCCTCGGCTTCACGGTGCTGCCGGCGCAGGCCACGTGGTTCCTCAACATCGACATCGCGGGTCTCGGCTACGCCGACGACGCGGCGTTCTGCGAGGCGCTGGTCACCCGTCACGGCGTCGCGGCGATCCCGGTGAGCGCCTTCTACCCGGACGCCTCGGTGTCCAACCTCGTCCGGCTCTGCTTCGCCAAGGAGGACGCCACCCTGGATGCGGCGCTCGACCGCATGCGCGGGCTCAGCGGGGGGCCGGCGTGAGGGGGGCGGCCGTCCTTGCGGGGATCCGATCGGGGGACCACATCGTTGTGGACGATGGCTTCCCGACGGATCCCGACCATGGACTTCACCCAGGCTCCCCAGGCCGGGCGCTTCTCCCGTGCCGAGACCATGTCCGGCGGCGAGGCCCGCTCCGGCGGCCGGCCGCCCTTCCTGTCGGCGGATCTCAGCCGCGAGGCGAGCCTCGCCCGCCTGGAAACGCTGGCCCACCTGATGGACACGGCCTTCGTCATCCCGGGCCTCAACCGGCGCGTCGGCTTCGACGCGCTGATCGGACTCGTGCCGGTGATCGGCGACGTCGCCGGCATGGTGATCTCGTCCTTCATCGTCTACGAGGCCAAGCGCCTCGGCGCCCCCCGCTGGCTGCTGGCGCGGATGGGGCTCAACGTCGCGTTCGACGGCCTGATCGGCGCGGTGCCGGTGGCCGGCGACCTGTTCGACGCCGCCTTCAAGGCCAACCGCCGCAACGTCGGCCTGCTGCGCCGCTGGATGGAGCGCAGCGGCGGCCTGCGCCCGAGCGAGATCGAGGGCACCGCCACCCGGATCGACGGCTGAAGGCCGTCGGCGCCGCTCCCGCTCCCTCTCCTCCGTGCGGGGGAGAGGAGCCCCTGTGTCGGCGGAGTGCGGGAGGGGGGACCCCCGCTTCCGGACGGGGCGCGGCCCTCATGCGGGATCGCGCGTCTCTCCGCGCCGTCGCCCCCCGCCCCTCGGGGGCCACTCTCGTCGGCAGAGAGGGGCAGATGCGCGGAAGCAGGTCCCGATCGACCCGGCCCCGATGCGGCAACGGCGCGGCCCGTACGGGGGGCTGTGGCGTCGCGGGACCGCCGCGGAGGCATCAGCCATGAACGAGGTCGCGCGTCCCGGCGAGAGCGAGGTCGTGCCGGCGCCGATGCCCGGTGCCCAACCGCTCGTGCTGCGTCCGGACGAAGGGGCACCTCCGCCCCTCGCTCCGACCGGCCGCAGCGGGCTGTCGCCGCTCAACCGGCGCCGGCTCGACAATTTCCGTCGCAACCGCCTCGGCTACGCGTCGTTCCTGATCTTCGCCGGGCTGTTCATCGCCAGCCTGTTCGCCGAGTTCATCGCCAACGACCGGCCGATCCTCATGTCGTACAAGGGCGAGTGGCTGGTGCCCGTCCTGGTTGATTATCCGGAGGAGAAGTTCGGCGGCTTCCTGGCCGTGACCGATTACCGGTCGCCCGAGATCCGCAGGGAGATCGCCGAGAACGGCTGGGCGCTCTGGCCGCCGATCCGGTTCTCCTACGACACGATCAACGAGGACCTGCCGACCCCCTCGCCGTCGCCGCCGACCTGGATGCTGTCGGACGCGCAGTGCCGGCCCGTGGCGGAGAAGCTCGGCGGCACGACGTGCGCGGATCTTCCCCAGCACTGGCTCGGCACCGACAACACCACCCGGGACGTGCTGGCGCGGGTGATCTACGGCTTCCGCATCTCGGTGCTGTTCGGCCTGATCCTGGCCGCCGTCTCCTCGGTGATCGGCGTGGTGGCGGGGGCCGTGCAGGGCTATTTCGGCGGCTGGGTCGATCTCGCCTTCCAGCGCTTCATCGAGGTCTGGGGCGGTATTCCGACCCTCTACCTGATCATCATCATCTCGGCCTTCATCGCCCCGGGCTTCTTCGTGCTGCTCGGCATCATGCTGCTGTTCTCGTGGGTCTCGCTGGTGAGCGTCGTGCGCGCCGAGTTCCTGCGGGCGCGGAACTTCGAATATGTCCGGGCCGCGCGGGCCCTGGGCCTGTCGAATATCCGCATCATGACCGTCCACCTGCTGCCGAACGCGATGGTGGCGACGCTGACCTTCCTGCCGTTCATCCTGAACGGCTCGATCACCACGCTGACCTCGCTCGACTTCCTGGGCTTCGGCCTGCCGCCGGGCTCGCCGTCGCTCGGGGAACTCCTGGCGCAGGGCAAGGACAACCTGACCGCGCCGTGGCTCGGTCTCACCGGCTTCCTGGTCATCGCCGTAATGCTGAGCCTGCTGGTCTTCGCCGGCGAGGCGGTGCGCGACGCCTTCGATCCCCGGAAGACCTTCGCCTGAGGGGCAACTTGGCGGGCAACTTGGCAGGACGCCGGCGCCCGGATACCGAGCCGCCGGACGCGAAGTCACGCGTTGATCGCGGAATTTTGCACGAAGAGTGCGCATCTTTTTCAACAGGACCGTCGAGCGGCGTGGCAAGACGGTCTAAATCGCCTGGACATCTCGCGGGTAAAGGTCTCTGCCGCAAGCGAAAACCCGGCCGACGGCTCCATCGTGCATTCATAGATCTGGCACCGGTAAATCCTCCCGGAAGTCCCCCCTAAGTGCCATGAATGCAACCTTGCCCTGTAGCCCAAGCCCCGCAATGCATCCTTAGACTTCCGACGGAGCACAGGGCATTGTACGGATCACCTTGCATTTTTCGGACGGTGTCTTAACTCGCGAAAAGAGGGGACCTCGCAGGCTTCGAAGCCAAGGAAAGAAAGTATGACTGACGCCACGCCGACATCCCAGATGGATTATATCGAACAGACCGTAGACGTCGTCGCGGCCTACGTTTCCAACAACTCCCTGCCCTCGGCCGAACTGCCGGCGCTGATCGTGAGCATCCACGACGCTCTGAACTCGATCGGGTCCGGCCCGGTCGCGGTCGTGGACGAAGCTGTCGAGCGGCCGACCCCCGCCCAGATCCGCAAGTCGATCCGCCCCGACGGCCTGGTCAGCTTCATCGACGGGAAGTCGTACAAGACCCTGAAGCGTCACCTGACCAAGCACGGCCTGGATCCGCAGAGCTACCGCGAGCGCTACGGGCTGCCGAGCGATTATCCGACCACTTCGGCGAACTACTCGGCGCAGCGCTCGGCTCTCGCCAAGAGCCTGGGCCTCGGCCAGCCCGGCCGTGCACAGCAATCCGGCTTCGAGGAGCCTGAGTTCGAGCCCGTACAGCAGGCCGCGCCCGCCCCCGCGGAGAGCCGCCGCAAGGGCGGGTCCGCTCCGGCCAAGGGCCGCGGCAGCGCCAACCGCAAGGTCGAGGCCGCCTGAGCCTCCGGGGGACGGGGCGGCCGGATCAGGCCGCGAGCCGTCCCTCCAGCGGGAAAACCTTGGCGGGGTTCAGCATCCAGTCGGGATCGAACACCGCCTTGACCCGCATCTGCTGCTCGAGATCGACCTGATCGTACTGGAAGCGCATCAGGTCGCGCTTCTCGATGCCGACGCCGTGCTCGCCGGTGAGGCAGCCGCCGACCTCGACGCAGAGCTTCAGGATCTCGTCGCCCGCGGCCTCGGCCTTCTGCAGCTCGCCGGGCCTGTTGATGTCGAACAGGATCAGCGGGTGCAGGTTGCCGTCGCCCGCGTGGAACACGTTGGCGACCCGCAGGCCCTTCTCGGCGCAGATCGCGCCGATCCGCTCCAGCACCGGCCCGAGCTGCCCGGTGGGGATCGTGCCGTCCATGCAGATGTAGTCGGAGATCCGGCCGGTGGCGCCGAAGGCCGACTTGCGGCCCTTCCAGATCGCGGCCGATTCCGCCTCCGAGCGCGAGACGCGCACGCTGGTCGGGCGGAAATCCTTGGCGATCGTCTCGATCCGCGCCAGCATCGCGTCGCACTCGGCGTCCGAGCCCTCGACCTCGATGATCAGCATCGCCTCGGCGTCGCGGGGATAGCCGGCCTGGGCGAAGTCCTCGGTGATGAGGATCGCCTCGCGGTCCATGTACTCGATCGCCACCGGGATGATGCCGGCCGCGATGATCGCGGCGACGCAGTCGCCCGCGTCCTCCACCTTCGAGAAGCCGACCAGCACCGGCCGCGCCCCTTCCGCCGCGCGCAGGATCCGCACGGTCGCCTCCGTGACGATGCCGAGCTGCCCCTCCGAGCCGCAGACGAGGCCCAGCAGGTCGTAGCCGCCGCTGTCGAGGTGCGGGCCGCCGATCTCCACCACGGTGCCGTCGTTGAGCACCAGGGTGACGCCCAGGAGGTTGTTGGTGGTCACGCCGTATTTGAGGCAGTGCGCGCCGCCGGAATTCATCGCGATGTTGCCGGCGATCGTGCAGGCGAGCTGGCTCGACGGGTCGGGGGCGTAGAAGAAGCCCTCGTGGCTGACGGCCCCGGAGATCGCCAAGTTGGTGATGCCGCTCTGCACCCGGGCGGTGCGGTTGGCGAAATCGAGGTCGAGGACCTTGGTCATCTTGCCGACGCCCAGGATGATCGCGTCGGCCTGCGCGATGGCGCCGCCCGCGAGCGACGTGCCGGCCCCGCGGGGCACGACCCGCACGCCGTTCGCGTGGCAATAGGCCATCACGGCGGCGACCTCCGCGGTGGTCGAGGGCAGCACCACGGCCAGCGGCATCTGCCGGTACGCGGTCAGCCCGTCGGTCTCGAAGGCCCGGCGTTCGTCCTCGCTGACCACCAGCGCCTCCGGCGCGACCAGGGGCGCGAGACCGGCCAGGATCGCGTCGCGGCGGGCGAGGATCGCGGGATCGGGGTCGGGGAAGCGGATGGTCATGGGGCCTGTGCCCTCCTTGGGCCCGCGGCGCGGGATGGCGTACGGGCAGCATGGACCCCGGCGGCCGCACCTTCAACCGGCCTGCGGCGCTGCGTCGTCCCCGCGTCACATTTCAACCACGACGGCTGCCTAGCGTCGCCGGACACGCCTCGCTTCGCAGATCCCCGAGTCCGGCCCCCGGCGCCGGATCCGGTCGACGGGTCCAGAACGGAAACGATGAACGCTCCCGCCTCCAGCGCCCTGCGCGACGATCGTTACGACGCGCCCTCCGCGCACCTCAACACCACCCGCGACCTCGGGATCCGCAGCCTGCAGCTCGGCATCGCGGCCCTGCAGGAGGCGAGCGCGGCGTTCCAGGGCCGGCTCGGCGCGGCCTTCGAGGAGGCGGTCCAGACGATCCTGCAGAGCAAGGGGCGGGTCATCGTCAGCGGCATCGGCAAGAGCGGCCATGTCGGCCGCAAGATCGCCGCGACCTTGGCCTCCACCGGCACCCACGCCTTCTTCGTCCATCCCACTGAGGCGAGCCACGGCGACCTCGGGATGATCGCCCGGGACGACGTGATCATCGCGTTGTCGTGGTCCGGGGAGACCGCGGAACTGTCCGACCTCGTCGGCTTCAGCCGCCGCTTCTCGATCCCCCTGGTGGCCATCACCCGCAACGGCGAGAGCACGCTGGGCCGGGCCGCCGACGTGCTGCTCGAGCTGCCCCGGGTGCGGGAATCCTGCCCGCACGACCTCGCGCCGACCTCGTCCAGCCTGGTCCAGCTCGCGCTCGGCGACGCCCTCGCGGTGGCGCTGCTGGAGCGGCGCGGCTTCACCTCGGCCCGGTTCCACACCCTGCATCCCGGCGGGACGCTGGCGGCCCGTCTGAAAACCGTGCAGCAGGTGATGCACGGCCCCCAAGACATGCCGCTGGTCCACGAGACCGCGCTGATGTCCGAGGTGCTGATCGAGATCGCGGCGCGGCGCTACGGCTGCGTCGGCGTCACGGACGCGGCGGGGCGGCTCGTCGGCATCGTCACGGACGGCGACCTGCGCCGCCACATGGGCCCGGCGCTCCTCGACACGCCGGTCTCCACGGTCATGACCCGCGAGCCGATCACCGTGGAGCCGCACAAGCTCGCCCAGACCGCCCTGGAGGTGATGAACCGCCGGCTCATCACCGCGGTATTCGCGGTGACGGACGGGCGGCCGGTGGGCATCGTGCACGTCCACGACCTGCTGCGCGCCGGCATCGCCTGACCGGCGCCCCCGGGCGGCCGGCCAGGAGGCGGGGAGGCAAATCCCCGGCGCGCCCCCGATGGATGGTCGTGGGAGCGCGCGGTACCGGCCCTTCCGGGTCCCGGCCGCCGGGTCTGGGTGCCGCCCGCCCTGCGGGCGACGGGCCCCTGGGATCTGAGACCGCAGCGTCGGCGACGGTTCACGCCTGCTGATCGGCGCGCTCATCCGGGGCCAGGTCGGTGAGTCCGGGATGACGGGGCGACGCGGCCGCGTTCCCTCCGCATCGGGACCGGGATCGCGATGCTCCCTCGCACGCGCGCTCGCACGCGCGGCGGAGATCGCGCGGCCAGCAGCCCTTCGACCGCCCAGGGCCGTGGGGGAGCGCCCTGCCCACGTCGGCGGCACGCGCAGACCCGACAGCGCCCTGCGCGATGAGGCGCAAAAAACCTGCTCCTGGCGGGAACCCGAGACCCGACATCCACGTTACGCGCGTGCGAGGCCCAGGACCGGGCTCGCCCAGGGCGCCGGGCATGGTGTCCGGCGTCGCTTGTAGTCACGTTGCTCGCTGGAGGATGTGGTTATGAGGACCTACGACGTTTCGCCCCTGTTCCGGTCATCGATCGGATTTGACCGCCTGTTCGAGTTGCTCAACCAGGCCGAGCGCGTCGAGACATCCGCGGCTTGGCCGCCCTACAACATCGAGAAGGTCGCCGACGACCAATACCGCATCACCATGGCGGTGGCCGGCTTCACACCCGAGGAGATCGAACTCACCCAGCAGGACACCGTGCTCCTGGTCGTCGGCCAGAAGGCGGGGACGGAGGGTCAGAGGCACTACCTGCATCGCGGCATCGCGGCGCGCGGCTTCCGCCAGACCTTCAACCTGGCCGAGCACGTGAAGGTCGTGGAGGCCGACTTGGAGAACGGGTTGCTCACCGTCGCGCTGAAGCGCGAGGTGCCGGAGGCCCTGAAACCCCGCCGCATCGCCATCGGCGGCGTCACGGCGGCGTCCGGGCAGGACAACGCGCCGGCGCAGATCGCCCGCGAGGCCGAGGCTGCCGAGCTCAAGACTGCCGAGCCCAAGGTCGCAGAGACCAGGGTCGCCGAAGCCAGGGTCGCGGACGCCAGGACGGCCGCCTGATCGGCGTCGGTCCGGGCTCCCGAAGCCCGGGCCCCCGGCCTTGAGCAGACGACATCCCTCACGGGTCCGCGGACCCGCGGGCCTGTTCCCACGATGGCAGCGCTTTCGATGGAGATAGGACCATGAACATGCGCGATCTGATCCCCTGGAACCGCGGCACCGGCGCCCCGGCGCCGGCCGCCCTGCCGAGCGAGCCGGCCAGCCCCTTCCTGACGCTCCACCGCGAGGTGAACCGCCTGTTCGACGACGTGTTCAGCGGCTTCGGCGGCCTCCCGAGCCTCGCCGGCCGGAGTCTCGGCTGGCCGAACATCGAGCTGGTGGAGACGGACGGGGCCCTGCGGGTCTCGGCCGAACTGCCCGGCCTCGACGAGAAGGACATCGAACTCCTGATCGCGGACGGCGTGCTCACCCTCAAGGGCGAGAAGCGCGCCGAGACCACCGACGCGGCCCGCGGCTACACGGAGCGCAGCTACGGCCACTTCGAACGGTCGATCGCCCTCCCCGTTCCGGTCGAGGAGGACCGGGTGGAGGCGGCGTTCCGCAACGGCGTGCTCACCGTGACGCTGCCGCGCGCGGCCGCGGCGCCGGAGCGCCGACGCCGGATCGCGATCAACGGCACCGATCCTGACACCCGTCCTGGCCCCGGCACCGGCACGTCGGCATCCCGGCACTGAGCGCCGCGGGGCCGGCTCGGAGCCCCGACCCACCCGCGCGCCGAACCGGCACGCCCGTCGACGCGCGGAGGCACAACCGGCCCGAACGCATGACGCGGCCGGCACGGACCGGTCGGTCGTGCCGGCCGCCCCAACCTTGGCTTACCCCACGGAGGATCGCATGCAGCCGATCGATACCCTGCAGACCGAGAGCCCCGCCGGCCCTCTCGGCACCCTGGTCGCCGCCAACCTGAAGTCCGCAGCCGTCGACCCGTTCGAGGCCTTCGTGGCGCCCGGCGACGTGTTCCGCCACCCGCGTGCGGTGCTGGCCCATCCCGGCCTGTCGCGGGCCGAGAAGCGGGCGGTCCTGGCCTCCTGGGCCTCGGACGCGCGCGCGGTCGAATCCTGCCCGACGCTCCGCTGCCTGCCGGGCTGCCGCGCCGAACCGGTGCCCATCGACGAGATCCTGGCGGCGCTCCAGGCCCTGGACGAGGGGTCGTCCCAGGGCGGCGCGGCTCCGGCGGCTTCGCCTCGGCCCCTCGACCCGGAGGCGTTCACCCGCCGCTGGCAGCGCGGCCCGGCGACGGGCCGCCGGTCCCTGAACTGAGGCGCGGAGGTCGCCCATGACGACGTTCGACCTGAAAGACGGCCGCCGACGCCGGTCGCGGCTGCGCCGCGCCTGGAGGGATGGACGTTCCGACGGCGGCCGGGGCGTGCTCGGCGGCTGGTGTCTGTCCGCCCTGCTGTGCCTCACCCTGGCGATGCTCTGCGGGCCGCCGCTCGGGCCCTGGATGCTGGCCGGGCTGCTGAGCCTGTCGGGCTTCGCTTGGCTCGGCCTCGCGATCACGCAGGCCGGGCCGCCCGCCCACGCGCCGCACCCGACCGCCTGGGACGCCGCGCTGCTGTCGTTCGCGGCGAGCTTCGGCGTGCAATCCGCCGCGCGCCTCGGGCTCCTCTGACCGGGCGCGCGCGACGAGGAGGCAACCCTGGAGGATCCCATGCAGGATGGCAGGATCGGACCTCAACACGACAACCCGTCCGCCGCGGCGGCTCCGTGGCGCGCCGGCCGCGCCGTCGAGTCCGGGGGCCGTACCCGGGCCGACGCCTGGGTGCTCGGCGTCGACGGGAAGACGCCGGCGGAGACCGGGCCGCCGCCGGGCTGGGCCGGCGGTCCGGACCGCCGCGCCGCCGGTCTGGCATCGGGCAGCCCGACGCGGGCGCAGGCGATGGCCCATGCCGGGTGTCCGGACTTCTCCGGCAGCTCCGGGGCCGAGCCCGCGGCGCGGTCCGGGCTGGTTTCCTGGCGGGTCCGGCGGTCGCACCAATCCGCCGCGGCGCGCCCGGTGCCGGCCCGTCCGGTGCCGGCCCGTCCGGAGCCCCCTGCCCCATCGCCGGCCCCACGCATCGCCTCCCCGGCCCCCGCGGCCATGCCGGACCTGGAGCGGGCCCTGGTCAACCCGGCGGCGGTATTCGCCACACCCGCCGCTCTGCTCGACCATCCCCGGCTGCTGCGCCCCCTGAAGCGGGAGATCCTGCGGCGCTGGGCCTGGGACGAGTACCTGAAGGAGGTCGCCGCCGCCGAGGGCATGACGGCGGGCGAGCCGTCGCGCCTCGACGCGGTCAAGGTCGCCCTCCTCGCCCTCGGCGAGACCTGGGGACCGCATCCGGCCGCGCCGGCGGTGGCCCCGATCGCCCCGGCGGCCGGGGATACGCTGCCCGCTGCCGCCTGAGGCCGCTCGACCTCCTCACACCACGGAGAACCGGAACTCCGTGGTCTCCGCGAACGTCTCGCCCGGGCGGAGCAGAGCGGCGGGGAAGCTCGGCTGGTTCGGGGCGTCGGGGAAAGCCTGTGTCTCGAAGCAGACGCCGTCGCCGGACCGGTAGATCCGCCCGGAGGGGCCGATCAGCGTGCCGTCGAGGGTGTTGCCGGTGTAGAGCTGCAGCGCCGGCTGCGTGGTCGCCACGTCGAGCCGCCGTCCGCCGACCGGCTCGATGCAGGTGGCCGCCGGCCGGAGCGTCCCGGCGGGACCGCGCAGCACGAAGGTGTGGTCGTAGCCCTTGGCGATGGCGAGCTGCGGGTCGCCGTCCCGGATGCGCGCCTCCAGCGGGTATGGGGTGCGGAAGTCGAACGGGGTGCCGGCCACCGCCCGGAACGCGCCGGTGGGGATCTGAGTGGCGTCGGTGGGCGTGTAGGCGTCGGCCGCGAGCTGCACCACGTGGCCGAGGACGCTGCCGGTCCCCTCCCCGGCGAGGTTGAAGTAGCTGTGATTGGTGAGGTTCAGCACCGTCGGCCGGTCGGTCGTCGCCGCGTAGTCGATGCGCAGCACGCCGTCCGCCGGCAGGCTGTAGCGGACCCGGACGTCCAGCGTGCCGGGAAACCCCTCTTCCCCGTCGGGAGAGCGGCGGGCCAGGGTCAGGCTCGTCGCCTCGGAGCGCTCCACCCGCCACAGGCGCTTGCCGAAATTCGCCGGACCGCCGTGGAGGGTGTTGGGACCCTCGTTCACGGGCAGCTGGTAGGTCCGGCCGTCGAGTCTGAAGCGTCCGCCCGCGATCCGGTTGGCGTAGCGGCCGACCACCGCGCCGAAGCTCGGGCTGACGGTCTCGTAACCCTCCAGGGTGTCGAGGCCGAGAACCACGTTGGCCACGCGCCCGGCGCGGTCGGGCACCTCGATCGCCGTGACGGCCGCGCCGAAATCGATGACGGCCACCCGGAGATTTTGCCGGCTCAGCACGTGGCGCGTGACCGCCTGCCCCTCCGCCGTGTGACCGAAAACCTCGCTCGGCATGTGTCCCTCCGCTCCCTGGCAACGCGGCCGAGCGGGCGCCCGTCACGAGCCGCACGGTACACACCACGGCCCCCGCACGCGCCGCCTGTCCCCCGCGGTGCCTCGGGATGGGCGCGCGGATTGGACGGCCGCGCGAGGCCGTTCCGGACGCGGGTCGTGTTTCTTCGGTGCGCCGAGCCCCCCTCGCCGAGGCCCCGGAGGGCTCCGCCCCCCCGCCGGGAAACCGGGGGGTTCAGCGCTTCCAGACGCCCAGCCGCTCGCTCCGGGCATGGTCCTCCGCCGCGACCAGCTCCGGGCTCGCCTCCGGGGAGGCGCGCCCGCCGCCGTTGAACAGCACCACCTCGGAGAGATCGCGCCCGTCCACGAGGCAGTTCATGGTCTCGCTGCCGGGGGCGGGCTGGCAGGTCACCGGCCTGCTGCCGATGTAGCGGGCGAGCTCCCCCGCCTGGCCGCCCCGCACCCACTCGACGCCGAACAGGCGCACGACCTTGCCGCCCACCTTCAGGGTGGCGGTGTCGACGACCTGCACCGGGCCGGTCACGGAATTCGGGGGCGGCGGCGTGGAATCGGGCTCGGGATCGCCGCCGGTCTCGGGGGGCGGCGTGACCGTGTCGGGGACGGAGGGCGCCGCAGCGGGCGGCGCGGCCGGGGCCGCGTCCCTGGACGTCGTCGCCGGGGGCGTTCCTTCGGGAGCCGCGGGGCGCGCGGTCTCGGGCGGGCGGCCCTCCAGGACGAGTCCCGCGGCGATCACCGCCACCAGGGCGGCCACGCTGGCCCCCGTGAGCCAGCGCCGCTGGCGGTTGGCCCCCTCGTCTCCGAGGTCCCGCCCGAAGCCGAGGCGGTCGCGCAGGCCCTCCAGGCCGTCGCGCACGGACTCACCGAGCCGGCCGGGTCCCGTGTTCCAGGCCGCCACGGGATCGGCCGGCCGCGCGGCCTCGGCCGTGACGGTCTCGCCGGGCGCGGCATCGACCGGCCGGTTGAACCGGCCCTGCAGGCGCGTCCGCAGGGTCGCGAACCGGCCAGCGGCGGTCTGGGCCAGCGCCCGGCCCTGCACGGAGGAGCGCTCCGCCAGGGATCGGGCCCGCTCCGACTGCGTCTCCACGAAGCGCGCGGTGGCGGCCTTCATCTCGTAGGCGCTGCTCAGCAGCGCCGAATCCCGGGCTTCCTCGGCCTGTGGCACCGGCTCCGGCACCGGCTCCGGCGGCAGGAACAGGGCGGGATGCCGCTCCTGCAATTCCGCGATCAGGTCCGCCAGGGTCATGGGCTCGGCGGTCTCCCCCCGCAGGCGCACGGCCCCGTGCCGGTCGAGCACCCGGATGCCGGGCCCGGCGCCTTCGGGGGCGGTTGCGGCCTCCGCGAGGAGTTCCAGCGTCCGCACGGCCACCGGGCGCGGACGGGCGCGCGCGATCTCGGCCCGGATCGCCGCGCGCAGGGCGGTGCGGCCGGGATCATCGAGAGCCGGACGCGCCGGCCCCGAATCCTGTTTCGCCACCACCGTTGAAGACGTCATACACCCGATCCCGGCCCCACCCCGCGCGGCACGAAGCCGGCGCGCGTGCGCCTCGCTGAACGTTCGACGGCCGGGACGTATCCCTCTGCGCCCGACGGCACCCGGGACCTTCCCGGACGCCTCTTACGCCTTGCCGGGCGAGGGTGCCAGGGTGCCGGCTTGGAGGCTGCGGCGCAGGACCCGTCCGGTCTCACCGATAATGTAGGGCCGGGCGCCCGCGAAGCCCACCTCCAGGATCAGCTCGGCCTCCCCGCTGGAGACCGCGCCGCGCTCCGGGTTGGCGGTCCGGAAGTCGACGAGGGTGCGGATCGTGCAGGTCTGGGCGTCGCACGCGGTGCTCATCGCCCGCGGCTCATAGCGCCGCACGGGCCAGCGCTGGACGAAGCTGCGCTTCTCGGCGGCGAGTCCGGCCGTGGTGACCGGGTGCCCGTAGAAGCGGATGCGGGTCGCGTAGAACCGGTTCGCCGCCCCGATCATCGCGTCGCCGGGGCCCGAGACGGTGACGAGGTAGTCGGCGGTCAGCGCCCGGGCTGCGGCGGCCCGCTCGCCGGAGACGGCGGGAATCGGGCCGGGGGCGACCGGCGCCTCGGCGTACCGGTACCCCAGGTGGCCGTGGCGGTGCGGCGTTCCCCGTCCGACCGAGCGCTCCAGGGCGGCGGCCCGCTTCGGCCCCGGAGGCCGCGTCGCGGCGGTCTTCGGCAGGGCGCTCTCGCGGGGCTCCGGCCTGGCGGCCTGGCGGAGGGGCCGCGCCTCCCGGCCCTCGCCGGCTCGATCCTGCGCCCGGTCCGCCGGCCGCCGCGCGACCGCCACATCCTGGACCGCGATCCCCGCCCGGTCCCG
>Ga0160429_1000991_pt1 | contig 17281 bp, 13 predicted proteins | sample SolpanmetagenomR_FD_108199 | JGI IMG/M metagenome (GOLD analysis project Ga0160429, IMG submission 108199) | Solar panel surface microbial communities from Lawrence Berkeley National Laboratory, California, USA - R | ecosystem: Engineered > Built environment > Solar panel > Unclassified ...
AAAGTAGAAATAAGCGGCGTGAGTGACGAGGCCGGGGCGGCAGTTCTGGCCCAGCTGAGTACGTGAGGGCTTATTTCTTGCGCTTCCAGCGGTAGTAGCGGCGGTACCAGGCCGACGTTTTTTTGAACAGACTACTCCCCGTTTCGTGCGGAAACATATTGATACGAAAAATCTGCATCCGGTCGTCTTCCAGGTGCATGCCGCCGCTGTCGGTAGCCACGGCGTAGGTGAAACCGGCTTCGGCTACCAGTTGCTTGGTGGCGGGGCTGAGGTCGCCGTAGGGATAGGCAAACGATAGGATGTCGATGCCCAAGCGGCGCTCCAGTTCGGCTTTGCTGGCGCTAATCTCGTGGGCGGCCTGGGCGGGGGGTAGGGCCGCTAGGCGCGGGTGCGTTTGGGTGTGCGCGCCGATTTCCCAGCCAGCCGCCACAAACACCTGCTTCTGCGCCTCGCTCATGATGTCTGCGCGGGGCTCGTTGGGGTCCACGGCCAGGTCCCATTGGTTGTAGCGCACCTCAAAATCGCCGAGCAGGTAAAGCACCCCGCGGTAGCCGTATTGTTGCATGAGCGGCAGCAAGTTGGTGTAATTATCGAGGTAGCCGTCGTCGAACGTGAGCACGATGGGCCGCTTCGGAAACTCGGCCAGCGGGCGCCGGCCACTGGCAAAATCCTGGTAATCGCGGAAGGTTATTGGGGTAATAGCGTGGCTTTTGAAGTAAGCCAGGTGTTTGGCAAAATTCTCCTTCGTGACAAAAATCTGATGCTTGGTAGCGATTGGCGCGTCTGGAATTTTGTGGTACATGAGCACCGGCATAAAGCCCGGCGCGGCCAGCACCATACGCGCCGACTCGTACACGCCCAGCACCCGCGCCGCCACGCGGGCCAGGTCGTAGTCGTGGCGCACGCGCGCCGCTAGCGCAGGCGCTACCCGGTGCGGCCGCGCCAAAAAAGCCCGCGCATCGGCCAGTACCGGCGCAGGGGCGAACGTCCCTACCCCCCTCAGCTGGGCCGAAATATCACCAAAATTGGAGGCCGCTGCTTCGGGATAATTTTCGGGCGTGACGGGCCCCACGTAGAGCGCCTCGCCTAGCGCCAGCACTGCGCGGCGCGCACCCAGGCCTTCCATGGCCACGCGCCCGGCCCCGATGATGAGGTCCGTTTTTTGAAGCCAGCCCGCCACATCGTCGGTGAAACCGATGACCTCGACGCGCTCGCCGTAGTGGCTTTGCAGCTGCGTGAGAGCCGTTTTGCCGGCTTCGGGCAATTGCTCCAATTCGCCGCCGATGAGGGCCACGCGCAGCTGCGGAAACTCGGCCAGCAGCGGCGGAAATACGTGGTGCAGCAGCTCGGCCGCCCGCTCGCCCTTGGGGCCATTGAAGCGGCCGATGAAGGCTAGGCGCAGAGAATCAAAAATTAGCTCTGTTGAGGCTGCGGTTGTCTCATCGCGTTTAATTGTTAATTCTTCGTTTTTAATTTTTAATTCTTCTTCGCCGAAGGCTACCCCATTGGGCACTACCACAATCTTGGCTGGCGCCATTTGCACTTCGGTTCGCAGGTGCTCGGCTAGGTTTTCGCAGATGGCGATGACCTTTTGGCCGTAAACGTCGAAGAGCGACGTGGATGTGTGCAGATGCTGGCGGCCGTGCACGGTGCTCACCAGTGGCACCGACAAGCCCTTGAGCGCAAAGTAGCTAACCCAGCTCGCGGCTCGCGAATGAGCGTGCACTACGTCGATATTGTGCTGGCGCACTAGCTGGCGCAGCGCGCGAATATTGCGCAGCCGCTGGCCGTATTTGCGCTGGCTGATGGGCAGCTGCACCTGCGCCGCTACCGTGGGCAGGGCCGCTGCGTCGGAGGCCAGCCACACTTGGTGGCCTTCGCGGTGGTGGGCTTCGGCCAGGGCCACGGCATAGGCTACCGAACCCGCAAAAAAATTGGCAGATAGAACGTGCAGAATGCGCATAGCGCAAAGGTCCGTGATAATGATGAATGGGTAGTGACTACTGTCGTTCAGAAAGCCAGAACGACAGTAGTCACTACCCATTCGTCAGTACTTGCTAGGCCCAGGCGCGACCGGCCACGTTGCTCATGTATTTCTGGCCGCTGCCCGTGTTGAGGAGCAGGATGCGCTCGTCGGCCTTTAGCCAGCCATCGGCCAGCAGCTTGCGGGCGGCCATCCATACGGCGGCGCCTTCAGGGGCCACAAACAGGCCTTCGTGGCGGCCCAGCTCACGCATGCCTTCCAGCATTCCTTCTTCACTGATAGCCACCACTGTACCCTGCGACTCGCGCAGTACTTGCAGCATCAGCGGCTCGCCGAGGGGGCGCGGCACGGCCAGGCCGTTGGCCAGCGTGGGGCGGCCCTGGTAGTTGTGGCAGTTGGGCTGGCGGCCGAGGTAAGTTTCGAGTAGCGGGCAGCAGTTTTCGGCCTGCACGGCCACCATGCGGGGTAGGGCCACGTCGGGCGCCAACCAGCCCAGCGCCTTCATTTCCTGAAACGCTTTCCAGATGCCAATGAGGCCGGTGCCGCCGCCGGCGGGGTACAGCAGCACGTTGGGCAGCTGCCAATTGAGCTGCTCAGCTATCTCGTAGCCCATGGTTTTCTTGCCTTCGAGGCGGTAGGGCTCCTTCAGCGTCGAGATGTCGAGCAGTTCGCCACCGGTGTTGAGCTGGCGCACGCGGGCCGCGCAGTCGTTGATGAGGCCATCGACCAGCTCTACTTGCGCGCCGTACCAGTAGCATTCTTCCTTAAACGCCTCGGGCGTATGGCGCGGCATGACCACGGTAGCCGCCAAACCGCCACGGGCGCAGTAGGCCGCCATGGCCACGCCCGCGTTGCCGGCAGTAGGAATGATGCAGCCTGTAACGCCCAGTTCCTTGGCCTTGGAGATGGCCATGCTCAGGCCCCGCGCCTTAAATGAACCAGTCGGGTTTTGGCCTTCGTCCTTGAGCAGCAAGGAATTGAAGCTGTAGCGGGCTGCCAGCTGGGTAGGGCTAGCAGAGGCGTCATGCCTTCGCCCAAGGTTACTTTATTGGCCTCGTCGAGCAGGGGTAGCAGCGGGCCGTAGCGCCACATCGAACTGTCGGCCAGATTAATACCGTTTTCGCGGCTCAGGTGAAATTGCAGGTCGTAGTCGGCTACTAGCGGCTGCTGGCAGCAGGTCGACACCGCTTGCAGTTCGAAAGGCGAATATGGAATGCCGCACTGGGCACAGTGCAGGGCGTGAACCCGCGAAACGGGCGTGGCTACTTGGTTCATAGGGCAAAGTTCTGGTGGCCCTATGCGGGTTGCTATGCCCTAGCGAAATGAGATTTTGGCGTAGCCTATTCCTTACCGGAATAGTAGCGCTGCGTAAACCGTAGAAAGTCCCGGTATGGCCCGTTGTTTTCGGTGCCGCGCCGCTGAATAAAGCTAAATTGCCTTTTCAGGTATAAATCCTTGATTTTTACTTCCTTTAACTCACCGCTCGCCAGTTCTTTCAACACTGCCTGGCAGGGTAGGAAAGCCAGACAGGTTGTTTCGACGCGCACAAAATTCTTGAGGGCTTCGGTGCCGCCCAAGCGCACCCGCACCGGCAAGGCGGCCAGCCGCAGGTGATGCTGCGCCAGCGCCTCTTCGAGCACGGCCAGCGTGCCCGAGCCTACCTCACGCAGGGCCAGCGGAATACTCAGCAAGTCGCTGACTACTAGGGCGCGGCTAGCCAGTGGGTTATCGGTGGCGCACACGGCCACTACCTCATCGGTGAGCAGCGGCGTGTAGGTGACGTTGCTGACTTTGTGAATGCCCTCGATGATGCCTAGCTCGATTTCGTGGTCGAGTAGCGCCCGCAGGATGTTGTCGCTGTTGCGGTTTTTGAGGCTGAGCTGGTGCTGCGGGTGCTGCCGCAGGTACGCCGCCACTACGGCCGGCAGCACGTAGAGCGAGATGGTGGTGCTGGCCCCGATAAGCAAGTGCACAGCTGGCGCAAAGGCCGGGCTTAGCTCGGTCATCTCCTGCTGCAGCTCTTGCTGCAACTGTTTGGCTTGCAGCAGCTTTTGATAGAGCTTCTGGCCAGCGGGTGTAAGCTGCACGCTACCTCCCAGCCGCTCGAAAAGGCCAGTTTTGTAGTGCTCTTCGAGCGCTTTCACCTGCTTGCTCACCGCCGACTGGCTGATGAACAGCGCCTGCCCCGCCTTGGTGAAGCTCAGGCGCTGCGCCACTTCAAGAAAAACTTCGTGGGGGTGAGAAAGCATGGGGCAAAGGAACGGCGTAGGGCCTGCCCCTACCCCCTCTTTTTTGGCGCGGGGGCCAGAGGTAAGGGCCAGCCGTGGGCTAAGGCGCTGCTGCTGGTTTATAAATTTGCGTCAACTATGGCCACGCGGATGCCTAAATTCTTGCTTCCCTACCCCTATTTCGTCTGACAAAACGACGCTTTGGCCGACTTTATCCGGCATTGCCGCAACTTCTGGTTCGGCACGGCGCTTGTATTCATAGCTAACACACAGCTATCCTACTAACTTGCGAAGCGGTTTCGGCTGCTCCCCTTTCTTTTCCCTCCCATGCGTCTTGCTACTCGTCTTTTATCCCTGGCTTTAGCCGCGCTGGCCTTGGTGCCGGCGGCCGTTGGGGCCACTGCCCACCCGGCCCAGCGCACGCCGGTCAGCACCATCACCCTCACGCCCCGGAACCAGCCGGCCACCAGCGGCCACTTTGGTTTGGGCTGGACCTCGGAGGCCCGGCCCACCCTGGCCGACAGCGCGCCTGCCATGTGGACCATGCCTGCACTGGGCAGCTACGTGGCTATGCCGGTGGCTACTATCACCAAAACCAGCATTTATACGGCGCTGCGCGGCACTAGCACGCAGCACTCGGTACTGGCGCCCATTCCGCTGCAAGGCTTTAACCCCACGCTGAGCTTGTTTCCGAACCCGGCGCGCGGGCTGCTGACGGTGCAGCTATCGGCCCAGTTTGGGCCCGACTACAAGCTGCGTCTGAGCAACGTGCTGGGCCGCGAGGTGCGCCTGCTGCCGCTGCCACTCGCCACAGCTGCCAGCGGCCTACCCCTCGATGTGAGCGGCTTGCCGGCCGGCTTGTACTTCTGCTCGCTGCTAGTGAATGACAAGGCTGTGAGCACCAACCGGCTAACGCTGTTATAAGGCATTCATTAGCTCAGCTGTCCTTGCGTGCGTAGCAACGCGAAGCGCGGCAATCTTCCTTCCCGTTTGGATTACTATCCCGACGAGCAGGTAAGATTGCCGCGCTTCGCGTTGCTACACGTGCAATGACAGACGTTTTTACGCGCAAGCCCTACCCCCCGGCGCAACCCTCAGCGGTTAGTGCCTACTTTTGAGGGCGTGTTGCCAACTGGCAACGCTTTAACTACAACGGAATTTCTCCCTGGCTAAGCGGCGGCTGCGAGTAGCAGCGGCGGCGGGCCTTTTTTGCCCCGTATGCGTTCTTTTCAACGGTTGAATAACCTGGTCGGCTGGGTGGTGTTTGCCATCGCTACCGTCGTCTTTATGCTCACGCTGGAGCCCACCGCCTCGTTCTGGGACTGCGGTGAGTTCATTGCCTGTTCCTACAAGCTGCTGGTGCCCCACCCGCCGGGCGCGCCTACATTCCTCATCTTGGGCCGGCTGATGTCGCTGCTCAGCTTTGGCGACGTCACAAAGGTGCCGGTGCTAGTCAATGCGCTTTCGGGGATCAGCAGTGCGTTTACGGTGCTGTTTCTGTTCTGGATTATTACCCGCATGGGGCGCAAGCTGCTGGTGGCGCGGGCCGATTTTGAAACCGAAACGCCCGAGCCGACCGGCTACCAAACGCTGCTCATCCTGGGCGCGGGGGTAGTGGGCGCGCTCTCGTTCGCATTCTCCGACTCGTTCTGGTTCAACGCCGAGGAAGGCGAAGTGTACGCCATGTCGGCGCTGTGCACCGCCGCCGTGGTCTGGATTATGCTGAAGTGGGAAGAGCACGCCAGCGAAGCCGACTCGGATAAGTGGCTCATTCTCATTGCCTACGTCATTGGCCTCAGCATCGGGGTGCACTTGCTGAACTTGCTGGCCGTGCCGGCGCTGGCCTTCATTTACTACTACCGCCGCTCGGCCAACCCTACGACTGGGGGTGGCATCATTACGCTGCTGGTCAGCCTCGTTATTGTGGGCTCGGTGCTGGCGGGCATCATTCCAGGACTGCCCACGCTGGCGGGCGGCTTCGAAGTTTTCTTCATCAATAAGCTCGGCCTACCCTTCGACTCGGGCCTAATTATTTTCCTGCTGCTGTTTGTGGGGCTGATTTACGCGGGCTTCCGGCTATCGTACCAGCGCCGCAGCCAGCTGCTTAACACGGGCATGCTGTGCTTCGTGTTCATCCTCATCGGGTATTCGACTTACCTGATTGTGCCCATTCGCTCGTCGTTTCACCCCACCATCAACGAAAACGACCCCGAGGATGTGCTCTCCTTCGTGAGCTACCTCAAACGTGAGCAGTATGGCTCGCGGCCGCTACTCTACGGCCCGCAGTTCAATGCGCAGCCCGACCACTACGAGGAAGGTGCCCCGCGCTACAAGCGCCAGGGCGGCCAGTACGTCGAAATATTGCCCCGTGCCCAGGAGCCTGGCTACGCCGACGCCGATAAGATGCTGCTACCCCGCATTTATAGCTACGACCCGGCGCACATTCAGGAGTACAAAAAGTGGATACCTGACTTGCAGGAGGGCCAGAAACCCACAATGGCCCAAAACCTGGGCTTCCTGTTCCGGTACCAGATGGGGCATATGTTCTGGCGCTATTTCTTCTGGAACTACGTGGGGCGTGAGTCCGACGTGCAGCAGGCGGGCGTAGTCACGCCCTTCAGCGCTCCTAAAAGCGCGCTACCCGAGCGCATCGGCGGCAGCTTTGCGCACAACAACTTCTTTGCAATTCCGCTCATTTTGGGCCTCATCGGCTTATTTGTGCAGATTCGCAAGCGCGGGCAAGACGCCCTGGTGGTGGGCCTGCTGTTCCTGTTCACAGGCCTAGCCATTATCGTGTACCTCAACCAGCCGCCGCTGGAGCCGCGCGAGCGAGATTACACCTTTACGGGAGCCACGTTTGCGTTTGCCATCTGGATTGGGCTGGGCGTCATTGGCCTGGGCCAACTGCTAGCTGCGGCGCTCAAGGCTGAGAATGCCCGCGCCGCCGTAGCCATCTTGTTAGGCCTGATTTCGCCGACTATTTTGCTGGCGCAGGGCTGGGACGACCATAACCGCTCCGGCCGCTTCAACTCGGTAGATTCGGCTCGCAACCTGCTCAACAGCTGCGCGCCAAACGCTATCCTGTTCACCAACGGCGACAACGATACCTTCCCACTCTGGTACGTGCAGGAAGTGGAAGGCGTGCGCACCGACGTGCGCGTGGCCGTGCTCTCGTACCTGAACACCGACTGGTACATTCAGCAGATGAAGCGCCGCGCTTATGAGTCGCAGGGCCTCCCCATCACGATGAGCGAGGCAACCTACGCACAGGGCAACAACGACATGCTGCCCTTCTCGCCCAACCCGTCCGTAGACAGCCTCGACCTCAAGCAGTTTATCAGCCTGGTGGGGCAGGGTAGCCCGCTGCTCAAGTACGAGGATGGCAACTACTCGACCATGACGTTCCCTACCCCCAAGTTTTACTTGAATGTGGACACGGCAGCGGTAAAAGCGCTGGGCATCATTCCGAAGGACCGCCAGAACCAGCTCGTGAGCCGCCTGGACTGGAGCATGGGTAAGCGCGCTATCGAAAAGAAAAACCTGGTGATTCTGGACATGATTGCCACCAACAACTGGAAGCGGCCCATCTACTTCAGCTCGACGGTGGCTCCCAGCGACTACATGAACCTGCAGCCCTACTTCCAGCTCGAAGGCATGGCCTACCGCCTGCTGCCGCTGCGCGACCCGGCCTACGACAAGCGCGCCGACGAGGGCTACGTGGAGAAATCTATCTGCTACGACGCGCTGATGAACAAATTTCAGGACCGCGGCCTCGACAACGCCCGCGTGTTCTACGACGAGAACAACCTGCGCTTCCCGGCCAACTACCGCGATAAGTTTGCCCGCCTAGCCACGGCCTACGTGGCCGCCGGCGACCTAGCCAAGGCCAAAGAAGTGGCTAACAAGTGCTTGGAAGTGATGCCCGACAAGTCGGTGCCCTTCGACTACTACACGCCGCAGCTGGTGCCGGTGCTCTACGCGGTGGGCGAAAAGGACAAGGCCAACGCCATCCTGGATTTGCTCACGGCCCGCAGCATCAGCACCCTGAGCTACTACCAGACCCGCGACGGCGCGCTCTTCGACGACTCGCAGCGCATGTACCTGCTCACCTTGCAGAGCGTGTACCAAGCGGCTGCCCAAGTGAAGGATGAAGCCCGCGCCAAAAAGGCCTACGAGGTGCTCGCACCCTACCTACAGCAGGGCGGGCAATAGAACCTGATTGTTAAAGTAAAAAGCCCCGCCGATTGTGAAATCGGCGGGGCTTTTTACTGCCTACCAGCTGGGTAGGCAGCCTATATTTGACGCATGAGAATTTCTATCTTCCTTTTCTTAGCGGCTGCCTTGCTATCAGGCACCGCTGCCGCAGCCCAATCGAGCCCGACCGCCACCTCAGGTAGCACCACAATGGTACCGCCAACGGCGAGCCAGCGGCAAGCCGCCGAGGCTTTGCTAAGCACTATTTACACGGAGGAGTCATTCAACAAATTGATTGATAGCACGGTAGAAGGCCAACTCAAATTGCACCCAGAGTTGCAGCGCTTTCAGGCCGAAATGTTCAGCTTTATACGCAAGTACATGAGCTGGTCGGTGCTCAAACCTGAGATGGCAGCCATGTATGCGCAAGAGTTTACGGAACCTGAGCTGCTAGAGCTTACACACTTCTATCAGTCGCCAGTGGGTCGAAAAGCCGCCGCCAAGCTACCCGTGCTCATGCAGAGCGGGATGGCCATTGGGCAGCGCCACGTGCAGGAGCATCTGCCTGAGCTAGAGAAGATGATCAAAGAAAAACAGGCGAAAGTCGAACACGAACACGCTACGCATTAACCAGTAGCTTAAAGACGGTGTCGCTTATTTTTCGCCTTCAGCGCCGTGGCCACAGCCTGCTCTAGCAGTGGCTCCATGATGCGATAGCCAGCCAGGGTGGGGTGCACCTCATCCTTGGCCAGGTGGGGGGGTAGGCCCTGACGGCTGTCGGCCATTGCGGTGTGGTAGTCGAGGTAGGTGGCGCGCTGCTGAGCGGCGTAAGCCTTGATTTTCTCATTGATTTCCAGCACTTTGGGGGCCGGCGCCAGGCCAGGGCGCCACGGAAAATCGTAGGCCGGCAGCACTGAGCATAGCACCACTCGGATGCCGTGCGCCTGCGCCAACTCGACCATCGACTCGATGTTATGCAGCGTAGCTTGTGGGTCGTAGGGGCCGGTATTTCCGGCGATGTCGTTGATGCCAGCCAGAATAACTACCACGGCTGGGTGCAGGCCGAGCACATCCTGCCGGAAGCGCACCAGCAGCTGTGGCGACGTTTGCCCCCCAATGCCGCGCCCCACGTACTCGTAGGTTTTCGACTCAAAAAATGCCGGGTCGGCCTTCGGCCACGCGTCAGTAATCGAGTTGCCGAGCAGCACAATACGTGGCTTACCGGCCGCCGGGGGGGGTAGGGCCAGGTTGGCGGCCGCGTAGCGCAACAGGCCGTCGCGGTCGGCGGGCACCTGCGCGGCAGCAGTCAGTGCGTAGCTGGCCAGGGCCAGCAGGATAACCAAGGTTTTTTTCACCGCTATTTATCCGCTATTCGTCCTTTTAATTCGTAGCCCGCAAAGTCTTTGCGCAGCTGGGTTTTGAGCAATTTGCCGGTGGCGGTATGGGGTAGGGACGCCACAAACTCGACGGCGTCGGGGCGCCACCAGGGCGCGATTTTGCCATCCAGGAAGGCCAGCAGCTCGGCTTCGGTCACTTCGTGGTCGGGTTTGAGCACGGCCACCAGCAGTGGGCGCTCGCTCCACTTGGGGTGCGGCACACCAATGACGGCCGCCTCAGCAATGCCGGGGTGCGCCACGGCCAGGTTTTCGAGGTCGATGCTCGATATCCACTCGCCGCCCGACTTTATCACGTCCTTCGAGCGGTCGGTAATGTTCATAAATCCCTCAGAGTCAATGGTCGCCACGTCGCCAGTCCGAAACCAGCCATCGGGCGTGAGCTGGCCGGGGGTAGACGCCCCGAAGTAGTCGCTCACCACAAACGCCCCGCGCACCAGCAGGTCGCCAAACGCCACGCCGTCGTGGGGCAGCGGCTGGCCCGCGCCGTCCACGATTTCCATGTCGATGCCAAAAATGGTACGCCCCTGCTTGATTTTCAGGAAGAACTGTGCCTCCTCGGGTAGCTCCAGCTGGCTGGCTTTGAGAGTGCTTACAGTGCCCAGCGGCGAAGTTTCGCTCATGCCCCAGGCGTGGCGAATTTCTACCCCCAGCTCTTCGTCGAAGGCTCGCAATAGGGCCGGCGGGCACGAGGCGCCGCCCACTATCATCTTGCGCAGCGTGCTGAACTGGCGCTGGCCCTCGCGCATGTAGTTCAGCAGCCCAAACCAGATAGTAGGCACGCCGGCCGAGAAGGTAACCTGCTCGCTCTCAAATAGCTCGTAGAGGCTGGCCGCGTCGAGCCCAGCGCCGGGCAGCACCAGCTTGCAGCCATTGAGGGCCGCTAGGTAGGGCACGCCCCAGGCATTGACGTGGAACATAGGCACAACGGGCAAAATCACGTCGCGCGCACCGCAGTTGAAGCAGTCGGGCAGCGAGGCCGCGTAGCTGTGCAGCAGCGTAGAGCGGTGCGAGTAGAGCACACCCTTGGGCTCGTCGGTGGTGCCCGAGGTGTAGCACAGCGACGAAGCCGTGTTTTCGTCGAATATCGGCCACTCAAACTCGGTGCTTTCGGCCGCCAGCAGGCTTTCGTAGCTGGCCAGGCCGGGTAGGGCCGAGCTGGCGGGCAGGTGCTCGGGGCCGGTTAGCAGCACCCATTTTTCTACCGTGGGGCAGTGCGGCGCCAGCTTATTAACGAGGGGTAGGAAGGTGAGGTCGAAGAACAGCAGCCGGTCCTGGGCGTGGTTGATGATGTAGACGAGCTGCTCAAAAAACAGCCGCGGGTTGATGGTGTGGCACACCGCCGCAATACCCGAGATGCCATAATACAACTCGAAGTGCCGGTGCGTGTTCCAGGCCAGCGTGCCCACGCGGTCACCATTCTTTATGCCGAGCCGCGTGAGGGCATTGGCTAGCTGCTTGGCGCGCTGGTGGGCAGCGGCGTAGGTGTAGCGGTGCAGCGGGCCACCTTCGGGCAGGCGCGATACTATTTCGGTGGTGCCGTGCCACTTGGCGGCGTGTTCCAGCAGCCCCGCGATGCGCAGGGGCGTCTGCATCATTAGTCCGAGCATAATCGGGAGCGGGTGGGAAATGGGATAGAAGCCGGAAGATAGCAGCGCGCAGGCGCATGGCCCTACCCCCTCGTTTCTTTTAAAACCGCCCAAACACTGAACAGAAGTTATGCGTTAGGTTAGCAGAACAGTACTTTGCGCGGCTCACCGGGGTTGCAGTTGTTATGCACCAGTTTTACCCCACTTCCGATCACCTCGAAATTAGTTACCAAGCTGATTTTAAAACGCTGGTGGGCCGTTGGCTTCAGCCCGTGACGGAGGCGCAGGCCCGACGCGACTACGCCGACCTACTCGCCGCAGCCCAGCATTTTGGAGCTCACTACTGGCTGTTTGATATTCGGCGGCGGGGCCGCAGTGCACCGGCCATTTTGCAGTGGCTACTCGACTCGTACTATGCTCAAGTAGTGCGCGAGTTGGGGCCACCGGTACGCCTAGTTTATTTTATGGCGCCTGGCCTACGGCAAGAATTCCAACTCGATGGCCTGGTACCAGAACTGGCAGCCTATGCACCGCACGAGCCCTTTCGCATGAACCAATGCATCACGGAAGCTGAAGCTATGGAGTGGCTGCTGGCCGAGCAGCAGCAACAGCAGTAGCTCAGCTTACTACCCTACCGCACCGCCTCAATCGCCACCTGCTGAATCTGGGTGCGCACGTTCAGCTCGCCGAGTTTATTGTTGCGCCGCGAGGGGGTAAGGCGGTTGGTGAGCACGATGACGACCAATTCCTTTTCGGGGTCAACCCAGAAATACGTACCCGTGAAGCCCGAGTGGCCGAAGCTGCTGGCCGACGCGCCCGGCGCGGTATTACCCACTGCTGGGCTAGCGGGCCGGTCAAAGGCCAAGGCGCGCCGGTTGGCGGTGCCCACAAACTGCTGGCGCGTCCAGTCGGCCAAAATCGCCTTGTCGAATACCTGCTGGCCGCCGTAGCGCCCGCCCCAGGCGTAGGCCTGCGCCAGCTGGGCCACATCATTGGCCGAGCCAAAGAGACCCGCGTGGCCGCTCACGCCGCCCAGCATCGCCGCGCCTTCATCGTCGACGTAGCCGTGCAGCAGCTGGTGCCGAAACAGCGAGTCGTACTCGGTGGGCACGATGCGGCCCAGCGGCGCATGGTGCAGCGGCTGAAAGTGCAGCCCCGAGCCCAGCGGCCGGTACACTTCTTTGGCCAAAAACTGCTCGAAATCCTGCCCCGTGCGCCGCCGCACCAAGTCGGGGTAGAGATAAAAGGACAAATCCGAATACACGTAGCCGGGCTTGACATGGAGCGGCGCGGCCCCGATTTTCTGGTAAATAGCAGCCGGCAGCTTGGCCCTACCCCATAGCCCGCGCGCCACCGGCAGCGGGAAGCGCCGCGACGAATCGGCCCGAAACCAACGCCGCCGCAAGGTGCCGTCGCGCTTAGCATAGGCTTTCCAAAACGGAACCCAGGCGGGCAGGCCAGCCTGGTGGGTCAGCACGTCGCGCAGCTTCAGGCCGGCTTTATTGGTCTTGGTTAGAAAAGGGAAAAATTGCCCCAGCGTGCTGTCAGGGCTGAATTTGCCTTGCGCTTGTAGCCGAAGCAGCGCGGGCGTGGCCGCTAGCACCTTCGTGAGCGAGGCCAGGTCATACACATCCGTGTTCTGCACAAGGCGGGGGCCAGTGGGTAACGGGCTGGCCACTGCGCTCGCCGCCGACAGCTGGGCAGTAGGCTCACTACCAAAGTTGCCCGCCGTAGCGGCCGCGCCACTATTGCCCAGCGCAGGGGGGGTAGGGCCACTAGCACTGACGTAGGTTTGGCGGCCGTAGCTTTTGCGCAGCACCACCACGCCACGCCGCGCAATAAGCACCTGCCCGCCCGGCGTGGCGTGGGCCGCCAGGGCCTGCGCCATAATGCTATCGATGCGAGCCTCCAGGCGGTTGTCCATACCCGCATCTTCGGGATGGGCATAGGCCAGGCGTAGGCCGGGCTGAGTTGTCAGGCCAAAGCCGGCGGGCAGGTTATTGGCCACCGTTACGGGCAGCTTGCCCACGGCCCCGATGCCGCCAAAAATGAGCTGGGCCGCCAGCTGCTGGGCCTCGGGGCTTTCCTGGTAGGCCATGACCACGGCACTGGCCCGGTCGAAGTCGCGCACCTTGGCCGCCGCGTATGCCGAGCCGAAGATGCTGAGCACCACCTGCTGGCCAGGCTTGGTCAGCTCGCGCAGCAGCACGTTGGCCTCGGGCGCAATGCCAAAATTGGTGGCGGGCAAGCGGCCCAGGCTTTGCAGCGCCACCAGCACAATATCGTACGAAAAGAGCTTGGCCCGAATATCGGTCAGCTCGTCGAGGGTAGGCGCGGCAGGCAGGTGGAAGTGCGCCACCTGCGCATCGTAGCCCGCCACGGCCCGCTGAAATTCGGTGGTATCGGCCGTCTCGCCGCCCAGCACCAGGGTAGCCAAGCGCAGCGTATCGAGCCGCTGCAAGGGTAGCAAGCTGCGCTGGTTGCGTAGCAGCGTGAGGCTGTGCTCGGTAAGGCGGTGGGCCAGGTAGCGAGCGTGCGGCGGGTTGAGGTCGGCCAATAGATTTTGCTCGCTGATAATTGGCCGCTTCCGCAGGCCAGCCCACTGCTTGAGGGCCAGCACACGCCGGCAGCTTTCGTCGATGCGCGCCTGCGAAATGCGCCCGCTATCCACGGCGGCCAGCACGCTGGTGAGGGCCAGCGGCACGTTTTTACTGAACTCCAGCACGTCGTTGCCGGCTAGCAGCGCCCGCACTTCGGCCTCGCCGGGCGGCACTAAGTTGGTGAGGCCCTTCATGTTCATAGCATCGGTGAAGACTACTCCCCGAAAGCCTAGCTGCTGGCGCAGCACCCCCGTCACGATGGGTTTCGACAAGGTGCTGGGCCCACGCATGGTGTCTAGGGCTGGCACGTTGAGGTGCGCCACCATCATGCCCCCAATACCGTTGGCAATCATGCTTTTGAAAGGCGGTAACTCCAGCGAATCGAGCCGGCCGCGGTCTACGCGCACCACCGGCAGGCCCAGGTGCGAGTCGGCATCCACGTCGCCGTGGCCCGGAAAGTGCTTGGCCACGGCCAGCACGCCCGCATCCTGCATGCCGCGCATATACAGCCGGCTCAGGCGGGCTACGGCAGCCGGGTTTTCGCCCCACGCGCGGAAGCCGATAACCGGGTTGGCGGGGTTGTTATTGACATCGACCACCGGCGCAAAATTGACTTGCATGCCCAGCCGCGTAAACTGCCGCGCCACCTCGCGGCCCATGTCGTAGAGGAGCGCCGAGTCGGCGGCCGGCGCCGCGCCGAGCGTCATCTGGTACGGGAAGCGCAGCACGCTATCTAGGCGCATGCCGGCGCCCCACTCGCCATCCATGGCCACCAGCAGCGGCACCCGGCTCTCGCGCTGAAAACGATTCAGCAGTCGCGTCTGCCGCACCGGCCCACCCTGAAAGTAGATGAGCCCCCCAATGCCATAATCCTTTATGAGCGTCGAAATCGAGTCTTGGTAAATAGCAGGCTTGTTAGAATACGCAGCCAGCATAAACAACTGCGCCACTCGCTGCCGGGGCGTAAGCGTGCGCATCAGGCTATCTACCCAAGTCGAGTGCAGGTAGCGCAAAAAAGCCGGCTGCTGGCCAACTTTGGCTAATTTAGGGGGGGTAGGTGCCGCGTGGCGCGGGTGCGGCCGGCGGGCCGGGCGGTGCTGGGCCGGGGCCAGCAGCGGGGCTGCCAGCAACAGTAGCAGCCACAGGTATTTTTTAGTAAGCAAACGAAGGCGCGACGAAAGGTTGGATAACAAAAGTCGCACAAAAGGTAGAGTAAGCAGTAGCTCGCCGCCGTTAGGGCCGCTAAAAAGACGCTAGCTCCCCGTTCACTGGCGCCCTACTCCTTACCCTACCCCACCTACCGGAAGTAAGTCTTGGTACCAAAAGCCAGTGGCAAACGGATTATCAGCCCCGGCGCTACTATCCACAGCCGGCGCGTAGGTGCGGCGCACAAGCTCGCCTTTCTCAAATGGAATGGGTGAGCTGAAATAAGGCGCGTCGAACACAAAGCTGTGGTACTCGCCGTTCTCGCCGCAGGGGTCCACGCCGGGCGGCAAGTCGCGCAAAAAATTGGCGTCAAGCAGCCGCCCGCAGAAACTAGCGTCGAGCCAACGCTCATTCACGCACACGATTGTCGCCCGAAAACCTAGGTCGATAAATTCGCGCAGCAGCTCGGCGCCTGGCCGCTGCCACAGCGGGAACTCGCCGCGCAGCCCCGCTCGCGCCAGCTGCTGCTCGCGGTAGGCCCGCAGGTCTTCCAGAAAAATGTCGCCGTAGAAAGCGGCTTCTACTCCGCGCGCCCGCAACGTGCCCAGCGTGGCCAGCTGGGCCTGGTCGTACTCCGCCATGCCGGGCATTTCGGGCAAGCGCACTTGCGTGAGGGGTAGGCCGATGCGCGCCGCCTGGGCTTCGAGCAGCGCTAGCCGCACGCCGTGCATCGCCACGCGCTCGGCTGGCAGGGTTACGCTCGTGAGCAGGTGCCCCACTTGGTAGCGCGGGTCGCGCAGGGCGTGGTACAGCGCCAGCGCCGCGTCTTTGCCACCGCTCCAGCTTACTAATACATCCTTCATCATGCAATAAGTACCAAAAAACGGCCTGCCGCAACAATGCAACAGGCCGTTCTCTTACCGTCTACGTAGTTAACCTGCGCAGCAGGCGTATCCGCGAAATCAGGTTAATCCGTTAAATCCGCGCGCTATTTCAGCGTAAACGTGGTTTTGCCCATCAGGGCGCCGCCTTCGTAAAGCTCGACCGTGTGCTGGCCGATTTTGTAGTCACCGCCTTTGGCATAGATGAAATTCAGGGCCTGCTTGCTGTTGTCGAATACTACGTCCTGCTTCATGGTGTAAAAAGCCTCCTGGCCGTCTACAGTGAAGGTGCCGCCGCCCGTGCTCAGGTTGTAGAGGGCCGCGCCGTCGGGCTCCAAGATGCGCATGTAGATAGTTTTGGTGTCCTTGGCCGTCACGTCGTTGCGGGCCAGGCCAAAGCTCACCTTCACGCGGTCCACCTTACGGGCCTTAAACTCCTCCTTGTCATCCTCCTTCTCTTTGTCGCGCTTGTTGAGCACGCTCACGTGGATATTGCCGGCCTGAATGCGCGAGGCTACCGTCACCTTGTCGCTCAGGTCGCGGTTGGTTTTGGCGATGGTGCTGATGGTGTCGGTCAACTTGTTCTGCCGCTCCTTCAGGGTCGTAGTTTCGGTGTAGAGGTTTTCGTTCGACTTTTTCAGGTCGGCAATCTGCTCATCCTTTTTCCGGAGTTGGCTTTCTAGGTTAAGCGCGCGCTGCTTAAACAACTGCTGCTGCGCCACCGAAAACGAGCCCGCCTTAAACGAGCGCAGCTTCAGCAAGTCGGCGTTGATGCTAGCAATGCGGGTATTGAGCGAGTCGTTGCTCAGGCCCAGCTTCTGCAAGTCCTGGCTTTGGCGCTCGTAGCTGGCTTTCAGGTCCTCGTATTCTTTAATCTGTTCTTGCAGCTTGGTATCCTTGGCCTGCACTTGCGTGGTAAGCTGCTCGTTCTCGGTCTTTTTTTGCGAGTTCAGGTAAAAGAGCACCCCGTTTATACCCAGCAGCACGAGCACGAGGGCGACCCAAAGTAAGACGCGGCTGTTGTTTTGGCGGGGTTCGGGGAATTCCTGTTTAGGCTCCATAAAGAGGGGGGCTGGGTGGATAAAGTGGCAGAATGCAAAGCGATAGCCAGGGCCAGCCTGGGTGCTACCTACCTTTGCGCCGGGTAAAAATAGGCGTAATTTTTAATCGGCTACTGCCGCTCGGTATTCTTAGCTCCTGTGCAAACGGTTTTTCCGCCCTTCGACGCGGCCTATTGGCAGGCCCGCTACGCTACTCCGGGCCGC